>ENA-ORRO01002328-ORRO01002328.1-human-gut-metagenome-genome-assembly--contig:-NODE-2328-length-12032-cov-2.173833_pt1 | contig 12032 bp, 9 predicted proteins | sample MGYA00242176_ERZ509136 | MGnify/ENA primary metagenome ERZ509136 (study PRJEB26280, sample SAMEA2338644) | human gut metagenome | biome: human gut; feature: human-associated habitat; material: faeces... | reverse complement strand
GTCCAAAGCGCCGCTTCGAGTTCTGGCTCAAAGAGCCCGGCAAAAACGGCAAAGTGATTATCGACGACTATGCCCACCACCCCGACGAACTCAAGGCAAGCATCCGCTCCGTCAAGGACTTATACCCCAACCGTCGACTGACCGTAGTTTTCCAGCCGCACCTCTACACCCGTACCCGCGATTTCGCTCCGCAATTCGCCGAAGCCCTGTCGCTCGCCGACGACGTTCTGCTGCTCGACATCTACCCAGCCCGCGAGCTTCCGATACCCGGAGTGACGTCAGAAATCATACTTAAAGATATAAAATGCAAAAACAAAGCACTTTGCAATAAAAATTCTTTGGTAGAAACAATAAAAAATTATAATTTTGACGTACTTTTGACAGCTGGTGCAGGCGACATCTGCAACTATCTGCCCCAAATTTGTGAAGTGGTAAAGCAAAAACATTGAAAAAGTTACTGTTCTACATATCGACAATCCTGGTTGTTGCCTACGTCATAGGCTCATTCTTCTGGACCAGTGCCGCGCGGCGCGACGCCACGTGCAGCGGCATTGTCGTGACTGTGGAAAACCCCAACGACTCCATCCGGTTCATCACCGACAAGTTTATCCTGTCGGAAATGAACCGCCTCGGCTTCAATGTCAAGGGCAAACGCCTCGTCAACATCAGCGAGGAGCAGATTGAACGCACGTTCAACAAGCAATACTACGTGGAGCACGTACAGTGCTACACCAACAGCGACAACAGCCTGTGCATCGACCTGGAGCCGATACAGCCCGTGATGCGGGTTTTTGACGGCAACCAGTCGTACTACATCAACCGCGCCGGCAAGCACGTCCCAGCCAACGAAGGATTCTTCCTCGACGTGCCCGTCGTAAGCGGACATTTCAGCAAGCGGTTTCAGCCCACACAGCTTCTGCCGCTCATCGACTTCCTCTCCAGCCATCCCGAGGCAGACGAAATGGTTTCGGCAATCAACGCCGCCAACCCGCGCAACGTCTACATCATCCCCCAGATGGCAGGAATCACCGTGAACCTCGGCGACCTGACCGACCTTGACAAGAAATTCGCCAAGCTGAAGCGGTTCTATCAAGAAGTGCTGCCGGTGAAAGGATGGGACTTCTACGACACCATCACGCTGAAATGGCACGGACAGATTGTGGCAAGCAAACGCATCAACACGCCACGCCTGAAGATACAGCAGGACGTAAGCCTCGGCCACGAGGAGTCGCCCGACCCGCTGGTGTCGGTAGCAGTCAGCGAAGTTTCCGACACCACACGCAAACATACGATTACACCAAAACAGCCATAAAGATATGGAAGACAAGAAATACATAGTAGCCCTTGAGATTGGCAGTTCACACATCGCCGGAGTGGTGGCAAGCGTCACAGCGCCCGGCAATGCGACAATTGTGTGCTATCACGAAGTGCCGATTCTGGACTGTGTCAGATACGGCAGCATCGTCAACGTCGACGAGGTGTGCAGCAAGACAAACGACCTGCTCTACCGTATCAAGAACGACAGCCGAGTGGCTCCACGCCAGATAGACAGCGTGTATCTCGCCTTTGGCGGACGCTCGCTCCACACAGAGAAAATAGAAATTGACCGCGACCTCAACGAAGATGTCCCCATCAGCCGCGAATTCATCGAATTGCTGAAAAAAGAGGCTTCGGCGGGGCTCGACAGCAAAAACATTGTCGCAGTGCTTCCGCGCGAGTATGAGCTCGACGGCAGCACCGTGGCAAACCCCATTGGCTCGATTGGACAACATCTGCACGCCGTGATGAACGTTGTGCTGTGCCGTCCGCAGATGCGCCGCAACCTCCAGATGGTGTTCGACCGTATGAAAATCCGCATCAACGACTTCATCATCACCCCGATAGCCGCCGCACAGTCGATGCTCACCAGCGAAGAGCGCCGTCTTGGCAGCGTCTACGTTGACCACGGAGCAGAGACAACGACCGTTGCCGTCTACAAAAACAACAGCCTTCTGTATCTCAACGTGCTGCCGATGGGTTCACGCAACATCACCCGCGACCTCTGCTCGCTCAACCTTCTTGAGGAGCAGGCCGACAAGATAAAACGCAGCTACGGCGACGCAATGTCGGTTGGCGTAGACCTGCCCAACGCCGACATCTCGGGCGCATCGGCTCTCGACGTGTCAAACTACGTTTCGGCGCGCGCAGGTGAAATCATGGCGAACGTGTTCAACCAGCTGCAGTTTGCCCAGATGACCCCTGGCGACCTTGCCGCCGGCTTTGTCACCACAGGCCGCGGCATGCACTTGAAGCGTATGGCAGACCTTCTCAACAACATCTCCGACATGAAAGTGCGCACCGGCTTGTATCCGGGAGTTGACGAAGGCAAGGAGCTCTCCAAGATACCGCAGCTTCTGTCGGTAGTAGAGTGGATTTCCAACCAGCCGCAGGCGGCAAACTGCATGTCGATACCGGCGATGCCCAAGTATCCCGACGCCAACGAGCCAGCGCAACCGACCCATAAGCCTCAAGCGACTCCCGACGAGCAACCGAAGAAACCGAAAAAGCCAGGCTTCTTCTCGCGCATCATCAAGCAAATGAGCGACGGCGTTGAAAAAACATTCGAAGATGCAGAAGACGAACAATAAAAACGAACGACTATGAGTGGCGAAGATATAGCAACCAAATCAACGATTTTCCCAACCGACGAACGCCAAGTGAGCAGTTTCAACGAAAACGGCTCGGCAATCATCAAAGTTGTCGGTGTGGGCGGCGGCGGCAACAACGCTGTCAACTATATGTATAAGCAAAATATCCCGGGAGTGTCGTTTGTTGTGACCAACACCGACCGCCAGGCTCTGCTTAATTCCCCGGTGCCGGAGCAGGTGCTTCTCGGACCGAACACATCCCGCGGTCTCGGCGCGGGCAACAAGCCTGAAAAAGCCAAAGCGGCAGCCGAGGAAAGCGCAGAGGAGCTCGCCGAACTCTTCGACGAGGACACAAAAATGGTGTTTGTCACCGCCGGTATGGGCGGAGGAACCGGTACGGGAGCATCACCTGTAGTGGCACGCATCGCACGCGAACGCGGCATGCTGACCGTGGGCATTGTCACGATACCATTCCTCTTCGAGGGCGAGAAAAAAATCATCAAGGCGCTTGAAGGCGCCGACGAGATGGGCAAATATGTAGACGCTATGCTGATTATCAACAACGAGCGTCTGACAGAAATCTACAGCGACCTGGAGTTTGACAACGCATTCGACAAAGCGGATGAAACGCTTACCGACGCAGCCCGAAGCATCTCCGAACTGATAAACTTCAAGGGAAAAATCAACCTTGACTTCGAGGACGTCAACACGACGCTCAAAGACGGCGGCACGGCAATCATCAGCACCGGATACGGTGAAGGCGAAAACCGAGTGACCAAAGCCATCGAGGACGCTCTCAACTCTCCGTTGCTGAAAAACCGCGACGTGCAGACGTCAAAGCGTTTCCTCTTCAACCTGTACTACTCGAAGAAATCCGAGCATCCGTTCATGATGGGCGAGGCCAACGAGATTACAGCGTTTATGAACAATTTCGCTAAGGATGTCGACGTGATTTGGGGAACGTCGGTCGACGACACTCTCGGCGACAAGGTGAAAATCACAATCCTTGCCTCCGGCTTCGAAATCAGCCTCAGCAACGAGACCACCTACAAGCCAAAACCCCGGATTTTCGGCAAGCCGAAACAAGAGCCGGCAGCAGCCGTCGACGACTCACGCATCGCCGTGGAATACGGCGAGGAGAAAGTGGCAGAGCGCAACCGCCAGAAAGCGAGCGCAAACTACATCCTGCTCACTCCGCAACAGATGGACAACGACACGCTGATCAACTTTATCGAGAAAACGCCGACCTTCCGCCGCGGCTCCGACAGCCGCCTGCGCGAAGAATGGCGCCCGCTTTCCGAGTCGCAGGCTGAAATAGCCGAGCCGACACACATGGCACCGAAGCCCGCACAAGAAACCGGACACGGAATGCGCGAGATTGAATTTGATTAAAAAACTTTAAAACAACATATACAATTATGAACCTGTTTGATAAAGTAAGCGGCGACATCAAAACCGCAATGTTGGCACGCGACAAAGTGCGCCTCGAGGCGCTTCGCGGCATCAAAAAAGAATTTCTTGAGGCCAAGACCGCCAAAGGCGGCGATGGCGAACTGAGCGACGACGCCGCACTGAAGATTCTCGCCAAGATGGTGAAACAGCGCAAGGAAAGCGCATCGATCTACACAGAACAGAACCGCGAAGACCTTGCCGGTGAAGAATTGGCACAGGCGGCAATCATCGAAGAGTATCTGCCCAAGCAACTCTCCGAAGAAGAACTGACCGCCGCCCTGAAGGAAATCATCGCCCGTGTCGGCGCCACATCAGCCAAAGAGATGGGCAAGGTGATGGGCACAGCCACCAAAGAGCTGGCAGGAAAGGCAGAAGGCAAGGCCATCTCGGCAAAAGTGCGCGAACTGCTCGCATAATCAACAAGATATAAGAACTTTATAAGAACGAAAAAAGATGCTTACATTAGCTGCAATCAAAGAAAATCCACAAGAAATTGTGCGCCGCCTTGCAGTGAAACATTTCGATGCGGAAAAACTCATAAACGAGATTCTCGAACTCGACCAGGCACGCCGCACGGCGCAAGCCCGTTTTGACCAGAACGGCGCCGACCTCAACAAACTCGCCGCACAGATCGGAGCGTTGATGAAGTCGGGCAAGAAAGACGAGGCAGAAGGCGTAAAGGCACAGGTGGCAGAACTCAAAGCCGCCAACAAAGCCATTGAGGAAGAGGTGAAAAGCGCCGCCGACAAAATCACCGAGATTCTTCTCTCCATTCCAAACACCCCGTGCGCAATGGTGCCGGAAGGCAAGACAGCCGAGGACAACGTTGTAGAAAAGACAGGCGGTCAAATGCCCGACCTTCCGGAAGACGCCCTTCCCCACTGGGAACTTGCAAAGAAATACAATCTGATTGACTTCGAGCTCGGTGTGAAAATCACCGGCGCCGGTTTCCCTGTCTATTTCGGCAAGGGTGCGAAACTTCAGCGCGCGCTCATCCAATTCTTCCTCGACGAAGCCTCAAAGGCAGGCTATCTCGAGACACAGCCACCTTACGTGGTCAACGAGGCATCGGGCATCGGCACAGGTCAACTGCCCGACAAAGAGGGACAGATGTATCACTGCAACCTTGACAACCTGTATCTCATCCCGACAGCCGAAGTGCCTGTCACCAACATCTACCGCGATGTGATTTTCGATGAGAAAGACCTGCCGAAAAAGAACTGCGCATACTCAGCATGCTTCCGCCGCGAAGCCGGCAGCTACGGCAAGGACGTGCGCGGACTGAACCGTCTGCACCAGTTTGACAAGGTGGAGATTGTGCGCATCGAGAAGCCAGAAAACTCATACGCAGCGTTGGAAGAGATGAAAGACCACGTGCAGGGGCTGCTTGAGAAACTCGAGTTGCCATGGCACATTCTTCGTCTCTGCGGCGGCGACATGAGCTTCACATCGGCAATCACATTCGACTTCGAGGTGTTTTCAGCCGCACAGAAACGCTGGCTTGAGGTAAGCTCGGTTTCAAACTTCGAAAGCTACCAAGCCAACCGTCTGCACTGCCGCTACGCCAACAAGAAGATGACGCTCTGCCACACGCTCAACGGCTCCGCTCTCGCCCTGCCGCGCATCATGGCTGCGCTACTCGAGAACAACCAGACCCCGGAAGGCATCCGCATTCCGAAGGCACTCGTGCCTTACACTGGCTTCGACATCATCGACTAAGCGACAAACATATCTGCAAGCCACTCTCGAGACTATGCACGAGAGTGGCTTGCTTAATCCTATAAACCAACGTTTTTATGAAAAAATCTCTACTTGTTTCAACACTTGCCGTAGCCTTCTGCGCCATAGTTGCACTGGCAGGCACTCACAAAGTGAAAAAAATCATGGTGGACAACATTCAGAAATCCACCACAGTAAAGTCATTGAAATCCCTCAGCAAAGCTGGCGAGGCCGCTGACGAGACTCCGAATCTCCAAGTGCTTCTCGAAGAGGACTTCTCCAAATTCACCGCCGGAAGTGAAGCCACTCCCGACGCCACCGACGTGGCTGACGCAACAACCGGATATATCGCCGACGAGTTGACAAACACTCCGGGCTGGAGCGGAGACGGCGTGTTTCAAGCCGGCGGATGCGCATATATCGGCATCGTAGATGAAGGCACCGACAACGAAGACACCGGTTTTCTCAACACATCGACATTCGACGGTTCGGGCAACGGCGGATATATCGTGGTGACATTCCGCGCACGCGTGGCAGAGGAAGGAGCGACCGACGCCGTTGAATTCGTCAGCATCGACGAGGACGACATCAACGAAAGCGATCCTATGTCGGGCGTTGTTGACTACAAACAAGTGGCCATCACCGACCAGTGGGCAGAGTATGAGGTAGAGCTCAAATCGGGCGCAGCCAACGCCTCCATCCAGCTGTACGCCTACCAGTCGCCTATCTACATTGACGACATCAAGGTTGTCCAGACAGTCAAAATCGACGTTCCGGCACCAGAGGCACTGGCAGCCACCAACGTGACCCCGACAAGTTTCACAGCCAACTGGAGCGCAGTGGAAGGCGCCACCAGCTACATGCTCACAGTGTTCTCGTTCAAGACAATCAAAAGCGATGTGGAAGAGGCTACTGTCACTGAAGGATTCGACGGCATCGTCGCTACCGGCAAGAAAGACAAATTCATCGACACTGAGAACTCAAAATTGCCGGAAGGCTGGACAATCAGCGTCAGCGATAACGGCACAAGCCGCGAAATCTACGCTTCAAGCGGCAACTACCATTCAGAGAAGATAGCCCTTGCCTTTGACGCAACCGGCGACTTCATCGAGACCCCGGAGGCTCCGGCTCCTATCAAAAAATTCAGTTTCTGGGTAAAGAACCAGGGAGCCGGCGCAGGCAGCATCATAACTGTTTCCGGATTTAACGGCACAGAATGGATTGACCTCGGCGAACTCGACTTCGGTGACATTGACACCAACTTCGCCGATGTTGTAGGCATGGACGTTGACGAAGAAGGCATCGTGAAACTCCGTCTGTCGTACACAAAGGAAGTGGGCAATTGCGCCATCGACGACGTTTCATACACCTATGGCGGTGTCTACAACATAGCCACGCTCCTGCTTGAGGACAAAACCGTTGAAGGCACTTCGTTTGACGTCACAGGCCTGACAGAAGGCGAGCAGTACTACTATTACGTCTGCGCCGTAAACAACGGCAACATTTCCGGAGATTCAAACATCGTAGCCGTAGGCGCAGGCAGCGTTGACAACATCGCAGCAGGCAACGCAAAGATTGCGACTACAGCCAACGGCATCGAAATCAGCCTTGCAGAGGCCGCTCCGGTGGCAGTCTACAGCGTTGACGGCAAATGCCTCTACAACGCAACCAGCGGCGCGTTGAGCCACACTGTGGCGCTCAACAACCACGGCGTATACTTTGTCAAAGTAGGTAACAAGACGACAAAAGTGGCGCGCTAACCACAACGCACCCACACCCACAAAAACCGGGCATCCACACAGATGTCCGGTTTTTTTTCGCTAAATATATTGCCCAAACAAAAACAAATCAATATTTTTGCGGTAATAATAGAAACATTTGTAAAGGGCAAATACACCAAACAGCAATAAACCATCAGTTTTATGAAAAAGACTCTACTTTTCTATTCACTTGCGATTGTCACAGCGGCAACCGCAATGGCGGGACTGCGCCACACACAGAAAGCCCCAGCCGCCCTTGACGCCAAACTCGAGGCACTCACCGCAAAACCCCACTCGCCGTCGCTCCGCGAAATAGGTTCGGAGATTGTGCTCGTTTCCGAAGACTTCGCCAAATTCACGGCAGGAAGCGAGGACGACCCCGACGGCACCGAACTTTCCGACTGGAACGACGGCACGATCGACGCCAAGTACACACAACAGCCAGGCTGGCGCGGCGGATTCGTATACCAAGCCGGCGGCTGCGCCTATCTTGACGTAGACACCGAAGAAGGCACCGGCTGGCTCATCACCCCTACCCTCAACCTGTCGAACTACGGCGGTTCGTTCACCATCAAATTCCGCGCGCGTGTAGCTTCGTCAAAGTCGAGCACCACCGATGAAATCTATGTGCAGAACTGCTTTCTGGGCGAATACAGCAACACCGTGACCAGCTCTCAGACCATCGAGGGCACCACAAAATGGAAAGAGTACACGCTGACATTCACAGACGGCAACTCAAAAGACGATATCCAGATAACGGCAAAAAGTTATCCAATCTTCATTGACGACATAACCATCACCCAAATCGACAACGGCAAGCCCGGCGCGCCATTGGCACAAGCCGCCACCAACGTAAGCGACACCCAATTCACCGCCAACTGGCAGGCTGTTGAAGGCGCCGAAGGCTATCTGCTCAGCGTCTACACGCTGAAAAACGCCACAGAGCAATATCTCTTCAAGGACAAGGAAGTGAGCGGCACAAGCTACGACGTCACCGGCATCGAGGCAAATATCGACTATTACTACACCGTCTGCTCGAAACGCAACGGAGAGACCTCAAACACGTCGAACACAATAACCGTGATACGCAAACTCAAGACGCCAGTCACCCTTCCCGCCACCAACGTGGCAAGCTACGGCTTCACCGCCAACTGGCAAAGCGTGCCGCAAGCCACAGCCTATGCCGTCTACACAATCCTCACCCACACCGCCCAAGCCGACAACGAACCGTTTAACCTGTTCAAATCCGACTTCAGCGCAGTGAAAGTGGGCACAATCGACAGCCCATGGGACTACTCCCGCCTCGGCGGAATCCGCGTGTTTCTCGACGACCTCGCCCCACGCTGCGACTGGATAGCAATCGGCCCGATGGCAGCACAAGGTATGTTTGGCATCTCAAACATGTTCCTTGACTACAACGTTCCCGGCACCATCTATTCGCCGATTCTCGACCTCGGCCACAACGGAGGCAAATCCACACTCCGCTTCAATGTGCTCGGCCGCAACGTCACGAAATTGAGAATCTGTGTGCTTAAAGACAGGGCTGACGGCAAGGCCGACGAACTGTTCAAGACAGAATGCCCCGTCACCACCGCCCTCGCCGAACAAGTCATCACGCTTGAGAAAGGCGAGAAAGACACCTACGTCGAGATTTCAATCGCTGAAGGAACAGGCTATGTGCTGTTTGACGACCTGCAATTAAGCCAGAACCTCAACAAAGGCGAAAGCACGGAGCTGAAATACAAATACGACGAGACCTCCGACACAAGTCGCAGAATCGACACCCCCGACTATTCAGCCGGCGACGTCTATGCCTACACCGTTCAGGCATTCCGTCTTGATTCAAGCAGCAACATCATCGAAGAGGCAACGTCCGACCGCTCGGAACCGCAGGAAGTGAAACGCAACGACGCAGTGGAGAGCATAACCGCCGGCAATGACGGCGCTACGGTTGCCACAACAGCCGACGGCATCCGCATCACCCTCGCCGAAGCCGCTCCGGTGGCAGTTTACAGCCTCGACGGCAGACTCCTGCATCAAGACAACACGGCAGCTACAGAACACAACGTAGCGCTCGGCAACCACGGCATATTCCTTGTGCGCATCGGCGCAAAGACAATCAAAGTGGTGCGCTGATATTTGAAATCCATAACGAAGCAACCGACGGGGAGAAATGCCCGCCGGTTGCTTTCTTTTTTTTTAACCTACGGTATAATGATAAAAATCACCTCCTTTTCGAGGGCTGCCCGATAATATTTTCTTTTGTGATTAACCATAATCCGTGTTTATTAATGGCTGTCTGATTTATTTTCGGTATTTGAATATGGCTTTAATGCGAGTCAAACCAGCAGTTCCTAAAATGAGCAGTGCTGCATATTGAAATGTTTTGGCAAGTCCGAAAAACACCACCCATAATACACCTTTCGTTGTTGCCGATACGGGAAGCAACATCTGAGTAAATGAAACTATATAGCTGATTACACAGAGTGTTGCCACTACTATGCCTGTACGAAACGACAGCCTGCCAAGCCATTGTTTGAATCGAATGAAAGTAGGTGACATAACAATTAAAACAATTTTTTTAAACGATTTATCGATTGTCTCCTTCTATTTGTCCATTGCCTTCATAGGGCATTTTCCCACGCATTTGCCGCACTCGATGCAAAGGTTGAAATCTATCACCGGAAAACCTTCGGAATCCTGTGGAATTGCCCCGACCGAACACGCCTTAATCAGCGGACAAATATAGTCGTGAGGACATATACCCTTGTTTACTTGTATCATAGTTCATTTTTTGCAAAATTAGTCAAACGATTTTGTTCTACAAAATAGATTTTATCTAATTTTGCATCGAAATTATCGAATGTAATTCAACCAATATAGCACTTCAACTTCGTGTTTTACAACATATTACACAAAGAGATTGCGTCTATTTTGACACAGCTCCACTTTCGTTTTCCGACCTATCTTTTTGGTGGCAGCCATTGACTTGGGAAGATGTTTGCCGCCGGCTTCTTTCAGATTCCACCTCACGATGGACACCCTTGCCTTTGACTATGCAATTCCCGCCATTAGGGCTTGCTCGGGACTTTCAACCGTTAGACAATGCTCGTTATGCGTAAACAGATTGCAGAAAGGCAATAAAAGACAAAAAACTATCAGAGGGAGTCAATTTTAGAGATGTATTTCCTTGTATATGACATTTTTTTGTTATTTTTGGAATTTCTTTTTAATGTACATTTGCAAACGAAAAACAAAAAACGATATGAAACGGATTCTATCTCTCGCATTTGCGATTGTCCTGTTGGCAACATTGCCGATGCAAGGACAAGGAAAACGCTACCAAGTGGCAGGCGTTGCGTTCTACAATTTGGAGAACCTTTTTGACACCATCCCCAACAACCCGCTGGGGCGCGACGCAGAGTATACCCCCAACGGCTCGCGCAAGTGGACAGGCAAACGCTACTGGAACAAAATCCACAATCTTGCCTACGCTATCAGCAACATGAAGACCGACCTCACACCTATGGGACCAGCCATCATCGGCGTTTCCGAGGTTGAGAACATCACCGTCATGCAGGATCTCGCCCGCGACGAGCAGCTCAAGGCATGGAATCTGCAAGTGCTACACCACGACTCACCAGACCGCCGCGGCATCGACGTAGGTTTCCTGTTCAACCCACGCTTGTTCCGTCCGCTCAACGTGACCCACCACACCCTTGTCGTCGAGTCGAACCCCAATTTCCGCACCCGCGACCAATCGTGTGTCAGCGGCCTTCTTCTCGGCGAGCCGGTAAGTGTGATTGTCAACCACTGGCCGTCACGTCTTGGCGGACAAAAGCAGTCGAGCTACCTCCGCGAGGCAGCCGCAGCGTTGTCGAAACATATCGCCGACTCCGTGCTTGCCATAAATCCTAAGCAGAAAATCATCATAATGGGCGACTTGAACGACGACCCTATGGACCCCAGCTGCGCAGAGGTGCTCGGCGCCAAACGCAACGTCAAGGACGTAGAGGAAGGCGGCTGGTACAACCCCTGGTGGGATGTTCTTGCCAGCGGCGTGGGCACCCTCGCCTACCGCGGACAGTGGAACCTCTTCGACCAGATAATCATCAACTACAACCTTGTCGGCAAGGACCGGTCGACGCTCAAATACTTCAAGTGCAAGGTTCACAACGACATTCCCGGCATCCGCACCGAGGAAGGCGACCGCACCGGCTATCCGCTCCGCACGTTTGCCAGCGGCGTTTATCTCAACGGCTACAGCGACCACTTCCCCACACAGATATTCCTGACCCGGGAACTCAAATAACCGAAATCAAACAAACAAAAATAAACCAACTAATTTATGAAACTAAAACTGTTTATCACGCTGCTCCTGCTCGCCGTGATGCCCGCGTTCGCACAGAACACAGGCGTGAGCGGAGTGGTGGTTGACGCCGACAGCGGACAGCCGATAGAAGGTGGCACCGTA
>ENA-ORRO01002320-ORRO01002320.1-human-gut-metagenome-genome-assembly--contig:-NODE-2320-length-12051-cov-12.198316_pt1 | contig 12051 bp, 10 predicted proteins | sample MGYA00242176_ERZ509136 | MGnify/ENA primary metagenome ERZ509136 (study PRJEB26280, sample SAMEA2338644) | human gut metagenome | biome: human gut; feature: human-associated habitat; material: faeces... | reverse complement strand
GGTGTGATAGTTCTTTTCCCCGCTGATGGGATGTACCCGGTAGCCGTAGTAGCTGGTCACATAAGGGAGCCAGTTGGTGCCAAAGACATTTTTGACATACTGGCGGTTTCCTTTTGTCTGCAGCAGGATCTCGCAGATCTCTTTCTGGTCTGCGTTCATCCGGGAAACGACCAGGTTTTCTAGAGGTGTGACTGTGAGCTTGACATTTAAGATGCGCCATTCATAAGGCACTTCCTTCTGGGTTTCTTCCCCGGTTTCCGGATCAACGGAAGTTTCGGTGCGGTAACGGATCTCGGTTTCTTCTGAAAAGGACAGGGTATATTGTTCCTGGAAAAGCTGCCGCAGCACGCTTTCCACTTCATCGTAAGTAAATCCCTGATAAGCAGAAGTCAGATACCCCATCAGCACATACGGGTCATGCTCGATTGCGCCCAGGTTATACCGGTATTCGTCATAGCCGGGGCGGTCTGATTCCACCCGGTCTATTTCCATTTGCAGATCCGTTTCCCATTCGGTATAGGTAAGCTCCGCCTGGTTGATGTCCTGATCATCTGCAAGATAGGTAGAAGCAGCCAGACTTCCCAAACCGCCGGTCCCGATATTGGAGAACGTGGAAAACAGGGATGTGATCAGGAAAATTACCAAAAGGAGAAGCAGGAGGACAAGGCAGATTACAGGGTGCCGTTTGACCGCATGGACAATACCGACGCTGACCCTCTCTGTTGCGACTGCGGCATTTTTTGCCTGTTTCCCGGCTTCACGGGCAGCCTTGGCATACTGCCTTTTCAGTTTTTGTTTCTGCCATATCCGGGCAATCGCATGTTTCTTCAGCTCCGGGTGGTCGCTAAGAGCCTGCCGGTAAGCAAGTCTTGCGTTTGCTTTTGCTGATTTTTGCTGTAATTTCGCTGCCTTTCGGTAGGGGGCAGTTTTATGCCGGTGATATGCCGTGCGAAGCCCTGCCTCGCCCACAAGTTCAGAGCGGTGGGCTGCCTTGATGCCCACATTTTCATCCTCTGCCTCATAAATCTTTTTATGAGCGTAACCAATGGCAGTATTGGCGCCCGCCTTGACCGGACGCAGGGGTACAGGTCCTTTTACATGGACCTTTTGGGATTTGACCTCCTTTTCAAATTTTAAGTGTTTTTTGGCTTTTCCGGTCTCCGGGTCGGAAACCGTCTCCATGCGCAGTTTCTTCCGGGCAGGTAGACGATTTTGCGCCTGCTCTGCTTTTTGTGCAGTCCGTTCCGCCTTCCGTCTTGCATGGGTGAGCTTTTTATCCTTTGTCTCCGGCGGTAGTTCATCCGCAGTAAATTCCAGCTTGGATGTTTTCGGCGGTTCGCTATCCATACCCTTTTCCTTCTGCGCTGCCTGTTCCTCCGCCTGTGCCGCTTCCTGAAAACGCTGCTGATATTTGTTCCCATGCTGGTGTGTTCGGTAACGGTGTTCCTGACCGGATCTGTCTGTGCCGTTCGGTGGGGCTGAGCCTTCGGAAGAAGGAGCATATTTTCCGGTATCATGGTCTGTCACATCCTCTGTTACAAAAGAACGCTTGGAAGCCTCCTGCCGGAAATTGCTTCGCACGTTGTCCTGTATCGGGGGCGCTGTCCTGGTAGCATCCGGTGTCTCAAAGTGTTCCGAAAAACCATCCAAAGCGTTTGCATACGCTTCGCCCTGTTCCAGCAAGGACGCCGGTGTTTCCGGTGACAGATGGGAAAATTCCGTCTGTACAGGGATGTCCTGCCTGTGTGTCTTGCCGTTGACAGAAGAAGGGGTGTCCCGTGCCCTGCGCAGGTCAAAATCCTGTTCGGTCTGCCTGGCTGCCGGTTGATCCTCCCCGTGGGAATCACGCACCGGCATCCGGGTATCTTTGCGCTTCCTTTGAAATTCCCTGTCGTGTGCCATTGTTCTCACCTCCGATCCATTTTAATTTTTGTCTCACGCTTTGGTCCCCGCTACTTCATCCGGTCTTGTGGTAAGCACGCTGTACAAGAGTGTGTCCTTCGGGAAGTGGTCCACAAAGGGGATGATCACATTTCCAAAGAACAAAAGCCCCTCGCCGGGACCGGAATGGGTCACATACGAAAGCTGGTGCGGGGAGATTCCCAACTGCTTTGCCAAAATCTGACGGTCTCCCTGGGCCTGGTTGAGCATATAGATAAAGTCCGAGTTCTCAAAAATATTTTCGATCTCACGGGAAGCCAGAAGGTCCTTGACATTCTGCGTTAAACCTGATGGGATTCCGCCCCATTTACGGAAGCGTTTCCAGATCTCCACGCTGAAACTTCCTGTCTGCCCTTTCAAAAGAAGATGGAATTCGTCGATATAGAACCAGGTTGTTTTATGTTTGGAGCGATTGGCCGTGACACGGTTCCACACCGCATCCTGCATGATCAAAAGCCCGATTTCCTTTAAGGCTTTTCCCAGTGACTTAAGCTGGAAACACAGTACCCGGTGTTTATCCATCTGGATATTGGAACGGTGGTTGAACACGTTAAGGGAACCATTGACATAGATTTCCAGCGCCGTTGCGATATTCTGTGCCTCCGGTTCAGACTGTTTCAAAAGCAGCTCGTAAAGATCACCTAAGATCGGCATATTTTCCGGGCACGGGTCCTGCAGGTATTCCCGGTACACCAGTCTGGTACAACGGTCGATGATCGTCCTTTCAATGGGGGAAAGTCCTTCTTTGCCGCCGATGATAAGGTCACACAGCGACAGGATAAAATCACTTTTCAAAGTGATCGGGTTTTCATCATCGGAATAGTCCAGATTGATGTCCATCGGGTTGATGTAGTTCGTGGAAGTAGGGGAAATATCAATGACCTGCCCCTGGGAACCGAACTGCTGTACCAGCGGCCCATACTCATTTTCCGGGTCGGCGATAATGATGTCGTCCTCCGTCAGAAGGAACACATTGACGATCTCACGCTTGGCAGAGAAAGATTTGCCGCTTCCTGGGGTACCGAGAAACAGCCCATTGGGGTTTTTCAGCGTTTTTCTGTTCGCCATGATCAGGTTATTGGAAAGGGCGTTCAGGCCGTAATACAACGCCTCGCCCTCCTGGAACAGTTCACAGGTCGTAAACGGTACAAAAATCGCTGTGCTGCTGGTCGTAAGCCCGCGCTCAATTTCAATCTGGTTCGTACCAAGAGCAAGCGAGGACATAAGCCCCTGTTCCTGCTGGTAATCCAGCCGTTTTAAGGCACAGTTGTATTTCTGTGCCACACCCGAAGCGGCAAAAATATCATTGAACAGCTTTTGGCGTTTGGCAGCGATATTTTCCACCAGTACCGTCACAAGGAACATGCGCTCATTGCGGCTCTGCAAATCCTGCAAAAGATTTTTGGCTTCCTCTCCATAGGTGGCAAGGTCGGTGGGAAATAGCGATAGGTAAGCCTTTGAAGTTATCTCCAGCTTTTCCCCCGCTTCACACCGGACATGCGACTTTCACCGCATCCGGCGTTCCATCAATCAAACAGATTTCTTAGTCTCCTTAGTCATACCATTATGAGAATTATTCGTAAGATTTGGCTTCTCCAAATCAATGGGTTTCCTTTTTGCCAATGTTCGCAGTTTGTTCAGCTTTGTGAGCTGTGAAGTATCCAATTTAAGAGCGGTGAGATAAGAACGAATCGTGTCCTCATCAACTGCGTGTATCAGTTCATGTACTGGTGCAAGCACCAATACCAGATTTTCATACTTATCTCTGCCTCCAATTCCTTTTGGCTTCTTGTGATGGCAGTGAATTTCTGATATACACTGAAATTTCTTTCCCGTTACCGCACATTTTCCCCATTGAGCGGAGAACAGTGAGATACGGTTATCCGCATACTCTGTACTGCGGCTGTATGTAGGCGCTCTCATTAGCTGTAGCAGTAAGAAAGTGTTTATCCGCAAATCGTCATGGATTTCACTTCTTCCTGCCGCTGTGTAAGCGCACACTTTTCGCCGCTGACTCATTGGATTTTTACATTGAACATAGCTTATTGGATAAATCGGTTCTTTGGATTGTGCTATATATCTTAGTTGCTCCGATTTCCCATATCTTTGGATTTCCATTTTTGTCAGGTCACGGCCTTCCTTTTTCAGCCGGTGTGTCTTTCCAGATTTCAGCCTGTTTTTGAGAACTGTATTAACAGTTCTGCCAATATCACCGCAGTCTATGCTGATGTCAGTGGCTAACTGGTAGTAATTCTGGATTCCCATAACCATGGAGTTGAACAGCCGTACTTCCCCGGCTTCTCCACGTCCTTTTCTGGGGAATTTGATATTTCCGACTTGTTTAGTCAGGCTGGCTTTAACCTTTTTGTATGCTATATCGCACATGTGCGATTGAACGACGTACTTTTTCCCCTTTTTGCGTAGTCGGATTTTGAATCCGAGAAATTCAGAATAGCTCCGTCTGACGTCAACAACTCTCGTTTTCTCCGGTGAAACATCAAGGCGCAGGCGTTCTTTCAGCCATTGCGTGACCGCAATCAGCGTCCGGTCTGCCTGTTCCCTTGTTCTACAGAGAATCCGAAAATCGTCTGCATATCTCACGATATACATTTCTTTCAGCCGTGTATTCCGCATTGCCCGGTACGCATGGCTTTGTATCGGACAGCCTGCCGCATTTTCTCTGTAAGCGTAGTTTTCCGTTACCGGGTTGCACTGCCATTGGCTTTCTATCCAATGGTCAAGTTCATTCAGCACCACATTTGCCAATAGTGGGGAAATAATTCCGCCTTGCGGCGTTCCCTTTGTTGGGTGTTCTGTATGACCGTTCGGCATGAGTATTGGCGCTTTGAGAATCCTGCGGATTACATAGAGCAGTTCTTTATCCCGAATATTCAGCGACCATAGCTGCTTTATCAGCTTTGAGTGGTCTACATTGTCAAAGAAACCTTTTATGTCAAACTCTACTACATAGTGAAGTCCTGACTTTTGCATAAGCCTGTAGGTTGCCGCTATCGCATTTTCAACCGACCGATTTGGACGGAATCCATAGCTATTGTTGCTGAACCTGGCTTCGCAGATAGGTTCCATGACCTGCTTGATACATTGCTGTACCAATCTATCCCAGATACAAGGGATTCCCAGTGGCCTGGTATTCCCGTTTGGTTTTGGGATGTCTTTGCGTCTTACGCTTCTTGGGGTGTAGCCGTTTTTAGCTCCCTTGACGATTTTGCGTACCCTTGCTGTGACTTCATCAGCGGTAAGTTTACCAATATCAGAAATCTTCAGCTTGTCTGTTCCCGGCGTAATACTCCCGGTATTGGATTTGATGTTCCGATAGGCCAGCAGGATATTTTCTCTTGAAAGTATCACATCCATCAGGTTCTCGAAAATTTCTCCTGCCTGACTTCTGGCATACAGTTCATCAAAGGTACTTTGCATATCGTAGTATTCAGCATGGCGGAGATACTCCACGCATTTGGTTTTTGGTTTCTTCTCATTTGGCATCAGGCATCACTCTCCTTTACGGCGAGTGACTTCTTTTTGTCATACTCGCAATCCTAATTGCGACTAAGTGCTAAGTTGCCTGTTTGACTGACTTGAGGCCATTCTTCCGTTTTCCTCTTTTTCGCAGAAAACATCATCAGTTCGACCTCTGCTTTTCAGCAGTAGTACAGCAGCTTATATGATTCGTCTGCTTACTTCCTAATGGTAGAAGCCTACTGCCTTTCCTCGTTCCAACAATCCTATCTTTACATATACCTTTAGGTCTCCGCTTTAAGCCTGTCAGCTAGAACACGCCTGTAACGTGCTATGGTGTTTCATAACATCAATTTTTACTCCACCACACTGATTAGCGATGAACGCTACCAGCACATTTCTATGCCGTCATGGTATAGACCCTTACATTCGCGGTTTTCGTCAGTCATATTTCAAACATTCTGACCTTGGGTATTTTGTAGACCTCCGGCCTATAGGTAGCACCGTCCACCTCTGGACAGCTTTCGTGGGGCTGGTAATTATCCAGCAATCCATACGGCTACTCTCAGCCGACTTCACCGAGCTTCTGACAGGTCAGTTTTCACTTACACCCGCCAGTCGGAGTATTAAGGGGGCGTTTCAGGGCGTTACCCCATCATTCCACCTCTTGGATTGTTAGTTCTCCTAACATCTGAAATTTTCGTTCTTTTGTTAGTGCCTGATTTTGTCCTTCAACCACGAAGGCTTTGTTCAGGAACGAGTCGCACTGATGTCCATGTCATACCCGGATCGGACCGCTTTCTTTTGTTCCTCAATGGTCATTTTCTGCAGGTCCGACATTTTGCGCTTGATGTTTCGGATCGCCTGCGCCTGGTCGATAGACTGGATATGCAGGTTGACGGTCACGGCGTCGTTTAAGTCAAGAAGATCCGCTAAAAGCCGGTCAGTAAGCTCCGGCGCTAGAATCTGCAAAAAGGAGACAGCACCGGAATGGTCGCCTACCCGAAATGTCTTTCCATCCTTTGAAAAAGACAGCCCGGATGGGGAAACGAAGTCTTTGGTAGAAAGACCGGTCTTAGGCAGATCCGACCACTGGAAATGAAACTTTTCCTGGCCGTCCGGGTGAAGCTGGCTGTGAAGAAGTTCCAGACGTTCCAGTCCGTTTAAGGATCTCGCCTGAACTCCCAGAGTCTTGAAATTTGCCAGCACATCCGTTTCAATGCGTTCCAGACGCATTTTCGCAGTACGCAGGTCATCTGCCTCGATCCCAAAGGTAATGTATTTGCGTTTGGTGAGACCGTTATTTCCTTTCTGCAACTGGTTCTTTAACATATCCCCGTATTCCTTGCGGATTCCGTCATACTCGTCGCCGCGGGGAGGGATGTCAATGCTTTTGGTAAAATCCTGCATATTGGCCCGCTGGTTGATAAAGGTAAGCTGCACATGGATCGAGGCGTCGAAGTAATTTAAGAAATCGCAGTAACCCTCGAAGATCTGTGCTTTATCATCTGCCTGTGCAAGCTGATAGTTAATATCAAAAAACTGCACCGTTTTGGTGTAAAGGGTATCGGTCAGCCGGCAGATCCCATCCCGGTACATTTCACGGTAGGGAATGCTCTGCTGGACCGTCTGCGGGGCATCTGCTTTCAGCCCGGCAAAAAAGCCGCCTTTTTTAGACGGCTTGGAACGGGCAGACTTAGTCTTGCCCTGCTTTGCATCGGCTCCGGTCTTTTTGGCCTGCCTGATGTTTTTTTGCAGACGCTTTTCCTGAGCTTCCTGCTGCTTGTTTTTTGGCAATCTTTGTAACCTCCTTCTTTGACATAGATTTATACAGGTTATCCGTCCTGTATGGACGGTCCTTCGGCCAGAGCTTATAACGGAGCCGGTTCTTCAAGATCTTTTCTGCCGGCTGCCCGTCACGCTCATACATGGCGAAGAAGAAAAAGGGCATCATCAGCCCGATCATCAAAAGTACAGCCGCCGAATTGCCGATCGCCCCGCGGGTAAAGAAATACACCGGAAGGCCGACAAGCCCGGCAAGGCTGAAACAAATAAGCTGGCGCTTCGTCAGATTGAAGGCCAGCTTGGTCTTAACTTTGGTTAAATCCTTTGGTACAGGTACATAAGGCATCTATACACCTCCCATCGTAATATAGTTTCCGGTCCATTAGCGTGCACCAAAATCGCGTACCGCTTTCTCCGCAGCCGGACATTCCCGCACTTCCTGAGCCGCATTTTGCAGCCGTGCCAGGACAGAAACAGCCGGCTCTCTCTGACACAGGTATTCCTGGCTGTCTCGGATTCCGGCAATATTTTCCCGAATATCCATATCCACGTCGAACACATCCGAAACTGGCAAAAGCCAACGGTCTGCAAAGTATTTCAAAGGATTCTCAAGCGCCAGCACATCATCCAGCATTTCATCCCCGAACTCAAACTTTGTTGTCAGATAGGAATACGCCTCCTGCATGGCTGTAATTTCAGCAGCTTTTTCAATTAAGGATTCCTTATCCTTTGACATAAGGCTTTCCCGGTAGGCAAAGTAATTCTGTCCCAGTCGTTTCATCAGGAGCGTATATTTGTCCTGTGCGGAAGGCTCGCTTGTGAAATGTTCAAATTTTTGCTCTGCATCAATTTCTTTGAGAAGATCGCAGATCGGGAAACTGTGTTCATGGTTATTTTCTTCCCAGCACCATCGGGCTACATCCAACGGGTCCTGAAAAGAAAGAAGTGCCTCTACTTCCGCCGGAGTAAATACATGCTCAACCTTCAGATAATAGTGGAGTTCCGAAAGTCCCTGCAACTCGTAAATGCTGCCGATGTTCTGTGCATCCAGCATATCCGCATGAACCTTCAAACACTCGTCCAGCCGTTCCATAAGCAGCCGCTTTGCATCTTGTTCTATCAAAATCACCCCTTTCGCTCCGGCATAGTCAGCGTACAGTTCACTTCATTGCCCCACACATCCCAGCCGGGTGTCTTTTGTCTTGCAAACAGTTCCACTCTGGGCTGATCGCCCATGAGTTTTACGATCTTATCCCGCACCTCGTCCGGTTTCTTGCTGTGCTGCTCAATATGGGAGATTACAAACTGATGGATTCCCGCACACTGGCGTTTCGGTCGGCCTCTGGTTGCCAGCAGGCAGACCTCCGCATTAGATCGGGTCCAAAAGCCCATGCCATAAAACCAGCTATCCGCTTTCCGGTTCTGTTTGAGCCATAGAAAAGCCAGCGTTTTATATTTGAATCCCCAGGCATCGATCACCCGGAAGGCTTCATTGAGCTGCGGGAAGGTCGCCCACAGAAAAAGGGTGCTGTCTTTTGCGGCAAGTTCCGATACCGGCAGGGCACAGATTTCTTCAATGCTCATTGTGGGGTAATGGTTTTCCGCAACGCCGCTTCCATGTTTCCTGTCATAATGCCAGGGCGGATCGGCATAGATAATGCCGTACTGTTTCGTTTCCGGCATTAGCGAGCCTGCTCATTCTTAGATGGGGCAGGTTTAGTCGGCTGTTCTTTGACCTTACCGGCATTTTCCTTCAATGTACCGGTCAGGGAAGGTTTTTCCGCAGCTCCCTTTGTCGCTTCAAGAGTCGCCTGCAAATTTTCAATAGCCTGGCCGTACCCATCAATGAGAGCATCGTTGAGCTGCTTGCGGAACTCTGCCGTAACCGGCCAGCAGACATCTTTCCAGTTGCCTCCCTTATCCTGGGTTGCGGGCATATTGACATACAGCCCCTTTTCACTGGAACAGATACGGAAGCCGTCAATCTTAAAGCATCCGCCAATCGTAACATTGGCAAACGCCAGCAGGTTTCCCATTGGAGCAATCGGACGCACGCGGACATCCAGCTTCATGCCGTTTGCCATTTCCGGCGTCTGTGTTTCCGGCGCCATTTTTTCTGTATTGGTTTTACTCATATATAAAATCCTCCTTTTTAGAATTGGTTTTGTTCATGCTATCTTGCATTAAATATGGATTTGGATAACGAACCTGTCTTAAACAGGGCAAAGGCCAGCAGTACCGTATAACCCGCCGTTCCCCAGATCGCGCCGTGCACGTCGCCGGACGATGGGATAGACTGGACCAGCACTGCATAAATGGCAACACAGATCAGAATCAAAAAACCCTGAAAACCCAGGGCAAAAAGGGAACGCAGATACCCGGTTCCCATTTGTCCCCATTCCCGGTTTGCCATTGTGGAAAACGGGATCGGTGCAAGGCTCACGGTTAAATAAATCTCGATCATACGGCCATATACAATGACAAAGATCACGATGGACAGTACCCACATACACAGATTGATGATGTTGGTTTCCAGCCACAGTCCAATCAGTTCCCACATTCCCATTGCTTCAAGCTGGGTTTCCAGATCAGACAACGCCGCCTGCACATCCAGGTTCCCGTTTATGACACCGGCACTTTGCGACACCACATTTTGGGCCACATCAAAGACCGCCATCACAATCGTAAAACAGTTGGTGAGCAGGTAAGTGGCAACAAAAGTCTTGAAAATCCACTTGAAGATGTTGAATGTATCGAATTCGTGCATGTTGTTCTTTTCGAGAATCATCTGGATCAGTTCATACACCAGAACAAAGGTCAGGATCATGCCCGCAATGGGAATGACGACAGTTTCCGAAAGATTTTGGATCATGGAAAATACGCCGCCATTCCAGCCCTGCGGGGTCTGTCCTACTTGATTTGCCACATCCGCAACCTGATTGTTGACGGAGTTGAAAATGCTGGTGTACTGTCCGGTGATCGCATCGATCAAGCCCTCTTTAATCCAGTCTGTTATCCGTTCAAACAGACTGCCCATAAATCAGCCCTTAACCGAACAGGCCGGAAAGCAGCGGAATCAGCGTTGCACCAACCAGAGCGATACCTCCGCCTGCCATAAGCTGCTTGATCCCCTGGGATTTTGCACCTGGGTTATCATTTCCGTAACCTTCGAGAAGGTTTACAACACCCCATGCGCCCAGACCTGCGCCCAGGGCGATCACAAGGATCTTCAAAGTATCAATCGCGCTTGCAAAAAATGCCATAATGTTCCTCCTTTAATTTCAGAAATTTTAATTTGTGATATGGCCGTATCAGGCCGGAAACAAAAAAAGTCGCCGCACTGTTTTTAGAAAAAAATCTGTTTCAAACAGCACGGCGGCATGGGGCAGGAAGAATCCTGCGGTTATTTACTTTTCAGGGAGAATCACGAATCCTCAAAAAATCCTCCTTTCATCGTGACAAAAACAAAGCCTGCCGGGGCATCATGCTTTGACAGGCAGGAACAACTCTATAAAGTCTGGGAAGCCAGATCTTCGGCTGTGACTTCATAATTGCGGTATCGTTCACCGGGACGCATCGGCATCCGGGTAGAAAGAAACTTTTCGATATTAAAAGCGTTCTTCTCATTAAAATCGGAAAGCAGTTTGTAATTTGGGTGTTTGGTTATATCGTATTTCCGGGAGAGGAACGGCCGCACACCCCTGATCTGCAGCAGACATTTGCCCCCGTCCATAACTGCCAGTTCATCCACCGACATCAGATCCTTTCCCAGCTTTTGAAAATTTTGTCCGTGGGATTCCTGATTGCCCTTTGTGACACTGGTGTTATACAGGTCGATGGTCTCTTTCCCCAATAGGGAGTTCCAGCTTTTTAAGGTGGTTTCTTCTTTGCCTCCTAAGAAAAGGGAGGCGTCACAGTTACCGATGATGGTGTCCATGTTGTCTTTATACAGGGCTTTGAGCTGGCTTTGCGCCTGCAGCACCAGGCAGGCAGAGATCTCACGGCTTCGGATGGTCGCCATAAGACGCTCCAGGTTCGGGATCTGCCCGATATTTGCCGCCTCGTCGATCAGGCAGCGCACATGGATGGGAAGCCTTCCACCATATACATCATCCGCCCGCTCACACAAGCGGTTAAACAAAATGGAATAGATCAGACTGATCAAAAATGCAAAGGTCCCGTCCGTATCACTCATAATAAGGAAAAGAGCAGTCCGTTCATCCCCCAGCATATCCAGATCCAGTTCGTCATACATGGTAATTTCCCTGACTTCTTTAATGTCAAAAGGAGCCAGTCTGGAAGCACAGGAAATAAGGATCGACTTTGCTGTTTTTCCGGCAGCGAGCTTATATTTCTTATATTGACGCAGGGCAAAATGATCCGGGTCTTTTTGTTCCAGCGCGTCAAAGAGAAGGTCAACGGCATTTTTGAACGATTCATCATCCTCACGGACCTCCATTGCGTTCAGCATTTCTACCAGTGTGGCAAAATTCTGTTCGTTTGCCGGGGCTTCATAGTAGATATATCCGATCAGTGCCGTATAGAGCAGGGTTTCTGCTTTGACCCAGAAATCGTCTCCGGCTTTTCCTTCGCCTTTGGTATTGGAGATCAGAGTCGTGACGATTTTCAAAATATCTTTCTCGGAATGAATGTAGGCGAATGGGTTAAAGTGCATACTTTTCTGAAAATTGATCGTATTGAATACCCGTATTTTATAGGGCTCATAGATGATCTTTCCTTTTTCATTCCGCACAGGCTTTCCGTCCTTGTCCAGCTTTGGCGTGCCTCGCTGTAACATCTTTCCGCATTCCACAAGGACTGTACCTTTCGGATCGGTGACGACGTAGG
>ENA-ORRO01002319-ORRO01002319.1-human-gut-metagenome-genome-assembly--contig:-NODE-2319-length-12054-cov-3.201517_pt1 | contig 12054 bp, 10 predicted proteins | sample MGYA00242176_ERZ509136 | MGnify/ENA primary metagenome ERZ509136 (study PRJEB26280, sample SAMEA2338644) | human gut metagenome | biome: human gut; feature: human-associated habitat; material: faeces... | reverse complement strand
CATACAGTTTACCAACTGCATCAGCTACTACACTTGGTGGTGTAAAAGTAGGAAGTGGTTTGGCAATTAGTAATGGTGTTCTATCTGCTACAGGTGGTGGAGAAGCCGACTCAGTTGCATGGGGCAATGTGACAGGTAAACCATCATGGATTGGTTCTTCTAAACCTTCTTATAGCTGGTCAGAAATCACAAGCAAGCCTACCTTAGTTAAACAAGTAGGGGCTGGGACTCCGAGTGTGGATTGGCAATCAGCGTATGTTCCATTAGATGTTACATACAGTGATACGTCTATTTCTCATAAAATCATTTCTTTACCTATGGCTTCTCCAGCAAGCGGTAATAGTCAAGGTCGTGCAGGTTTAATAACTGGTGTTGATAAGAAGAAACTTGATGACTTTACAGATACAAAGAACACAGCAGGTGCAACAAATTCTACTGATAGACTATACCTAATTGGAGCTACATCACAAGGAGCTAATCCACAAACTTACAGTAAGGAGACTGTTTACATAGAAGATGATGGAATTCTTATGTCTTCGCAAGGATTTGAAGGTGGTGCAATTACATCAACAGCAGCTATCTATGCAGCTAATGGATTCTTTGATACATCTGATGCTAGAGTAAAAACTAACGTAGTAGAAATTGATGCAAGTAAAGCTGATGCTGTTAGACTAGTAGAGTTTGATAGAACAGACAAAAAACATCATGGCTATGGAGTAATTGCTCAAGAACTTGAGAAAGTGTATCCAGAAATGGTGAACACTGATAGTGAAGGGTTCAAATCAGTTAACTATAACGAACTTGCTATGGTTAAAATTAAATATCTAGAGGACAAAGTTGCAAGACTTGAAGCTCTAGTTGGAAGATTACTTGCAGAGTAATTATTATAATCTCATAAAGTTTACATTAAAAAGGTCGCCACTAGGCGGCCTTTCTTTGTTTGTACCTGATTACTAAAACCACCTATGCAATAAATTAATTGTTAACGAGTGTTAAATAATTTGGTAATGTCCAGAATTTAACGTAACTTTGCAACATCGAATTTGAGAAAAGCAGACGGCTGAATCGTTGAGGCCTCACGATGAAAACTTCTGCTTCTCGGGTGAGACAAGAGAAATCAGATATACATTATTAATTAATCATTTAAAACATTACGATTATGGCATTTTTTAAAAGAGTTCAAAAAAAAGTAAACGATTTGTGGTATCCTCAATCAGTAACCTGGGGCAAGGCGGTTACTACCCGTGAAGTGGCAGACGAGCTGTCTGTTCTTTCTACCGTGACCCGTGGTGACACGTATGCGGTGATGGAGAACTTGGGGCGTGTATTGAGCAATTTCATGGGGCAGGGACGTACTGTGAAGATAAACGGTGAGGTGATGTATCCTAATACCGTCGGCTATGTCAAGGGCAAGAAGGCAAGCTATTATATCGATCAGGCAGGTGGCTTCAGCAACAAGGCAAAGAAACGCCAGTCATACATTATATATATGAACGGTACCGTGGCAAAGGTTGCCCACAACGCCAAGCCGATGCCAGGATGTGAAATAGTTGTTCCAGCCAAGGCGACAACAAAGATGAGCATTGCCGAGACGATGACAATCGGTACGTCGGTGGCTTCCATAGCCACGATGATTGCCACTCTCGCAAATATCCTATAATATATAATAAGGTGTAAGGAGGGGTGAAATGAAATATCCTATAGGAATACAAAGTTTTGAGAAGCTTATATTATAGAAGGAAAATATGCGGTACGCTTTTGAAAAAATATTGTCTATACCCAAGTCGTTATATTTGTGTGTGAAGCTTATGCCTCTCAGACAGGCTTTACATCTGCCTGTTATGGTAAGGTATAATTGCAAGATTTCATCTGCCAAAGGAAAGATACGGCTTAATGCTCCTATTCGTCCGATGATGATGACTGTAGGATTTGAAAGCGTTGGTATTTTTGATAAGAAGTATGAGCGTAGTATCGTGCAGATTGATGGAGAACTTGAACTGGGGAGCGGAAAGGTAATGATCGGTCAGGGTGGCAGACTCTGTATAATGGAGGGTGCTAATCTCCGTTTCAAGGGCAAGTTTGAAAATTCTGCAATGATAGAGATTATTTGCAAGAACAATATCTCTATAGGAAACAATGTCCTTACGAGTTGGGATATATTGATGATGGATACTGATTTCCATCAGACAATAAATACCTGTGACGGAATACGTAACAGTGCAGAAGGTAAAATCACAATAGGTGACAATGTATGGATAGGTGCAAGATGTGTTGTCCTGAAGAATACAGACATCCCAGCAGGATGTGTTGTAGGAGCGAATACTACAGTAAACAAGAATTTCACGGAAGAAAATTGTTTATTGGTAGGTTATCCTGCAGAAGTGAAAAAACATAATGTAACGAGAGCAAACGAAAACGAATGATATAGTGTGCTATGGTTAACGACAGAAACAAGATTCTGAAAACTAATATCCTGATATCGGCAGTATTGAAAGTGGTAGGCTTATGTACTTCCCTTTTAATCGTGCCTATTACTATCGATTATTTGGATAGTGAGGTATATGGTGTATGGATGACCATGACATCTGTATTATTCTGGATAGGTGGCTTTGATATTGGTTTGGGCAATGGAATGCGCAACTATCTTACGGAGGCAATATCACGAAAAAACTACAGCTTGGGTAGAAAATACATCAGTACAACATTTACCCTGTTGACCATTATTGCATTGTTGCTTGGAGTGATAGGTCTGATTCCTATGTCGCAGATGGATTTTTGTCATTTCTTCAATACCCAATCGGTGGGTAATGAAGAAATGCGTAATGCGTTGTTGGTAGCAGTCGGCTTTACGCTTGTCAATTTTGTAGTCAAGAATATCGGCTTTGTCTTTGTTGCGATGCAGAAATACGCCGTTAATGATTTCCTGAATGTATCAGGAAATGTGGCTTCTTTGGTAATAATCTTTATTCTTACCAAATTGACAAGTGGCAATCTGCTTAATGTTGTGTTGGCTTATACCGCAACGAGTTGTGTGGCGTTTTCTTTAGCGGCAATACCATTATTCCGGAAGCATCCGGAGCTGAAGCCGTCATTGAAGTATTTTGATAAGAGTCTTAGCAGGCAGATACTTGGTAAGGGACTCGGTTTTTTCATAATCCAGATAACAAGTTGTATCGTTATTTTTGGAGCGGCAAATGTCTTCATTACGCAGTGTTGTGGTCCGGAGAGTGTTACGACATACAACTTGGCATATAAATTCTTTAATTTGGAAATAATAGGTTATACTATTATTCTTGCTCCAATGTGGAATGCCTATACCGATGCTTATGTAAAAGGTGATATGCAATGGGTAGACAGAACATTCAAGAGAGCGTTGAAGTTCTGGGGCTTGTCTGTTGTTGCAGGGTTGGTAATGCTTTTGGGCAGTCAACTGTTCTATACCTTGTGGGTAGGAGATAAGGTGCATATACCAGTGTCTGTATCTGTATGCACGCTGATATATGTGTGTATGTTCAACTTGAATAACTGTGCCACATATTTGATAAACGGATTTAATAAGATTCGTGTACAGATTATTACATCTTTGCTGTTTACGGCTTTATATGTATTGGCTGTGCGTTTCTTTGGAAGTAAGCAAGGTATAGAAGGTATAGTGTTGACCATGGCGGCAAGTTATGCCATGATGGCGATAATCCATATATATCAATGCCGTCTGTTGATAGGTCAGAAGGCCAAAGGTATATGGAACAAATAAAGATTTGAATATGGCAAATAAGATAAGTGTAATAACAGTAGTCTATAATGATGTTGCTAATATCCGCAAGACGATGGAAAGTTTCTTCTCGCAGACGTGGGAGGACAAGGAGCTTATTGTCATAGACGGTGGCAGCACGGATGGTACTGTTGACATTATAAAGGAGTATTCCGGCAGATTAGGATATTGGTGCTCCGAGAAAGACAAGGGAGTGTATGATGCTATGAACAGGGGTGTGATGCATGCCTCCGGCGACTGGATAAATATTCTCAATTGTGGAGATGCGTATTGTTCAGAGAATTCTCTTGCCGACGCAATAAACAGCTGTGATGCAGACAATGCAGATGTGATTTATGGTAATTCTATACGTCGCCAGCTCGGACACACAATTAATGATATAGCATCAGATGATGTGCGAGGTCTTGATTATGCACCGATATACAGGCATGGCTCATCATTGGTAAGGACGCAAATCCATAAGGAAAACCTGTTTGACCTTTCCCTGAAGAAGAAATACGGATATGCCCTTGATTGGTATCTGATATATACTCTTTACAGGAAAGGATATCGCTTCGTAAAGACAGACGCTTTTATAGAGACTTATGAGGTGGACGGAATGTCAAATCATCCGATAAGAAGCACATGGCTGAATTATAGAGTCGTAACGAGTGACGGCATCGTAATGAGGAAACTGTTGAATTTCTTCGTGGCTTTTTTCCTTGCAGTTGCAACTCATGGAGCATTGTATAGAGTGATGAGAAAATTCGTTCTGGAGACATATACCAATACGATACTCTCTCATGTGCCGATATGGAAAGTCAGACGTTTTGCTCTTCAGCTTATACGTATGAGGGCAGGGCAGGGAACCTATATAGATAGGCATTGCTATTTTATGGATCCCAACAGGTTGCGTATAGGCAAGTATAGCCATATAAACAGGATGTGTACCCTTGATGCAAGAGGCGGCCTTAATATAGGCGATAGCGTATCGGTGTCGCATGGAGTAATGCTCATGACAGGCAGTCATGACATAAATGCAATAAATTTCCCTGTTAATTACAAGCCTATCAATATCGGAGACTATGTCTGGATAGGCTGTGGTGCAATAGTCTTGCAGAATGTAACCATCGGTAAGGGTGCTGTTGTGGCTGCAGGCTCCGTCGTTACGAAAGACGTTCCGCCTTATGCTATAGTAGGAGGCATACCAGCTAAAGTGATAGGAAAGCGTAGTGATAATTTAGATTATAAATGTGAACCATAGTAAAAATAGAATATGAAAGAGGTAGATATCTTGAGTGTGGTTGGAAGAGTCTTTTCCAACAAGAAATCATTAATAGTTTCGGTTGTAGTAGGTGCTATAGCAGGTGTGGTTATCGCCTTGTCTGTTCCTAAGCAATTCACTTCTTCAGTTGTATTGGCTCCGGAAATGTCGTCGGGAGGTTTGGGACTGTCAGACAATCTTGCCGATATGGCATCATCGTTTGGTATAGACCTGTCGTCAACGGGAAAGAACATGGATGCGCTCTATCCGGAGATTTATCCGGAGATATTGTCGTCCTATGACTTCATAAGTACTCTTTTCGGTGTGAATGTCAGACTGAAGGAAGATCCTACGCTGCGAACATATCATAAGCATATCCTTATGGATACGAAGTTCCCGTTTTGGCAGTATCCCAAGATATGGCTCTCCAACAAGATGATGTCTCAGACAGAAAAGAAAGACCTGAAGGGTACAGGAGTTGCCGATCCGTTCAGGGCTTCAAAGATAGATATCGATGTGAGTAAGATGATAGCGGAGAATATAAGCTGCCTTATTGACAAGAAAACGAGTGTTATTCTTATCTCCGTAACAGACCAGGATCCTATGGTGGCTGCAATCATTGCCGACACCATCCAAAGTCGCTTGCAGTATTACATTACGGATTACCGCACCAAGAAGGCGAGAAACGACATGAAGTATTATACAAAGTTGTATAATGAAGCGCGAAGTGCCTATCTGAAAGCCCAGAAGAAGTATGCCTCTTTCTGTGACTCCAACCAGGATGTCGTGCTTGAGAGCTTCCAGGCAAAGCGCGATGAACTGGAAAACGACATGCAGTCAGCATTTACCTTGATGAGCCAGATGTCGACACAGGTGCAGGCTGCCAAGGCTAAGGTGCAGGAGCGTACTCCAGCCTATACGATGATACAGTCACCAAAGATGTCATATAAGGCTTCAAGCATGTCGCGTGCGGCGATAGTGTTGATAACAATTTTCATTGCCATAATGATAAATGCCTTTTGGGTACTTTTCCTAAGAGACATAGTACGTAAGAAAAAGACAGGAGCGAAGTCAGAAAGTGACGGCGATGCTTCTGTTTCATCAGATGAAGATACAGACAAACAGTAGTTTAGAATCCCAACAAGTACAATGATATATTCAATTCCATATCTGTTGCTCATTTCCTTCTATGGAATCATGGCTCTATGGTACAACCAGACCAAGAACCTTGATTCCAGGCCAGTGAATGTGTCGTTGTGTATGCTTGTCACGCTGTTGTTCTGGGGCTTCAGAGGCTTCTGCTTTTATGATTGGATGTCGTATTATCCGATGTTCCTTCATGCAGGGATAGAGAATTTCTCAGACAACATAACATCCATGGAGCCAGGCTTCTGCCTGCTTATGACGGCATGCAAGGAGATATACGACAGTTATATCTTCTTCGCTTTCGTATGCTCGTTGATAAATCTGGCGTTGCTTTCTAATTTCCTTCTGAAGCATACAGACAATTATCCTTTGGCGTTACTTATCGGCACGATATTCGGTTGCTTCTATCTGTTTACCGACCTCATGCGAAATGCCATTGCCGTGTTTATATTCATAAATGCCATCGACTATCTTGCCGAGAAGAAGATATGGAAATACTTTCTGATGGTGTTGTTGTCTCTGTCATTCCATTATTCAGCAATACTGTATATCCCTTTGTATTTCTTTGCAAGGAAGAAGATGAAGCGATGGGTGTTCGCAACGATATTCTTTGCAGGAGTAGTAATCTATGTCCTGCATATCTCCCTTTTCGTAAATCTCTCAACATTCTTGCTGGGGCTTGTAAATCCCGACCTTGAGGAAAAGGTTCGTTATTATCTTGACGAGACAGCAGCAAAGTCGCCGGGTATCAACTTCGTCTTTCTGGAGCAGCTCTTCACGGGTGGACTTGTATTATTCTATATGGACAAGCTGCGTGAAGTACGTAAGAATGCGGACATATATATAAACTGTATCTTGCTGTTCTTTGTCATGACATTCATGCTGCATGAGTTCGTGACGCTTAGTTTCCGTATGTCAATATTGTTTGGTGTGGGATATTGGATAATATGGTTAGACCTGCTGAGATGCTTCAAGTTCACAAATAACAGAAGACTCTTCATCCTGTTTATATGCGTATATTGTTTCCTGCGTATTCTTGGACATACCCGCAACCCATTGGCAAATTACAATAATGTGTTGATAGACTATGAGTCTTACCAGGAGCGTGTGCTTATATTCAAGAAGACCTTCAAGGATTGACGAGCATGACAATGACAAATAAAATGTAATCGTATGAAAATAGCTTATATAGGAAAAATACAACTTTCAGATGCTGACCTGTCGTATTTGAATAGTGCGCAGAAGCTGTCGGACATAACATACATAATGGAAGTTACGCCACGCTTCATGAAAGGCCCGGCATATAATATCGGCAAGATATATCCGCATTCGGGTGTGTTTAAGGCAACAGAGGCTTATCCGGAGTTCGAGAAATATTCGCGTATCATAGACGTAGACAAGTTCTATGTCGTAAACACATGCGGCAAGTTCTGGCAGCTGAAAGCATTCTGGACCAATTTCCTGCTTTTGTTGTTTCTGATAAAGAACAAGTTTGACGTCATCCATCTCACATGGCCGGCAAACGTATATGAGTTCATCATATATATGCTGAAGCGCAAGATGATATTGACAGTCCACGACCCATTTCCGCATACCGGACTCGATACCCGTATTGTGCGTCTGCGCCGTAAGGTGGCATTCAGATGCGTGCCGCATTTCATTATATTGAACAAGGCGCAGAGAGAGAAATTCCTTTCCTTCTACCACCTTCCCTCGTCAGCGGTAATCGACAGCAGACTTAGTTGCTATACCTATCTCAATATGGTAGAGCAGGACATGACGACCGTGCCGGAACAGAAATATATCCTTTTTGCAGGAAAGATATCAAAGTATAAAGGGGTGGAGTATCTGCTTGAGGCTATGAAGAAGGTGCATGATACGTTCCCTGACATAAAGCTCGTTGTTGCCGGCAGCGGTAAATATCATTTTGACATATCCGGATATGCCGCCCTGCCATATATAGACATAAGAAATCGCTTTATTCCCGACGAAGAACTCGTGGCTTTGATGAAGAAGACACAGTTTATGGTCTGCCCTTATACTGATGCCACGCAGAGTGGAGTGATAATGTCTTCATTCACATTCGGCACGCCGGTAATAGCCACGAGGGTAGGGGGACTACCAGAGATGCTCGGCAACGGCAAGTATGGAATGCTGGTGAAAGAGAAAGACACGGATGCCCTTTACCGGGGAATATGCAGTTTGCTTTCCGACGAGGAGCAGCTCGCCGACTATCGTAGAGAGATAGCAAAGGATTATACAAGCGACGGCTACCTGTCGTGGAAGACCATTGCTGAGGAACTGCGCGAATCCTACCTGCAGATGGCAAGTAGGAAATAGACACTTTTGTTTTACTTTAAATTACTGTGTATGATGAAGACTCTGTTTATCACCCGTCATTATCTTGACGAGATGCTGGGAGGTCCCAACTGTTCAAAGGCGTTTGTGAGGGCGGTTGCAAGTATCTGTCCGGACACGACATTGATATATCCGGAACATAATGACAGGAAGAGCAACCTCTACTTCCTTAAGGAGTATGACGGATTGAAACTCCTGCCCGTATACGACAAGCGTCCTAAATGGCAGAAATGCCTGGATATGTACAGAGGAAGACTTCATCGCTTCGGACCCTTCGTAAAGGACTATCTTAAATCGCATGCCTTCGATATAATATTCATAGACCATTCCTTCACCGCATCATCGGGAGTACTGGAGGCTGCCATGCGGAATGGAGCGAAGATAATAACCATGCACCATAATGTGGAGGCGCAGTATATCAAGGACAACCAGCCGAGCTGGCTGTTCCGTATACCGAACAACTATTTTGCCCTGAAGGCAGAGCGCAATGCCATACTGAACAGCACTCTGAATCTTACCTTGACAGACGATGACAAGGCAACGTTCATTGCCCGCTATCCCGAAAAGGAGTCCTCTTTCCATACCATCGGAGTCTTTGAGTATGATGAAGCGACGGAGAGTAGGATAAGCGTGGAAGAAGGGCTGAAGTTCGTCATCTCCGGTTCTATGAGTGCCGCGCAGACGGAGACAGCCACTCTGCATTTCCTTGAAGAATACATGCCGGTGCTTAATGCGACCTGTCCGGATGCCACACTTGTGATAACGGGAAGAAACCCTTCACGCCGAATCCTTGACTCTTCAGCCAGATACAATAATATAAAGGTGATACCAAATCCCGAAGACCTTACGGCAGAAGTCATAAAGGGCAACTACTATATCTGCCCGTTGCATACGGGAGGCGGCTTGAAGCTGCGCTGTATGGATGCCCTTCGTGTGGGACTGCCTATACTGGCACACAAGATGTCCACCCGTGGCTATGAGGCAATACAAGCCGACGGTTACCTCTTCTCCTATTCCACTCCCGGCGAGTTTGCGGTAGCGTTGCAGAAGATAACCGCCATACATGGCTCCCATGCGAGAGTGGTTGAGAGCTTCAACTCGCATTTCTCCTTCCAGGCAGGAAGAAGACGGTTTGAGGAAATGATAAGACTTATCCGGTAGAGAAATCGGGAGATGATGTACAGGACGAGAAGGGTAATTCGATAAAAAGAACATGATATCTTTTGTCGTATGCCGTAATTACGTTACTTTTGCATCTATTATAAAATCCTGCCGCCCTCTATATATATAATAAGGTGGAAGGGATAAACAAGAAAAAGGAAAATATTAATTGAATGGAGCGGACAATGAAACTGATTATAACCGGCGGCTCTGGATTTATCGGAACGAATGCTGTGGAGCACTTCTCCAAGCATTTTGAAGTGATAAACATAGACCACCAAAAACCACAGATAGAGGAACACATGAAATACTGGAGGAATGTGGACCTGCTGGACTACGATTCCCTCAGCAAGACAATACAGGATTTCAACCCTGACTATATACTGCATCTGGCTGCACGCACCGACCTTATGGGCGAGACTCTCGACGACTATTCGGCAAACACCATAGGCGTGGACAACCTGCTGAAGGCAGTAAAGGAGCTGAAAAGCCTGAAGAAGATACTTGTCACATCATCCATGCTCGTCTGCCATGTGGGCTATATTCCCAAAGACCAGTTCGACTATTCAGCCACTACGCTGTATGGAAAGAGCAAGGTGGAGACGGAGAAGCTGACGTGGAACGCCGACCTGCAATGCGACTGGGCGTTGCTGCGCCCTACATCTATATGGGGCCCGTGGTTTCATGAGCCATACAGAAACTTCTTCAACATGGTCAAGAAGCGTGCCTATTTCCATATCGGACATAAGGGCTGCACCAAGACATACGGATACATCGGCAACTCTATCTATCAGATAGAACACATACTCATGGCTGACACCAACGACAGGAACAACAAAGTGTTCTTCATCGGCGACCGTCCGGCGATAAACATAACGGAGTGGGCAAACCAAATCGGCAACGAGTTGGGGTTCAGAATACCCGTCATGCCGTGGGCACTCATCAGGATGGCGGCATACTTCGGCGATGCTCTGAAGGCAGTGGGGATAAAGTTCCCTATGACATCCTTCCGCCTGAAGAATATGACTACCGACAATATCATTCCGCTTGACAATACCTATGAAGTGGCTCCCAACCCACCTTTCGACAGACTGGTGGGCATACGCAATACGCTGAAATGGATGGAGAACCACTAATCACTCACCGAAAAACAATAACTTATGAAGATATCCTTGATAACAGCCACATATAATAGTGCTGCCACTCTGAAGTCGACCTTCAAGTCTGTACTCTCGCAGACGTATACCGACATAGACTATTGGGTCATTGATGGAGGTTCCACCGACGGAACCATTGACATAATAAAGGAATACGAAGCCGTGTTCGGTGGCAGGATGCACTATATCTCGGAGAAAGACCGCGGTATCTACGATGCCATGAACAAGGGAATCTGCCGCTGCACGGGAGATGTGGTGGGAATACTCAATTCCGACGACTATTTCACTTCCGATGATGTGTTGCAGAACGTGGCGCATACCTTCAGCTCCAATGAAAGCATCGATGCCGTATATGGCGACATTCATTTTATAAACGACAACAACCCCGACAAGATAGTGCGCTACTACTCTTCGAAGATGTTCCGCCCGTTCTGGCTGAGATTCGGTTTCATGCCAGCCCATCCGTCGTTCTATGTAAAGCGGAAGATTTATCAGGAGCACGGCGACTACTCTCTCGACTATAAGATTGCCGCCGACTATGACATGATGGTGCGTCTGTTCTACAAGCATAAGATACAGGCAAAGTATATAAAGAAGGATTTCGTTACGATGCGTACCGGCGGAATGAGTACCAAGAATGTGCGCAACCGTCTGCTTATCACCAAGGAAGACGTGAAGGCATGCCGTGCCTATGGCATGTATACCAACCAGCTGATGATTTCCGTAAAGTATCTTTATAAGATATTTGAGTTCCTTTAAAATGCTCTATACCATGGCGTAAAAGTATGTAACCCACGGATAAAAGATAAAACAAAAGCCTTATTCAATCGAATAAGGCTTTTGTTTTAACAAATAAGGTCTTTTTTTTATTAAATAAAGCTTTTATTTTAATAAATAAAGCCTATATTTTAATAAAGCGAGCCTCTTTTTCCTGTTTTTTCCCTATGTTTATGATATTTACAATGCCTGTGGAAAAATAATTCCAAGGCATCTGCCGGTTCTCTCAGCCTACAGTTCTATCGGTTCGTACTTCAGTCCGAACACGTCAGCCACGGCTTTGTATACCACTTTACCGTTCACGATGTTCAGTCCGCGATATAGAGCTTTGTCTTCTTTGCACGCCTTCCGCCATCCCTTGTCGGCAAGAGCGAGTGCGTATCTTAGTGTGGCGTTGGTGAGAGCCATTGTAGAAGTGTTAGGCACAGAGATCGGAAGAG
>ENA-ORRO01002313-ORRO01002313.1-human-gut-metagenome-genome-assembly--contig:-NODE-2313-length-12072-cov-80.402846_pt1 | contig 12072 bp, 8 predicted proteins | sample MGYA00242176_ERZ509136 | MGnify/ENA primary metagenome ERZ509136 (study PRJEB26280, sample SAMEA2338644) | human gut metagenome | biome: human gut; feature: human-associated habitat; material: faeces... | reverse complement strand
CGCATATATCTGAGCAGGATGCGGAATCCCTTGCCCGAGACGGTGATGTAGAAGACCATGGTGAAGGGGATTTTCCGGGCGGTCTGCCTGAGTGCCGCGATGTTTTTTGGGGGCACGTCGTCATAATCGAGCATCAGCCAATAGGTTTCCTTCTGGAAGTCAGTCAGCTTCTTGGAGCTTCCCTTGAGCTGCACGCTGGGTGTGATGCAGGGCAGCCGGTGCTTGATGTCCTCTGCCGTTCTCTTGTCCACCTTCATCATCGCCCTGTAGCCTTCGGTATTGGCTTTTACCGGTGCCGAATGCATGATGTTGTACTCCAGCACCGCTCTGTTAGGGAGCGGGTTGCTGGCAGAGGAAAACAGGTTAGTGAAAAATGAGGGCAAGGCCTCTTTCTCCTCCATGACTTCCTGTTCTCTGTTGATTGCTTCTGTTGTTTTCTTTTTTGCCATATTTTTAAAATTTAAAGGGTTGTCAGTTTGATGAATTTCTCATAAATTTTAGCGGATTTCCTGGAAACCGAGTTGTATGGAAGTTTCTCTCTGAACAGTGCCCATTTTCTGTTTCTCTCTTCCCAATAATCATCTCCTTTCTCTTCCTCCCACCTGTCTACTTTTTCCTTGTAGATTTTCAGCTTGGATTGGTATCCTTCCTGATGTCTGTTCTCTATGTCTTTCTGCCTCAGGTAGCTTTTGATAGCCTCTTCCATGGCAAGGAGTTTTTCGGGAGTGAATGTTCCGTTCTCTATATCCATGCTAACGGTATTCCTGCCGCCCTCGATTTCTAACAGCTTTATTTGGTTTATACCTAACTTTTTGGCAAAGCCGAATTTTACGTTGCCTTCTTCTGCCAGTTCTTTTAAAAAACTGCCCATGTCTAATGTTTCTTTAATCTTTTGATTGTTCATGCTGCGAAATTACTACAAATTTGTGAATTGGGTGGTTGAGCGTCATGACGCTCAATTTTTGCAAACAATAACCTAGGTTAAAGTTTTTAACGCAGCAAATCGGTGCCCCTTTTTGGGGGTATTTTGAAGATGAAGATGATGTTTGGTTTTGTATTGCCTGGCGGAAGAAAAAGCGGAAAAATGACGAGGTGAAGGGTGAAGGGTATATTTTAAACTCTATATTATATTCTTTATTTTATGGATTTTGCGATTTTTGACCCTAGGGTCTTTTTTTCGGTTTTTACCCTTACCCTTCACGCGTATATATATAAAAGAGTTTTCAACCCTTCACCCTTCACCTTTTTGCTTAATATTTTGTGGGTCAGTGAGTTAAGGGTGAAGGGTGGTGAAGGGAGGTGAAGGGAGAAGTAAAAAGACTTTCCACTTCTCAATGAAAAAAACAGCCCTAAAAATTTGGAAGTTACAAATATTCAGCGTATCTTTGCAAAACAAAATAAAAACATAAAGCGTATGAAACAGGTAGAAGAAAGATACATCAGCTTGCTGACCGACTTCGGTTTCAAGCGAATTTTTGGAACGGCAATGAATAAGGAATTACTCATTTGCTTCCTCAACAGCTTGTTTAATGGCAAACAGGTTGTGAAGGACGTGTCGTATCTGAACCCGGAGCACGTGGGAGATGTCTATACCGACCGCAGAGCCATCTTTGATGTATATTGCGAGGGAGAAAACGGCGAGAAGTTCATCGTAGAAATGCAGAATGCCTATCAGACGTATTTCAAGGATCGCGCCCTTTTCTACTCAACCTTCCCTATCCGTGAACAGGCACCAAAGGGGAGTGAATGGGATTTCAGACTCAATCATGTCTATACCGTTGCCCTGCTCAACTTCAGCATGAACGAGGATGCTTTCGACAAGAAGAAAATCCGCCATCATGTGCAGTTGTGCGACACAGCTACCCACAAAGTATTTTACGACAAACTCGAATATATTTATGTAGAGATTTCCAAGTTCAACAAACCCCTGGAAGAACTGGATACGCTCTACGAGAAGTGGCTCTATGCTCTGAAGAACCTCTATAAACTTACCCAGCGCCCTAAAGAACTGTGCGACAAGGTTTTCGACCGCCTCTTCGAGGAAGCCGAGATAGCCAAGTTTACTCCGCAGGAAATGAGGGAGTACGAGACCAGCAAGATGGCATATCGCGACATCAAGAATTCCGTAGACACTGCCAAGCGTGAAGGTATAGCTGAGGGTATGGAAAAGGGAATGAAGGAAGGCTTGGAAAAGGGTAGAGCTGAAGGTATGAACCAGCGAAGCCTTGATATTGCCAGGAACATGCTTGCTGATGGCGTTGACATCAATCTGATTATGAAGTATTCCGGTCTTACCCAGAAACAGATAGAAAAATTGAAATAAGATATTATCTTAGAGGTAACAGATAAGAATTCCCCCATCCTGCCATCAAAAGCAAGATGGGGGAATTTGCTTAATAGCTAAGAATATGCTGGCAATGGGACTTTCAGCTGAACAGGTTGCCAAGGCTACCCAGCTGCCTTTAGATATCATCAAGAATCAGAACAACTCATAAAAAACAGAAAGCGGAGATGTAGATTACGAATATCACCATATAATCAAGGGTCTATATGCCACCTTTTCATCGTGGTATATAGACCACTCAACATTCAACAATCTCTAACATTATCGGAATTTCTATATTCTGTTTCCTGATTTTGGAAAAGTGTACGAGTTTGTACACAATCTTAACTGGACTCATATTAGGCGACGGTTATCTGAAAATAAAAAGAGGGTGTGTCATCTGGTTATGACACACCCTCTTTTTGGCTTTTTATTTCTTTTTCTTCTTCTTCTTTTTGATGCCGAAGAAATCGCGCCAGCCGTTGAAGTCTTTCTTCATGATGAGACCGAGACCCTGCGTGTTCAGACTGTTGCGCGTAAAATAGCGGTCGTTGGTCTGATTGTACATGCGTATGGCGAGGTTGCCGTTAGGGAAGATGAGGTAGCGGAGGTCAAAATCACCGATGAAACTCTGCGTGGCATTCGGATTGTCGCGATAACCGAACTGGCCATTGAAGAGTAACCGGTTGTTGAGCAGCTTGCCGCTCAGAATACCCTCATACTCGGCATTGTTGAAACCTTCATCACCCGTGGATATGTTGGCGCCGAAATTCCAGTTGTTGCTCTTCACCACGTTGGAAAGTACGGTGTTGAGCTGCTGCGAGATGGTGCCGCTCAGCAGGCTCTGCATCGCCAGCGAAGTCTGACTCTGCTGTTCACCGTCCTCGCTCACCTGGTTGTTGTTGGTCTGGGCGTAGAACCGGCCGATGCCCAAGAGATAGAGCACCTGCTGGTTCATCTCTTCCTGCGAATTGATGATAGAGTAGATCATCTGCTTCGCATCGCTGTTAACCGTAGGCAGGTCCATCGAGAAATCTACCTTAGGCGATTGAGGCGTGCCGGTGATGTCCATCAGGCAGTCTACGCGGATGTTGTTGCCCGAGAACGAACGGCCTATGCGCAGGTCGCTCAGCGGCACTCCGTTTACGGTATATTTAGCCCGCAGGTTGAGTGGGGCGTTGTATGGGTTGCCACCGAAGGCGATGGTGCCGCCCGGCATAAACTCGAATTCCTTCTTGATGAGATTCTGGATGGTGAGCTTGTAGGTGCCGTGGTCTACCACATAGTTGCCAAACATGTCGAACGAGCCCTTGTTGAAGTAGTTGGCGCGAATTACGCCATCTCCGTTCAGGGTGATGTAATCGCCCGACTGCTCGTCCATGATCAGCTTGAGCGTGAGGTTCTGGTTGGTGTTTACGAGGAAGTTGATGCGCATATCCGATTCGAAATCGATGTCATCCTCTCTCTGTTTTGTGGTTGGAGCCCCGTTCAGGCTGTCCATGATATCGGGCACAATCTCGTGCCAGTGGATAAAACTCTTGTCGCTGATGGCGTCCGGACTTGCCACATTATATACAAAGATGCTGCCCGGTTCGGGTTCGGCGTTGATATCGATGACGGTTTCGCCGCTCTTGCCGTGGATGCCTACCTCGCCCGTGGCATAGATGGTGCCATAGAAGGTGTTGTCGCCAAACTCGCGGGTATCGAAGCCCAGGAAGTTGTGCGCCTTGATATCGAGGTCGTAGCTCAGCCTGGTGAGGTGCTTGTGGTGGATGCCTCCGCTCAGGATGGCTATGTTGCGGTTGCGGTCGAAGATGGTATCATTCTCTATGAGGATATCATCTGGGATAGCGTGGGCATGGAGCGCATCGAAGGTGTAATCGGTGTTGAGCTGCTTGAGGTGCACCTTGCCGTGAGCGGTAAGGTCGCCCACGAGATTGATGTTTTTCAAATCGCCCACCACATTGAGATGGCCATCGCCCCAGGCTTCTACCTGGTTCATGAAACTGCCGCAGAAATTCTCGAGGAATTTCATGCTGGTGCCCTGGGCATCAATACCCAGGTCGATATAGTTGCGCTTAGGCGAGACGTATCCGTTGATGAGCGTCTGATGCTCCGGACCATCGTCGGCAACTGCATGAATATCAATCTGTTCAAGCTCCTTGTTGAAGTTGACACCAGCATGGAGCACACCGAGCGGTCCATTTTCGAAGGTAAACTCCTTTACATCCAGCTGGGCGTAGGCATCAGGGTCGTTGAAGAGGCTCTTGATGATAGCCTTGCCCGAAGCCTTGCCGGTGAAATCTACCGAATGGAAATTGACGAGGTTCAGCACGTATGCCACATCCACATCCTTCAGGTCGGCTACGATAGAATCGGTTTTCTCGGGTGTAGCAAGACCGGAAACGATGACGTGCTGCTGGTCGTGGCTCACGGCGAAATGGTCTACCAGCAGGCGGTTCTTGCTGTAGATGATGTCGGCAGGATGAACCTCCCACGGCGTGCCGTCGATTCTGATTTCAGACGGGTGTATGGTTACGTGGGCGGTAGAAACATGATCTTCGTTCTTGAAGAACTGCGCCCTCGTATCGATGATGCCCTGGATAGGGAGCTTGGCCGAATGGTTGTTGTAGAAGAGCTTGGCGAAGAGCTGGTTGTCGGCAGCGGCTGCCTTTACGTGAATGCCCGGTCCGTTATCTCCCCATTTGCCCTGCCTGATCTGCGCATCTACCTTGAGCGAATCGTTGATGGTATGCAGTCGCACTTTGGCTCCATGATAGTCTTTTGCGTCATAGCTGAAGTCAGGCACGCTGGCATAGATGTTGACGGTTTTCTCGGCATCGTTCATGAATCCATCGGCAAAGACTGGCTGCTCTATCTTCAGCGGAATGCCCAGCATGCGCTGCAGTATCTCGGTAGAGGTGATTTCTGCCTGGAAGGTGAAATGGTTCTTCGCACTCCTGTCTACCTTGCCGATGCCCGGAAGGGTAGGCAGTTTGCTGGCTACCAGGTTGGTGAAGCTCTTGGTGAGGGTAGCGTAATCGTACTCTCCGTTAACATGGATGCTGGCGAACGGGGCTTCGAGGTCGAAATAGCTGTCCTTGCCCTGGTTCTTGGCGCTTACGGTGATGTCATCGAGACTGTAGGTCTTGTCGGCTACCTTCAGTCCCAGGATGGTTGGCAGCAGATGCTGTACATGGGCAGTAGCTGCATACTGTTTGCGCGGGATGGAGTAGGAGCCTTCTACCTGGATGTTGGCGTTAGGGTCGGCGATGGATGCGAGTCCCTCGAGCAATCCCCGGTTATAGCTGCCGTCTATCTGAATGTTGCGGTAGCTGTACTTGTTGAAATCGAAGCGCGGAATGCTGCCCTTGGCATAGAAATGTTGCTTGTTGCCGTGAGCCGAAAGCGATGCTGCCAGGATGCCGAACTGCCCGTTGTCGAGGATTCGGCCCAGGTTGATGCCCTGGGTGTTGATGCTAGCCTTGAGCTCGGATCCAGCTTTTTCGGCCTTGATGGCTACTTCGCCCACGCCGGTCTTCAGCTGGCCGCGGGTGCCTGCCTTCTTGCCAGCACCATATACTTCACCTATATAATATATGTCGCCCAGGCGCAGCACTTCTTTCGGAATGCTGATGCGTTTGCCCAGATTTCTGGAAACCTCTCCGATGCCATCGCCTGTTATCTTGAGGGCTGAGATATTTGCCTTCCAGCGCAGAAGGCGGTCCCAATCGCTCACACGGCCGTTAGCCCTGAGCATCAGACTGCCGCTCTGAGTCTTGAATTCGAGGTTATGGATGCGGGCAGATGTACTGGTGCCCGAAAACTGGAGATGAAGCTGCAGGGCATCCTTGAACTTGCGGAGTTCAGGCACGAAGCAAGCAATATCGGCAAGCGTGATGACGGATGGCTTGATGCCGCCCTGAAACTGGAGTGTAGGCTTTACGATATGCTTGTTCTCGATGCGGTAGGTAGCGCGCAGGTCATCAAACTGCAATTGCGAATGAGGGAGCTCGATGCTGAAGTCTCTGAGCAGGGCTTGCTGCTGGTCGGCATCGAGTTTGAATCTCAGATTTCTGAGTTGAAGTCCTGATTTATCTTTCAGCGCTATCTTCTTGACAGCCAAATGGATATCCTTGTCTGTGAGATGGCCCAGAATAATGTGGGCAGAGAGGTCGGTGATGCCTAGATGCTGCGGCGAAAAGACGCCCGGCTCAGGCGCAATATCGCGCTGGTTGTAGGCAACGGCACCATGGCGGATAATCAGGCTTCCGATGTGCAGGTCGAGCGGAGTATGGCGGGTGGTATCTTTCGAAGCCAGCGAATCGAGCACGAACTGGATGTTCATCGGGCTCTTGGCATCCTGCTTGTAGATGTTGGCATTGAGCCCGAAGAGCTGGGCAGATGAAACCGAAATCTTGCCATCCTTCAAAGGCAGGAAATCGAGCTTTGCCGATACGCGCGAAGCACAGATCATGCTGTCGCCCTTCTGGTCGAGCATCATCACGTCATCTATGATAATGCGGTTGAAGAAGCCCAGATTCACCTTTCCGATACTTACCTGAGTGCCGAATTTCTGAGCCAGCGCACCGGCTACTTTAGAGCCGATGAAGGCCTGTACTGGTGGCACGTGCAACAGTACGACAAGCAAGAAATAGACAGCAGCCAGCGTCCATATAATGCTATTGATGATATGTTTTAAATGTTTCAGAGTTGCTTTCTCTAGTTTACAAAAATGTTACTAATTTGAATTTTGCGACAAAATTACTGAAAAATCGGCATAAAATCGAATAATTCACACAATTTTTCTTTTTTATATCACTTTTTTTCACTATTTTTGCAGCACGTTAGAAGTTTCAGCATAGAAGAAGATAAAATATATGTTTTATGGCAGATGGTCAGTATAGCGTCTTGATGAGGGCGCTGACGCATATATCTTGAAGTGATTAGTAAATTTATATTTAATATTTTTTTAATGTAGTTATGGCAAATGTAATTAAGTTACGTAAAGGCTTGGACATTAACCTTACGGGTAAGGCTTCCAAGGATGTAACGCTCCAGGTGGCTCAGGCTGGCGAGTATGCGCTGGTTCCTGCGGCTTTCGTGGGTGTGACTCCTAAGGTAGTGGTACGCGAGGGCGAGCATGTCAATGCCGGAGATGCCTTGTTTGTGAACAAGGCTTGCCCGGAGGTGAAGTTTGCCTCGCCAGTGAGTGGAGAAGTAACCGCCATTGAGAGAGGTGAGCGCCGAAAGGTGCTCTGCGTGAAGGTGAAGGCCGACGCAGTACAGACCTCTACGGATTTTGGTAAGAAAAACGTTGATGCGTTAGACGGTGAGGCTGTCAAGCAGGCGCTGCTTGAGGCTGGTCTCTTCGGATACATCAACCAGTTGCCTTATGCTGTGTCCACAACTCCCGACACCAAGCCTAAGGCAATTTTCGTTTCTGCCCTCCGCGACATGCCGCTCGCAGCCGACTTTGAGGTAGAACTCAAAGGCAACGAAGAGGCTTTCCAGACGGGTTTGACAGCCTTGAGCAAGATTGCGAAAACTTATCTTGGTGTTGGCGTTGACCAGCACAGCAATGCGCTCGGCGGGGCTAAGAACGTAGAACTCAATGTATTCGACGGTCCTTGCCCGGCAGGTAATGTAGGCGTACAGGTGAACAACATCGACCCGGTAAACAAGGGCGAGGTGGTTTGGACAGTAGATCCAGCATCGGTTATCTTCTTCGGAAGACTCTTCCTGACAGGTAAGGTTGATTTGCACAAGACTGTAGCTGTGGCTGGTAGTGAAATCAAGACTCCTGGCTATGCTGAAGTATTGGTAGGTACACCTTTAAGCAGTTTTGTAGCCAATCAGCTGAAAGCTGCTGACCATGTGAGACTTATCAATGGTAATCCTCTTACCGGTGTAAAGACGACCACAGCCGATTTCGTAGGTGGTCATACATCAGAGATTACAGCCATCCCAGAGGGTGATGACAACGACGAGATGCTGGGTTGGATTCTTCCACGTACCGATCAGTTCTCTACATCGCGTTCATATCTCTCCTGGCTCTTCGGCAAGAAGAAGGAGTATAATCTCGATGCCCGCGTGAAGGGTGGCGAGCGCCACATGATCATGAGCGGCGAGTATGACAAGGTGCTCCCGATGGACATCTATGGTGAGTATCTCATCAAGGCAATCATCACCGGCGATATCGACAAGCAGGAGCAGCTCGGTATCTACGAGGTAAGTCCTGAAGATTTTGCTGTGGCTGAGTTCGTGGATTCATCTAAGCTCGAATTGCAGAAGATTGTACGCGAGGGCTTGGATACCCTGCGCAAGGAGAACGCTTAGTTTTTAGTACTGTTAATTATTAAAATAATGAGTGCATTAAGAAATTATCTCAATAAGATAAAGCCTAACTTCCAGAAGGGAGGTAAGCTGCATGCCTTCGAGAGCGTGTTTGACGGTTTTGAGAGCTTCCTGTACGTGCCTAATACGACAGCGAAGAGCGGAGCCAGCATCCACGATTCCATCGACTCGAAGCGCATCATGAGCTTTGTGGTAATCGCCCTGATTCCTGCTTTGCTCTTCGGTATGTATAATGTGGGATACCAGAATTTCAAGGCTGCAGGTACACTGGATACTGCCAGCTTCATCGAGGTCTTCGGCTTCGGATTCCTGGCTGTCCTCCCTAAGTTGCTGGTTAGCTACATCGTGGGTCTCGGCATCGAGTTTGCCTGGGCTCAGTGGAAGCACGAGGAAATCCAGGAGGGTTACCTCGTCAGCGGTATCATCATCCCATTGATCATCCCTATCTCTACACCGCTGTGGATGCTCGCCCTGGCGTGCGCCTTCGCAGTTATCTTCTGCAAGGAGATCTTCGGTGGTACCGGTATGAACATCTTCAATGTGGCTGTGGGTGCCCGTATGTTCCTCTTCTTCTCATATCCACTGGCTATGAGTGGTGATAAGGTCTGGGTGGCTAAGGATGCTATCTTCGGTCTGGGTAACACCCTGCCTGATGGCTTCACAGCTGCTACTCCTCTCGGTCAGCTGGCTCAGGGCAGCATGCCTTCAGCTAGTCTCTGCGATTCTATCATCGGTTTCATTCCTGGCTGTATCGGTGAGACTTCAGTCATCGCCATTGCCATCGGTGCCATCATCCTTCTCTGGACAGGCATCGCATCATGGAAGACCATGGGCAGCGTATTCGCAGGCGGCATCGTGATGGCGCTTATCTTCCAGGCTCTCGGCATGACACCTATCGCCTGGTATGAGCACATCATTCTCGGTGGTTTCTGCTTCGGTGCCGTATTCATGGCTACCGACCCTGTAACCTCAGCCCGTACTGAGAAGGGTAAGTACTTCTACGGATTCTTCATCGGTGCCATCGCCGTTATCGTACGTGTGATGAACCCAGGTTATCCAGAGGGTATGATGCTCGCTATCTTCTTTGGCAACATGTTTGCTCCACTCATCGACTACTGTGTAGTTCAGGGCAACATCTCACGCCGTGCTAAACGTGCTATTAAATAATGTAGGAGGAATGTAGATATGAAGACAAATTCAAATAGCTATACTATTATCTATTCGGTTATCATCGTGGTAATCGTGGCATTCCTGCTCGCGTTCGTGTCTTCTTCGCTGAAGGCAACACAGGATGCCAACGTGGCTCTTGATACTCAGAAGCAGATTCTCAACTCGCTGAACCTGCGCGACCTTGACAACGCTACTGCGGCTGCCAAATATAAAGAGGTGGTGAAGGACGAGAAGGAGAAGGACGGCATGAAGTATTACGAGTGCGAGATTGATGGTCAGAAGAAGACCGTTTACTCTGTAAAGGGTATGGGTCTCTGGGGCGGCATTTCAGGCTTCATCGCCGTGGATGCCGACAACAACACCATCTATGGCGTATATTTCAACCACGAAGGCGAGACTGCCGGACTTGGTGCTGAAATCAAGGACAACCTGAAGTGGCAGCAGAAGTTCCAGGGCAAGAAGATTCACAAGGATGGAGTAGAGGGCATCGCTCTGGGCGTTGAGAAAGACGCTCCTGCCGGCGACCCTAACAATGTAGATGCCGTTACCGGTGCTACATTGACATCCGATGGTGTGGATGCAATGCTCAAGGAAGGTCTTGCTAAATTCATTAAATAATTAAGCGAAATTATGGCATTATTTAGTAAACAAAATAAGGAGGCATTCATCAAGCCACTGAACGGCGACAACCCTATCCTCGTTCAGGTGCTTGGTATCTGTAGTGCCCTGGCTGTTACTTCCCAGCTGAAGCCAGCCATTGTGATGGGACTTGCCGTTACTATCATCACGGCATTCTCTAACGTGATTATTTCCATCATCCGCAACACCATCCCTCAGCGCATCCGTATCATCGTCCAGTTGGTGGTAGTTGCTGCCCTGGTTACCATCGTGAGCCAGGTGCTGAAGGCTTTCGCCTACGACGTGAGCGTGCAGCTCTCCGTGTATGTGGGTCTGATCATCACCAACTGTATTCTGATGGGTCGCTTGGAGGCGTTCGCCATGATGAACAAGCCTTGGCCTTCATTCCTCGATGGTGTAGGTAATGGTTTGGGTTACGCCCTCATCCTCGTGATTGTGGGTGCTGTTCGTGAGTTTCTGGGCCGCGGCTCATTGCTCGGTTTCCAGCTGATACCGGAGGGAGCTTACAACTTCGGATATGTTAACAACGGTATGATGACCATGCCAGCCATGGCATTGATTCTCGTTGGATGTGTAATCTGGGTACATCGTGCCTATATTTATAAGGAGGAGAAGTAAGATGGAGCACGCAATAAGTTTGTTTTTCCGTTCGATTTTCGTCGATAACATGATCTTCGCCTACTTCCTGGGTATGTGTTCATACTTGGCAGTATCCAAGAACGTGAAGACCTCTTTGGGCCTGGGCTTGGCAGTAACCTTCGTGTTGCTCATCACCGTGCCTGTAGATTACCTGTTGCAGACCAAGGTGCTCAGCGCCGATGGCATTCTGGGTGTTGACCTCACTTACCTGAGCTTCATCCTCTTCATCGCCGTCATCGCCGGTATCGTGCAGCTGGTAGAGATGATTGTAGAGAAGTTCTCACCATCGCTCTATGCAGCGCTGGGTATCTTCTTGCCATTGATTGCCGTAAACTGTGCCATCATGGGTGCATCGCTCTTCATGCAGCAGCGCATCCTGATGGAGCCTACCAATACTCAGGCTATTACCTCTGTATGGGATAGCATCGTTTATGCCGTAGGTTCCGGTCTGGGTTGGACTCTCGCCATCGTTCTGATGGGAGCCATCCGCGAGAAGATGCAGTATTGCGACGTGCCAAAGCCATTGCAGGGACTCGGCATCACATTTATCACAGTAGGCCTCATGGCAATGGCTATGCTTTGCTTCTCAGGCTTGAAAATCTAAAATAGGAGGACTATAGATATGGGTAATACATCATTTATATTGGCTAGTATCGGAGTTTTCCTCGTGGTGATTCTCCTGCTGGTTATCATTCTGCTCGTGGCTAAGAAGTATCTGAGCCCTAGCGGAAATGTAAATATCGTAATCAATGGCGACAAGACCATCAACGTGCCTCAGGGCAGCAGTTTGATGACTACGCTGAATGAGAACGGCATCTTCCTGCCTTCTGCCTGTGGCGGTAAGGCAAGCTGTGGCCAGTGTAAGGTTCAGGTGCTCGAGGGCGGCGGTGAGATTCTCGATTCTGAGAAGCCTCACTTCACCCGCAAGCAGATTAAGGACCACT
>ENA-ORRO01002310-ORRO01002310.1-human-gut-metagenome-genome-assembly--contig:-NODE-2310-length-12079-cov-3.160512_pt1 | contig 12079 bp, 9 predicted proteins | sample MGYA00242176_ERZ509136 | MGnify/ENA primary metagenome ERZ509136 (study PRJEB26280, sample SAMEA2338644) | human gut metagenome | biome: human gut; feature: human-associated habitat; material: faeces... | reverse complement strand
GGACAAGCTGCTCAAGCAGCTCGCCGAGGGCGGGCGGAACAGGGCGGCCGACGCCGTAATAATAGCCGTTCAGCACGCAGGACGCGCCGAGAATCGGGATACAGGGCAGGAAGCACAGCAGCGCGGGCAGCGTTTTGATATCGCCCAGCCACAGGCACAGCGGCTCACGCAGGAAAAACGCCAGCGCGGCGAGGGTCAGACTGACGGGCAGCGCCAGCAGCAGCGCGCAGCGCACGACGCGCGCCCGCTCTTTGCCCTCCGCCTTGGCGCACAGGCGCGAAACGGCGGCGGGCAGACCCGTGACGACCGGCGTGATGAGCAGCATCTGCGCGCTCTGCGCCAGCTCGACAAGCCCCATCGCCTGCGCGCCCAATTCACGGGAGAGCCATAGCCGCAGCAGAAAGCCGATGGAGCGAACCACAAAATGCGACGCGCTCAAAAAGAGCGTTTTTTGAACCAGCGTTTTGCCGCGCACGACCATCACCCCGTGGAGGGTATGCAGAAAAAGGAGACCGTATGTTTACGAAGTGGGATCATCGTTTTATGGAAATGGCGCAGCTCGTTTCGACGTGGGCGAGCTGCTATCAGGAGGAGCGCAAGGTCGGCGCGGTGATCGTCAAGGATAAGCGCGTGATGACCACCGGCTATAACGGCGCGCCCGCGGGGGTCAGCACCTGCGTGGAGCGCGGCGAATGCCTGCGCAAAAAGCTCGGGATTCCTTCCGGCACGCGGCATGAAATGTGCTACGCGGTGCACGCGGAGCAGAACGCCATCATTCAGGCGGCCAAGCTGGGCGTGAACATCGACGGCTCGACGCTCTACTGCACCCATCAGCCGTGCATTCTCTGCGCAAAGATGATCGTCAACGCGGGCATTGTGCGCGTGGTGTATCACAGCGGTTATCCGGATGATTTTGCTCTGGATATTTTCAAAGAGGCCGGGGTTCTGGTCGAGCGATACAGCGAATCGGAGGAATGAAGCATGCCGCGTCTTTTTATTGTCGCCACGCCGATTGGCAATCTCTCCGATATCAGCGCGCGCGCGCTGCAAACGCTGCGGGACTGCGATTTGATCGCCGCCGAGGATACGCGCGTGACCCGCGCACTGCTTAATCATTTTGAAATCGACACGCCCTGCGTCTCCAACCACCAGCACAACGAGGAAAACCGCGCCGCGCCGATCGTCGCGCGCATGCTGGAGGAGGATCTGGATGTGGCGCTGGTCACCGACGCGGGCACGCCCTGCATCAGCGACCCCGGCAGCTTTCTGACGAAGGAGGCCGCCGCGGCGGGGATCGAGGTGCTGGCGGTGCCGGGGCCGACGGCGATGGCGAGCGCGCTTTCCGTCAGCGGGTTTGACACGCGCGAATTCGCGTTTTACGGCTTTTTGCCACGCCAGAAGCGGGAGCTTTCCGAAAAGCTGCTGGCGATTGCGCGCACCGGCGTGCCGATTGCCGTCGCGCACGAGTCGCCGCACCGCGTGATTGATCTGGTCAGCGTGATTTGCGAGACATTGCCGGGGTGCCGCGTCAGCGCGAGCTGCGACCTCACCAAGCTGCACGAAAAGACGATCCGCGGCACGGCGGAAGAGGTGCTGGCCATGCTGCGCGCCAACGAAAAGGCGGAGAAGGGCGAATATTGCCTCGTGCTCGATCTGCACGACGTGCATGTGGCGGAAAAGAAAACCGCCTCCGACGCGAGCCTTGAAGCGCGCCTCTTTGAGCAGCTGATGGCGGGCAGGGATATGCGCGAGGCCGGAGACGCGCTGATGGAACAGGGGGAAAAGCGCAACGACGTATACCGTGCGCGCACAGCCGTACAGAAATTTCTCGAAGAGCTTTTGGAGGAGGATGACGATGAATAACGAAACGATGCAGCTTCTGTACAATCGCAAGAGCGTTCGCGCTTACGAGAAGCAGCCCATCCCCGAGGCGGACGTGCAGGCGATTCTGCGCGCTGCCGTTGAAGCGCCGACCGCCGGAAACATGACGCTTTGGAGCGCCATCCGCGTGACAGACGAGGCGAAGAAGAAGCGCCTTTCCGAAACCTGCGACAATCAGCCGTTTATCGCGGCCGCGCCGCTGGTGCTCGTGTTCTGCGCGGATTACAAGCGCTGGTATGATCTGTTCGCGTCGCTTGAGCTGGGTGAGACGCTTCGCCGGCCGGGCGAGGGCGACATGATGCTCGCGATGGTCGATGCGGTGATCGCGGCGCACGCCAGCGTCGTCGCGGCGGATGCGCTGGGCTACGGCTCCTGCTACATCGGGGATATCATCGAGCGCTGCGAGCAGCAGCGGGAGATTCTCGGCCTTCCGGCCTACGTCATGCCGGTGTGCATGGCGGTTTACGGCATTCCGACGGAATTCCAGCGGGAGCGCCAGAAGCCTGCGCGCTTTGATGTGCGCGATATCGTTTTTGAAAACGAGTATCAGCCGCGCGGCGCGGCGGAAATGCGTCGCATGCTTGAGGCGCGGCAGGATAAGCACGGGGCGGAATTGGAGCAGTGGATCACGGCGCGCTGCAAGCGCAAGTGGAACTGCGAATTTTCCGAGGAGATGACCCGATCCGCCGCAAAGATGATTGAAATGTGGCGCGAAGGAAAATAAGAAACGAGCCCCGGCGCCGTGCCGAGGCTCGTTTTGCTTGCCGAAAATAAGGGCTTTGCGAAAGGGAATTACGCCATCTTCCAGCCTTCGGCCAGATCGGTCTTCTCCCACGGCATATTCTTGGCGTTCTCGCCGAAGTGGCCGTAGCAGGAAACCTTGCTGAACCTCGGGCTGCGCAGATCAAAGCGCTTGATGATCGCGGCCGGGCGCATATCCACAGCGGAGACGAGCGCCTGAATCTTTTCGCGGTCAACCTTCTCCGTGCCGAAGGTATCGACCAGCACGGAAACCGGCTGCGCCACGCCGATGGCATAGGAGAGCTGAACCTCGCAGCGGTCGGCCAAACCGGCGGCCACGACGTTCTTGGCGAGGTAGCGCGCCATGTAGGCCGCGCTGCGATCCACCTTGCTGGAATCCTTGCCGGAGAACGCGCCGCCGCCGTGCGGGGCGCTGCCGCCGTAGGTGTCGACGATGATCTTGCGGCCGGTCAGGCCGGAGTCCGCCTGTGGGCCGCCGACGACGAAGCGGCCGGTGGGGTTGATGAGGTAGCGGGTGTCGTCATCGAGCAGCTCGGCCGGGATGGTCGGGCGGATGACGAGCTCGATCATGTCCGCGCGCAGCTGGGCCATGTCCACTTCCGGCGCGTGCTGCGTGCTGAGTACGACGGTGTGCACGCGCACGGGGTGATTCTGCTCGTCATATTCGATGGTGACCTGCGTCTTGCCGTCGGGACGCAGATAGTCCACCAGCTCCTGCTTGCGCACGGCGGTCAGGCGCTTGGCGAGCTTGTGCGCGAGCGAGATCGGCAGCGGCATGAGCTCCGGCGTCTCGTCGCAGGCGTAGCCGAACATCATGCCCTGATCGCCCGCACCGTTATCGAGCGCATCTTCGCCGGTCTGCTTGCTCTCGAGCGAGTGGTCGACGCCGAGGGCGATGTCTGCGCTCTGCTCGTCGATGTTCGTGATGACGGCGCAGGTCTCGCAGTCAAAGCCGTACTTTGCACGGTCGTAGCCGATCTCGCGCACGGTCTGGCGCACGACCTTCGGGATGTCCACGTAGCAGTCGGTCGTGATCTCGCCCATGACGTTCACGACGCCGGTCGTGACCGTGCACTCGCAGGCGACGCGGCCGTTCGGATCCTGCGCCAGGATCGCGTCGAGGATCGCGTCGGAGACCTGATCGCAGATCTTGTCGGGATGTCCCTCGGTTACGGATTCGGATGTAAAAAGATGATGAGCCATAGCAAATTTCCTCACTTTCTGATACGCCGGGCAAAAGAAACAAGCGCCCCGACAGCCGACGGAGCGCTTGGAAAAGGCGAAGATCCTCATCTTTCGATTTGCACCGCCGGATTTGGCACCTTGCAGGAATCTGCAGGTTGTCGGGCTTCACAGGGCCGGTCCCTCCGCCACTCTTGATAAGGCTGTTGAATTGTGAGATACATTATACGCGCTTTTGCGCGCTTGTCAAGTCCCAAAGTTTGAATTCCGTCAGTTGTTTTTCAGCCAGTTCCACATCCGCCGCCACCATGGCAGCTTTTTCTGTGGCTGAGACGGGGCGGAGGCTGCGGGCTTTTGCACGGTGCACCAGGCGAAATACGTGTGCAGATACGTCTGGCTCACGAACGGCTCGCCCGCGGGCTCGGGACGGAGATAGCTGCCGTCCGGCTGCATGATCCACGCCTGCCGGTTGTCGCGCCGCATGGCGCTGAGCACCTCGAGCACCTCTGTGCGCGCCTCGGGATCGGTCACGGCGGCAAACGCCTCGATCCGGCGCACGGTGTTGCGCTCGAGCAGATCGCCCGAGCCGATGAACACTTCCTGCGCCTCCCCGCGGCCGAAGACAAAAATGCGCTCGTGCTCGAGATACCGTCCGATGATGCTGCGCACCGAGATGTGCTCCGTGCGCCCGGGCACGCCCGGCCGCAGACAGCAGATGCCGCGCACGAACAGCTCCACCTCCGTGCCCGCCGCGCTCGCGCGCACGAGCTGCGCCATGATGTCCGCGTCGTTCATGGCGTTGACCTTGATGCCGATGTAGCCCGCCGTGCCGAGGCGGATCTGCGACTCGATGTGCGCCATGAGCTGCGGCTTGTAGCCCTCCGGCGCGAGCCAGAGCGATTCCGTCTCACCGACGGTCTCGCCGCGCGCGAGCCGGTCGAACGTCCTGGCCGCGTCGCGCCCGATGGCCGGATCGCTCGTCAGGAGCATGAGGTCGGTGTATTGCTCGGCGGTCTTTTCGTTGTAGTTGCCGGTGCCGACCTGCGTGTAGTAGCAGATGCCGCCGGGGCAGCGCCGCGTGATGAGGCACAGCTTCGTGTGCACCTTGTACTGCGTCAGACCGTAGAGAATGTCGCACCCGGCGTCCTCAAGCATACGCGAGTAGTCGATGTTGCTCTGCTCGTCAAAGCGGGCGCGCAGCTCGAGCAGGCACTGCACCTGCTTGCCGTGCTCGGCGGCATAGGCCAGCGCTGCCGCGATGCGGCTGCTGCCGGCGAGACGGTAGAGCGTGATCTTGATCGACACGACGTCCGGGTCGTCCGCCGCCTCGTACAGCAGATCCACAAACGGGTTCACGCTCTGATACGGCAGCGCGAGCAGCAGGTCGTGCCGCGCGAGATAGGCGAAGTACTCACCCTTTTGCAGCGCAACGTTCCTGGCCGGCGGAAGCTCGGGACACGTCAGCCCCGTGAGGTCGAATTCCCCCGGCATCGTGAGCACGAACGACAAATCTGCCGGTGCGCTCGTGCAAAACAGCTGCCGCTTCGGCAGTCCGAGCAGCGTGCGCGCCGTCTCGCGCATCTCGTCCGTGACCTTGCCCTGCAGCTGCGCGCGCACCGGCTCGAGCCGTCTCCGGCGGCGCAGCAGGCGCTCCATTACGGCGCGCAGATCCGCATCGCAGCCGTCCATGATGTCGCGCACGGAGATGTCGGCGCTGCGCGTCACGCGCAATATGGCCGTCTCACGCACGTGCCGCTCACCGAAGAGCAGCGACGCAAAGTGCGCCACCAGCGGCGCTGTGAGCGCAAGCTTCTGCACGCCGTCGATCGTCAGGCGGAAAAACTTCGGCAGCTGCGTCGTCGGGATCAGTCCCGCGCCGCCGCGCTTGCCCGCGAAGCGCACGAGCACATACTGCTCGCGGTTGCGCAAAAACGGCAGCGGGTGCTCCGCGTCGAGCACCTGCGGGCTCAGCAGCGGACGCAGCGCGTCAAAGCGCCGCCGCAGCAGCACCTCGTCCGCCTCATCAAGCCGGTCGAAGTCGAGAATCTCGACGCGCTGCTTTGCCAGCGCTGCCATCACCTTGCGCCAGAGCGACTCAAAGTCCTTTTGCTGCCGCGCTGTTTCCGCGTAGATCGCGCGCAGCTGCTCGCGCGGTGTGAGGCCCGTGATGGTCTCCGTGTGCCACGGCTGCAGCAGCGCCCGGTCAAGCAGGCTGCCGACGCGCACCATATAGAATTCATCCAGATTCGAGCAGTAGATCGACAGGAACTTCAGCCGCTCATAGACCGGCAGCGTCTCGTCGGCCGTCTCCGCCAGCACGCGGCGGTTGAATTGCAGCCAGCTCAGCTCACGGTTGAGAAAGAGGTCTGCATAGGCGGGGTCAGGCTGCCGGTCGGAAAACAGCGCGCGGCTGTCGCTCTGTGCGGCCATCTGGCGCAGCGCCTGCGCGCCCGGCAGCTCTGTGTCATGTTTGCGGGGCATACGGTCGCCTCCTTGGGTGAGCAATTACATGCATATCGTATTATTATACCCGAACGGGCGATGCTTGGCAATCCCCGCGCGGCAGACCGAAAACGCTGCGAAAGTGCGCCGGGCGTTTGCCCGCGCCCGAGCAGGGAATAGATGCGCGGTATTGCGCAAAAAGGTTGCAAAACCGGAGTGGGACTGCTATAATTTTGGCATAGAAAACCCGTAGGAATTTCTGGAGGTAATATACATGGATTCATTCCGCGTGCTCGAGATCAAAAAGAGCGTTTTTGAAAACAACGACCGGGAGGCCGACCTGCTGCGCGAAGAGCTCAAGCAGAATCACACCTTCCTGCTCAACCTCATGTCCTCGCCCGGCAGCGGCAAGACCACGACCCTCATGGCGACCATCAACGCCCTGAAGGACGATCTGCGCATCGGCGTCATGGAGGCCGACATTGACTCGGACGTCGATGCGGCGACCATCTCCACCAGCGGCGCAAAGGTCATCCAGCTGCACACCGGCGGTATGTGCCACCTCGACGCGGGCATGACGCGTCAGGGCCTCGAGGGGCTCGGCACGGAAAACATCGACCTTGCCATCCTCGAAAATGTCGGCAATCTCGTCTGCCCGGCGGAGTTTGACACCGGCGCCGTGAAAAACGCCATGATCCTCTCCGTGCCGGAGGGCGACGACAAGCCGCTGAAGTACCCGCTCATGTTCTCGATCTGCGACGTGCTGCTCGTCAACAAGATCGACGTCGCGCCGTACTTCAACTTCGACCTCGACAAGTGCATCGAGCGCGTCAAGAAGCTCAACCCGAATATTCAGGTGTTCCCGATCTCCGCGCTCAAGGGCGAGGGCATCGAGCCGTGGGCCGACTGGCTGCGCGAGCAGACGAAGGCCTGGAACGCGTAAAATATCCGCAGATACGAGCAGGGGCGCTCCCACGGGAGCGTCCCTGTTTTTCGTTTTTCGGTTCATGGGTGCTTCTGCGCCCATGTGCGCACGAAGGCGGCGAAGGTGCGCACGAGCGGCTTGTCCTCCGACTCCGGAGGGATGGCCATGGCGATCGTGCGCTGCGCCGGCGGATCGAGCGGGCGCACGACGACATTGTGGTTGTCCGAGCGCAGCACGAGTTCGTGCGCGATGCAGATGCCCAGCCCGCTCTCGACCATGGAAATCATGGCGTAGTCGTCCGCCGTCTGGAAGCGGATGTCGGGGTGCACGTGCGCGGCGTCGAGCACGCGCAGCGCGTCGCGGTTCGTGCTGTCGACAAGGCTTACGACCGGCTCCGTGCCGAAGGCCGCGATCGGAACGGCGTCCTGCGCTGCGAGCGGATGTCCCGCCGGCAGCACGGCCAGCAGCCGGTCACTGCACACGGGCACGATCTCGCCCGGCAGCTCGCTCGGCAGCGACACGAAGCCCATGTCCACCGTGCCGCTGCGCACATAGGCGTCGACCTCGGCATACGCCCCGTCGAACAGGCGAAAGCGCGCCTCCGGGTGCTGCGCCTGAAATTCCTTGATCATCGGCGGCAGCCAGTTGACCGCGACGCTCTTGAACGTTGCGATGCGGATCGTGCCGCCGGCGCGCTCACGCACCTCCTGAATGCGGTGCTGCAGGTGCGCGTCCGCCGCACAGACCTGCTCCACGGCCGGCAGCAGCGCCTTGCCCGCAGGCGTCAGATGCACGCCGCCGCGGTTGCGCACCAGCAGCGGAAAGCCGCAGTCGCGCTCGAGCCCCGCCAGCAGCTGCGTCAGCGCCGACTGGGACACGCCCAGCTCCCGCGCCGCCGCCGACACGCTCGCGCACGCGACCGTTTTCAGAAATGCCTCGTATTGCCGCAGTGTCACACACGGCACCTCCCTGTCCGGATTTTTCTCGTTAAAATAAGATTATCTTATATTATAGACGCGGATTCCGAAAAGTCAAGTGCGGGATCGGTCACTGCCTTTTCTGGGGAAATGCCGTTTTCTCCTGAAAATATGAAGAAATTGTTGACACGGCAGAGAAACAGGCGTATCATACATTCATATTGTTTTTCTGGGGACTATATAAGGTTTCCTAATGAAAGGGGTAAATTCGTATGAGCACTGCTTCGAGCGGTGAATGGATCGCCATTCTGCTTTACTTTGCGTTGGTCATCGGCGTCGGTGTGTATTTCTTCTTCCGTGACCGCAATGTGGAGGGCGAAAAAGAGTATTTCCTCGGCGGCCGCAGCATGGGCGGCTGGGTCGCAGCGCTGTCTGCCGGCGCGTCGGATATGAGTGCTTGGGTGCTCATGGGCCTGCCCGGCTCGATCTATCTGTACGGCATCGGTAAGGTGTGGATCGCCGTCGGTCTGGTCATCGGCACGATCTGCGCGTGGGTGTTTGTCGCGCCGCGCCTGCGCCGGTATTCCATCCGCGCGAACGATTCGATCACGATCCCGCAGTTTCTCACCAATCGCTTCCAGTCGAAGAACAAGGGCCTGCAGATCATCTCGGCGATCGTGTTCGTCGTGGTCTACTGCATTTACAGCGCCTCGAGCATCTCGGCCTGCGGCACGCTGTTCAACACCGTCACGGGCATGAGCGCCAAGACGGCCATGATCATCGCCACGGCCATCATCCTCGTGTACGTGTTTCTCGGCGGCTTCAACGCCGTGTGCTGGACGGACTTCTTCCAGGGCATGCTCATGCTTGCCGCGCTCATGCTCACGCCGATCCTCGCGCTGTTCGCCATGAAGGGTGCGGACTTCGTCGCGCCGATCATGACCGTGCCGGAAAACTACTTCAACCCCCTCTCCGGCGGCGGCTTCAACTGGAAGAGCGTGTCGGACATCCTCTCCGGTCTCGGCTGGGGCCTGGGCTACTTCGGCATGCCGCACATCCTTGTGCGCTATCTGTCCATCAAGTCCGAGCATGAGATGCGCAAGAGCCAGATCATCGGCTGCAGCTGGATCGTGCTCATTCTGGCCATGTCCGCCGTCGTCGGCCTGATCGGCCGACAGTTCCTCGGCGAGATCGACAACGAGAACCTCGTCTTTGTGCACATGGTGCGCCGTCTGTTCCCGGCGTTCATCTCCGGCGTGCTTCTCTCGGCCATTCTGGCCGCGGCCATGAGCACGGCCGACTCCCAGCTGCTTGCGAGCAGCAGCGCCTTCGCCTCCGATATCTATAAGCCGGTCATCCGCAAGGACGCCACCGACCATGAGATGCAGTGGGCGGGCCGTGTCATCGTCATGCTCATCTCCGTCGTTGCGTTCTTCATCGCTGCCAGCCCGAACTGCGGCGGCATCATGGCGCTCGTCGAGTGCGCATGGGCGGGCTTCGGCTCTGCATTCGGTCCGGTCATCCTGCTCTCGCTCTACTGGCGCCGCCTGACGTACTCCGGCGCGATCGCGGGCGTGTGCGTTGGCTTCGTGGTCGATGCCGTGTGGTATGCGTTCCTGTCCTCGAGCACCGGCCTGTATGAGATCATCCCCGGCTTCCTGTGCGGCCTGCTTGCGGCGGTCATCGTGTCGCTGTGCAGCAAGGCCCCGTCGAAGGAGGTCACGGATTTGTTCGACCGCGCCTTCGAGCCCACGGACTGAAGCATCAACAGATGAAAATATGTGAAAAACTCGCCCCTTCAGAGGGGCGAGTTTTTCACATTTTCTGCAAAATATCTGTGCTGTGCTTGACAGCGGGGCAGGGAGCCTGTATGATCGAATGGTAATAGGGAACGGTGTTAGTCAAAATGCAGCCCATCCGCTGCCGCCGGAGAAACGGAGCGATATTCTATGGATTTCTTTGAACAGATCGCGCGCGAACAGGTGCGCGCCATGATCCTCAACAACGCGCGCCGCGAGGATCTCAGTCAGGTGTTTTCGCAGGGCGAGATGCGTCTGCTCGGCTGCCTGCATGCCGGTGCGGACGGCCGCACGGCGGGGGAGCTGAGCATGCTGCTCGAGCTGAGCACGGCGCGCATCGCGGCCATGCTCAACAATCTTGAGCGCAAGGGCGCGATCACCCGCGCACGCGACAAGGCGGACCGTCGCCGTGTTGTCGTGCGTCTGACCGCGCAGGGGCGCGAGGAGGTGCAGACGTCGTATGACGCCGCGGTCGTGTGCCTTGCGGAGGTGTATCGCCGCATGGGGGAGGAAGACACCCGCGAGCTGCTGCGCCTGAGCGACCGCGCGGGCGAGATCGCCCAGCAGATCTATGAGGAGCGGAAGGGGGACGCGCCATGCGGGTGATGAAATACCTGCGCGGACACATCCCGTCCGTGGTGGTGATCGTGCTGCTGCTTGTGGCGCAGTCGTTTTGCGAGCTGTCGCTGCCGGCGTACACGAGCCGCATCGTGGACACCGGCATTCAGGGCGGCGGCATCGAATCGGCCACGCCGCTCGTGCTTACCGATAAGACCATGGACGGTGTGCGCCTGTTTCTGTCAGACGAGGACGCGCAGACGGTCAGCGACGCCTACACGTATGACAACGGCATCTGGACACTGGGCGACACGGCGCGGCAGCCGGAGCTGGAGCCGGTTTTCATCCGGCCGCTGGTCATGTATGCGCGCCTGTCGGAGCAGGGGGCGAACACCGTGCTTGCCCTGCGCCGGCAGATGCAGGGCGGACTCATCACGCGCGAGGAGATCCTCGCGCGCGGCGAGGAGGCGCTGAGCGGCATGGGCGTGCTCACCGACAGCGTTCTGCGCAGCGCGGCCATGCAGTTTCTCAAGACGGAGTACGCCGTCGCGGGACTGAACGTCAACCATATGCGCACGAGCTATCTGCTGCGCACCGGCGGGCGGATGCTCCTGCTCACGCTCGGTATGATCGCGGCGGCAGTGCTCTGCAGCTATGTCGGCGCGAAGATGTCGGCCGCCATCGGGCGCGACCTGCGCGCGCAGGTGTTCCGGAAGGTGCTGTCGTTCTCATCGGCCGAGATGGACAAGTTCTCCACGGCCTCGCTCATCACGCGCAGCACGAACGATGTCACGCAGATCCAGGCGGTGTGCGTGATGCTCGTGCGCATCGTGCTCTATGCGCCAATCATCGGACTCGGCGGCGTCGTCATGGTCGCGCGCACAAAGACCGGGCTCGGCTGGGTCATCGCGCTGGCTGTCGCGGCGATGCTGCTGCTCGTGGGCGTGCTGATGAAGATCGCCATGCCGCAGTTTCGCGCCATGCAGCAGCGCGTGGACGATGTTAACCTTGTCAGCCGCGAGCTCCTGACCGGTCTGCCGGTCATCCGTGCCTTCCACCGCGAGCGGCATGAGCAGGAGCGCTTCGATACCGCGAGCGCCGCGCTCATGAACACGCAGCTGTTCGTCAACCGCACCATGGCGTTCATGGGGCCGGTTATGACGCTCATCATGTATGGCGTCACGGTCATGATCGAGTGGTTCGGCGCCAAGAGCATCAACGCCGGACATATGCAGATCGGCGACATGATCGCCTTTTCGAGCTATGCGTCGATGATCATCATGGCCTTTATGATGATCACGATCGTCGCGGTGATGCTGCCGCGTGCGGAGGTCTCGGCGGCGCGTGTGGATGAGATCCTGCACACGCGTCCGAGCGTGCGCGCCCCGCGCAGCGCCGAGCCCGCGCCCACGGATGCCACCGTCACGTTCGAGCACGTGTCGTTTCGCTATCCCGGCGCGGAGGACGATGTGCTGCACGACGTGAGCTTCACGGCGCGCCCCGGTCAGGTCACGGCCATTGTCGGCTCGACCGGCTGCGGCAAGTCGACGCTTTTGAACCTCATCCCGCGCTTTTACGATGCGACCGGCGGCACGGTCAGCATCGGCGGTGTG
>ENA-ORRO01002308-ORRO01002308.1-human-gut-metagenome-genome-assembly--contig:-NODE-2308-length-12093-cov-3.101013_pt1 | contig 12093 bp, 8 predicted proteins | sample MGYA00242176_ERZ509136 | MGnify/ENA primary metagenome ERZ509136 (study PRJEB26280, sample SAMEA2338644) | human gut metagenome | biome: human gut; feature: human-associated habitat; material: faeces... | reverse complement strand
GAACATTTATACGTTTGGGAAAACGACGAGAGCAAGATGCATGAAAATGATGCAGCCATGGTTTTGTTAGACATGTGCAAGAATGATTATATGTCGTATGGTGAGATCAAAGAAGGGAAAATTGAATTAAAAAGTGAGATTCACGGACTATTTAAAGTGGATCGTAAGGCTTTGTTTACAGTAAATTCATTTGGACAGATGATGATTGCGACAAGACACTCAAACACAGTAGTAAATCCAGGTGATAAACTTGCGGGTATGCGTATTATTCCTTTAGTGATTGAAAAGGAAAAAATGGATAAAGTTCGATCACGAATCACATCTAGTATTCTTGAAATCAAGCCGTTTGTATTAAAAAAAGCAGCTGTGATCACAACAGGAAGTGAAGTATATAAAGGAAGAATTCAAGATACATTTACACCAGTTATTCAAACTAAATTGGCTGAGTTTGGTTGTGAAATGGTGTATCATGCAATTTGTGATGATGACGATAAAATGGTGACAGAAAAAATCAATGAAGCTTTAAAACAAGGCGTGGACATTGTTTTATGTACGGGTGGAATGAGTGTGGATCCAGATGATCGAACACCACTTGCGATTAAAAATACAGGAGCGAATATTATTAGCTATGGTTCTCCAGTTCTTCCTGGAGCTATGTTTTTACTTGCCTATAAAGGAGAAGTTCCAATTGTTGGTCTTCCAGGATGTGTGATGTATGCCAAAAGAACAGTATTTGATTTAGTACTTTGTCGTTTGCTTGCCAAAGATGCAGTGACATATGAAGAGCTATGTGATTTAGGTGAAGGTGGATTGTGCTTAGGATGTGATATTTGCACATATCCGAATTGTGGATTTGGAAAATGAGATATAAACTAAAAATTCAAATTGGTAATAACGAACCAAATTTTGGCAAAGGCGTTGTAGAACTATTGGAGTTATGCGATAAGTATGGTTCGCTATCAAAGGCTTATAAAGAAATGGGTATGTCGAATTCAAAGGCTTGGAAAATCATCAAAAGAGCTCAAGAAGATTTAGGGTATGAGTTGGTTTCTACAACGAGTGGTGGAAGTCATGGTGGAGGCTCTTGCTTAACTTTAGAGGGAAAAGAATTGGTACGTAAATATAAATTGTTTCAAAAAAAAATAGAAATGTATTCAAAACAAGTGTTTAAGGAAGTATTTGAAGATGAATAAAGAGGAAGTATTGATTATTACTTTTAAAAGTATTCAAGATGTTCTGGATTTGGAGTCTAAGACAAAAAATGGACGTATAATACCAGTTCCAAGTTGTGTTAAGGCAGGATGTGGTATGTGTTTTATGTCAAAAGATTTGGATGAGGAAAAATGGAAAGCATTTTTAAATGAACAAGGTGTTTTGTATGAGGATATAGTTAGGGTGATTTTTTAATGAATGAAAAAATATATTGTAAGAGTGGGGGATGTAGTGCTAAATTGGGTGCAAAAAAATTGAGTCATATACTAGAAAAAATTGATTCATTTAAAGATGAAAATGTTTTAGTTGGATTTGATTCAAGAGATGATGCAGCTGTTTATCAAATCGATGAGAATCATGCGTTTGTATCTACTTTGGATTTCTTTCCACCTATGGTAGAAGATCCATATTTGTATGGTCAAATTGCGGCTACAAATGCACTCAGTGATATTTATGCGATGAATGGTACACCCAAAACAGCTTTAAATATTGTATGTTTTCCAGAAAATGAAGATTTGAATATTTTAGGTAAGATTATTGAAGGTGGAAATTCTAAGTTAGTTGAAGCTAAGTGTGCTTTGGTAGGTGGACACTCTATTCGTGATGATTCCATTAAATATGGATTGAGTGTAACGGGTTTAGTGAATCCAATAGATGTAAAGAAAAATAATGGTACAGAAAGTGGAGACGTTTTGGTTTTGACGAAGCCTTTAGGTGTTGGCTTGACATTAAATGCGTTACGTATGGATGATTGTTCAAAAGAAATGCAGGAAAAAGTCTTTAAAAGCATGACTACATTAAATAAGTATGCGTGTGATATCTTTAAAAAATATTCCGTACATGCCCTAACCGATGTAACAGGCTTTGGTTTATTGGTGCATTTAAATGAGATGTTAGACGAAAAAAATAGTGCAGTGATTTATAAGGATTCGATTCCATATTTTGATGATTGCCAAAAGTATGTCGAAGAGTTTTATTTAAGTGGGGCAGCACAAACTAATCGCAATAGTGTAGAGGGTAAGATTTATTTTGATTGTGATTTTTTTACAGAGGAAATTTTATTTGATCCACAAACAAGTGGTGGCTTATTAGCTAGTGTATCTAAAGAGGATTTAGAAAATCTAGAGATAGATTTTAAGGAAAATAATCTTGAATTGTATGTTGTGGGTGAAGTCATTGAGAAAAATGAATATAATGTATATGTGAGGTAGTAAGATATGAAAACTTTAGATTGTAGAGGATTGGAGTGTCCACTTCCAGTTGTAAAGACAAAGGAAGCTTTAAAAGAAGAAAATGTAGTTTCAACAATTGTGGATAATGAGATTGCGGTTGAAAACTTAACGAAGTTTGCGAAAGTAAAAAATTATACGGTAAATTCTAAAAAAGAGGGTAAAGATTATATTGTTGAAATTTCAAAGGGTGATGAAGAAGCCGATTTTGAAGTAGAATATACTTATGCAGATTGTAGCTTGGCTAAGCCTAAAACGGTTGTAGTGTTCGCCAGTAATGTGATGGGTTCCAACCCGGATTTAGGTGCGATTTTAATGAAATCATTTATTTTCTCTTTGACAAAACAAGATGCTTTGCCAGATGAAATGATTTTCTATAATGAGGGTGTAAAAATCACAACGACAAAGAGTGAAACTTTAGAAGATTTAAAATATTTAGCGGATAATGGAGTAGAAATTGTAAGTTGTGGAACTTGCTTGGATTTCTTCCATTTAAAAGAAGAACTTCAGGTTGGTTCAGTCACAAATATGTATGATATTGTAGAAAGAATGGAGAAGGCTGATAAAATTATCAAGCCATAAGGATTATGAATAAATGTGTTATTGTGCGTGGTGGAGGAGACATAGCGACAGGGACAATATATAAACTTGTGAAAAGTGGATTTCAAGTATTGGTGTTAGAAGTTGAAAAGCCAAGCGCAATACGAAGAAATGTGGCTTTTTGCCAGGCTGTGTATGAAGGAATATTTACAGTTGAAGATATGACTTGTGTTTTAGTTTCAACGATAGAAGAAGCTAAAGAAGTGATGTCTAAAAATCAAGTCGCCATGATGATTGATCCTAGTGGCGAAATGATTTCTAAAATAGAACATATTGCCTTGGTGGATGCGATTCTTGCCAAGAAGAATTTAGGTACGACAATAGATATGGCACCTATCACAATTGGTTTAGGTCCTGGATTTAATGCAGGAAAAGATGTAGATATCGTAATTGAAACAATGCGCGGACATCGCTTAGGCCGCTTGATTGAAGAAGGATCAGCAATGAAAAATACAGGGATTCCAGGACTGATTAAAGGATACGGGAAAGAACGTGTCATTCATGCAGAAGTAGAAGGCACTGTCCACCAGGTTAAGAAGATTACGGATACAGTTGAAAAAGGAGATGTGCTTGCTTATATAGAAAACAAGGAAGGACAGCATCCTGTATATGCTTCTATGTCAGGGTTACTTAGAGGTTTGATTCGTGAAGGTTATTATGTCACAAAGGGATTCAAGATGGCAGATATTGATCCTCGTTTAGATGAATATGAGAACTGCTTCACTATTTCAGATAAAGCAAGATGTATTGCAGGTGGTGTATTAGAAGCTATCTTCTATTTAAGAGGGCAGCATGATTTATCTTGATCAAGGGGCAACAAGTTTTCCTAAACTGCCCTCTGTTAAACAAGCAGTAATGGATGCACTTGACCACAATATGAACGCTCAAAGAAGTACAGGTGCTTTTAAGACAGATCGTCTTTTATATTCTACCCGTAAACTTATTGCACAGTATTTTAATCTTCCTTATTTTGATCATGTGATTTTTAATAGTGGTAATACAGAAAGCTTGAATACATGTTTAAAAGGAATCTTATCAAAAGATGATCATGTCATTACGACTTATGCGGAACATAATTCTGTCTTAAGACCACTTCGTCAAATAGGTGTTGATTTAACTGTGAAAGCACCTTACAAGGAAGATATTCTTAAAGAAATAAGAGAAGACACAAAAATGATTGTGATGACGCATAGTTCTAATGTGACAGGAGAACTCTATGATATAGATGCCATTGGTCAAATAGCCTATGAAAATCATATCTTATTTGTGGTTGATAGTGCACAAAGTGCAGGGCATATCTCTATTGATATGCAGAAATCTCATATTGATTTGCTTACTTTTAGTGGTCATAAAGCATTACTAGGAATGAGCGGGGTAGGAGGAATCTGTATCAATACTGATACATTGATTCAACCACTTAAGACAGGTGGGACAGGTATTGATTCCTTTAATAAAAAACAACCTGATAGTTATCCTGAACACTTAGAAGCAGGTACTTTGAATATACCTGGTATTGCCTCTTTAAATGCAGGTGTGACTTATTTATTAGAACATCAAAAAGAAATAGAAGAAAAAGAAAAACAGCTTTTTGATGCTTTATATGAAGGAATGAAACGTATTAATGGAATCACATTCTATTGTGATTATGATACCTGTGCGCATACACCTATCATTGCCTTTAATCTTGAAGATTATGATTCATCTAAGATCAGTGATGTCTTAAGTTATAAATATGATATCATTACACGCTGTGGTGCCCATTGTGCACCACTGATGCATACACATCTTAATACAGTAGAAAGAGGTATTGTACGCTTCAGCTTATCATTTATGAATAGTATGGAAGAAGTTAATACTGTCATTGATGTCTTAAAGGAGATGACTGAAGAATGATCATTAGTATTATTGGGTCAGGTGGAAAAACAACACGTATGAAGCAATTACTTCATCAATATAAAGAAGAAGGAAAAACAGTTCTTATGACGACTTCTACACATATGCGTATAGAAGAAGATACTTTAGTTGATCCTACTTATGAAGAAATTCATGAAGAAATAAAAAACAAAGGCTATGCCTTTGTGGGAAATCGTTTTGATGAATATAAGATCAAGGCTTTAGATCAGGATTTACTCAATCAATTAAAAAAAGAAGTAGATGTTATTTTAATTGAAGCAGATGGTTCAAGAGGATTCCCTCTTAAAGTACCAGCTGATTATGAACCTGTTATTGATGAAGATACTGATGAAATTATTTTGATTACTTCTATGAAAGGATTAGGAAAACGAGTCAAGGATGTTGTACATCGTTATGAATTATTAGACCTTGATCCAGAGAAAATAGTAGATGGTGCGCTTATTCAATATCTTGTGAGATATTATTTAAAGAGATATCCTGATGCAGTTATTGAAGTCAAGCAACCTGAAGGACTGTATCAAAGAACTTTGGCTTCCTTAATAGAACATAACGTAGATGTGACATGTATACAAAAAGAGTGGTTCATGCCCCAGCCAAAATTAGTATTGCTAGGTGCAGGACATGTCTCACAGTATGTTGAAAAAACAGCACATCTATTAGATTTCTATACAATAGTCATTGATAATCGTGAAGAATTTGCGAATAAAAATATCTTTACAGAAGCCCAGGAAGTGCATTGTGTCAACTATGAAGAAGCAGAACAGTATTTTCCAAAAGAAGAAAATACATGTTATGTTATTGTGACAAGAGGACATAAGGACGATAAGGTCTGTCTTAAAAAGGCACTCGATCAAAAAGCTCTTTATGTTGGAATGATTGGAAGTAAGGGTAAAGTAAAAAAAACTATGGATGCCTTAATAGAAGAAGGTTATGACGAATCTTTATTAAAACAAGTTCATGCACCTATTGGTCTTCCAATCAATTCACAAACGCCTGCAGAAATTGCGATTAGTATTATGGCTGAAATTATTCAGATTAAAAATACGCATCAATACTCTACAATGACAAATGATCTCTATCATACCAAAGAGAAAGGAACTCTTTGTATCATTACATCCAAAGAAGGGTCTGCACCTCGAGGAGTAGGAAGCATGATGCTTGTCACAGATGAAAAAATCATTGAGACAATTGGTGGAGGACGTGTCGAATACCAGGCAATATGTGACGCTAGAAATGAAGAAGGTATACGTTCTCATCACTATGAATTAAGTAATAAAGAAGGTGCAACACTAGGTATGATCTGTGGTGGTCGTAACGATGTGTTATTTATTCCATTAAAGTAGAAAGCGTGCAGGGCTGATCAGTCTGCATGATAATGCAATCTGATTGTATATCATCATAAAGTAATATACGATTATTAGGAAATATATAACGTTGAATACGTGACTGATCAAAATCCACAATTTCATTTTCAATAAAAGAAGGATGAAGTGTATTTTCTATAGAATGACATATTCTAAGGAAAATATCGCCTGATTCTTCTTTTTTAATTTTATAAACGAATAAATAAGATCTCATAATTATCACCTCTTCTCATATTTTATACTATTTTGAATTAAAATGCGTTATGTACCCTTTCGATAACACCTTATACAAGGGGTTAATATAAAATACACGAAAAATGTTTATTATTATAGATGATGTATTATGTTATGATGTTAAAAAGGAGTTGAGAAGAATGCTTACAATTAAGGATGTATGCAAACAATATCATACAGGTGAACTCACTCAGACAGCTCTTGATCATGTATCTCTATGTTTAAGAGATAATGAATTTGTCGCAATATTAGGACCATCTGGTTCAGGAAAAACAACTTTATTGAATGTGATTGGCGGATTAGATCAATATGATTCAGGAGATCTTATCATCAATGGTATTTCCACAAAACAATATAAGGATAAGGATTGGGATTCTTATCGAAACCATATAATAGGTTTTATTTTCCAAAGCTATAATTTGATTCCACATCAGACCATTCTTGCGAATGTAGAACTCGCCCTCACAATTTCGGGTGTTTCTAGAGAAGAAAGAACACGTCGTGCACAAGAGGCACTTAGTCAGGTAGGACTTAAAGAACAGTCTCATAAGCTTCCAAATCAGTTATCCGGTGGACAGATGCAAAGAGTGGCTATTGCCCGTGCATTAGTGAATAATCCTGATATTTTACTTGCGGATGAACCAACAGGGGCACTCGATAGTGAAACAAGTATACAGGTTATGGATTTACTTAAACAGGTTGCGAAAGAAAAACTTGTAGTCATGGTCACTCATAATCCAGAACTTGCACATATGTATTCCAATCGTATTGTAACTCTTAAGGATGGTGTGATAGTCTCTGATTCTAACCCAGTATCTTTTAAAGAAGAAAAGCCTGTTCATAAAAATCTGGGTAAGACATCTATGAACTTCCTAACCGCATTAATGCTTAGCTTTAATAACCTTAAAACGAAAAAAGCGCGTACAATATTGACATCATTTGCTGGCTCTATTGGTATTATTGGAATTGCGCTTATTCTTTCTATTTCTACTGGTGTGAATGCCTATATCTCATCCATTGAAAAAGAGACGTTATCAGAATATCCTCTTTCTATTCAATCTACAGGAATTGATATGAGTGCGATGATGGGCGAACCAGTCAAGAAAAACAACAGTGAAGTCAAGGTTGTGGATATGATGGAGAATATGTTCTCTAAGATCGGTTCTAATGATTTGAAGAACTTAAAAGCATATATAGAGGAACATAAAGAAATTAATAACTATGCCCGTGCTGTAGAATATGATTATGGTATCTCGCCACAGATTTATGCAAATGATCAATATGGTATAAGACAGGTCAACCCTGATACAACTATGAAGAAGCTTGGAATGGGAACAAGCAGTAATTCTATGATGAGTAGTATGATGAATACGAATGTTTTCTATTCACTTCCATCTCATGCATCTTTATATGATGATCAATATGATGTAAAAGCGGGTCACTGGCCTAAAAATAAAAATGAATGTGTATTGGTACTCTCTAAAAAAGGTGGTATCAGTGATTTTATGCTGTATACATTAGGTTTAAGAGACCCAGCACAATTAGATCAGATGTTAAAAGCTTTTAGTGAAGAGAAAAGTGTTAAAATCACAACAGGCAAACAAGGTTATCGTTATAATGATCTATTAGGTATTACTTTTAAAGTAGTGAATGCATCCTCTTATTATCAATATGATGATACATATAAGGTATATAAAGATAAAAGTAATGATACAAGCTATATCAATTCACTTGTGCAAAATGGTAGTGATTTAAAGATTGTTGGTGTTGTACAGCCTAAAGAATCGACTAATGCTTCTATGCTTGCTATGGGTATTTATTATCCTTACTCACTTGCCACTTCTATTATTAAAGATGCGAGTAATAGCCAGATAGTGAAAGCACAGCTAGAAAATAAAAATATAAATGTGATTACTGGACAATCTTTTAATGATCAGTCTCAAAAGACATTTGATTTATCATCTATGTTTCAAGTAGACAACAATGCTTTAAAGAATGCATTTCAGTTTGATACAAGCAAGATAAATATATCTATGCCACAAATGGATATGTCTAGTATTTTAAGTCAGATAAAAATTGACATATCTCAAAGTGATGTATCATTGTTTATGTCTACAATCTCATCTGGCTATAATGATTATTTAAAGGAACATCCTTTAAAAGAAGCAGAAAATTTAAATGAGGTGGTTCAAAAATATCTTCAAACCAAAAGAGCATCAGATATCATTAAGAAAGGTTTTGATGATGCAATTAAAGAAAATGGTGAAATAAAGATTACTGAAGAACAGATGCAGAAGATTATGAAGAATGTCGCGGATGACTTTAGTGATTATGCAAAAGAAGATATCAATTCATTTACACTAGGATTACAGAGTAGTATGATGAACTATCTCAATTCACAGGATTCTAAGCAGGTTATCAATCAATTTATTAATAAAGTGATCAAGGATAATCATCTTGATGCCCAATTAAATACAATTATGTCAGGTTACATGCAGACTGTCACAAAACAGATGTCCACATCTCTTTCTCAGGCATTTACTTTTAATCCAGATGTCTTTAAACAGGCTATTAAAATGAATAGAGATGGTGCGGATATGACTGAACTTTTAAAATCAATGATGAATACAGAGCAGTCAAACTATGATAATAATATGAAAAAATTTGGTTATTGCAGCTTTGATGATCCAAGTAGTATTAGTATTTATCCTCAGGACTTTGAAAAGAAGCAGTCCGTTCTTGATTATTTAGATCATTATAATGAGAAGATGAAAAAGATAGATGAAGACAAAGTGACTACTTATACAGATGTTGTAGGTACACTTATGTCTTCTGTGACTGATATTGTCGATGTTATCAGTTATGTATTGATTGCCTTTGTTGGTATTTCACTTGTAGTTTCTTCAATTATGATTGGTGTAATTACTTATATTAGTGTATTAGAAAGAAAAAAGGAAATTGGTATACTACGTGCAATAGGTGCTTCTAAGCATAATATTTCACAGGTATTTAATGCAGAAACATTTATTATCGGTTTATTATCAGGACTTATGGGTATTGGTATTACCTTGCTTCTATTGATTCCAACTAATATAATTATACATAACGTATCCAATCAGACTTCTATCAATGCGATGCTGCCAGTAAGTGGCGCAGTTGTTCTTATATTATTAAGTATTGGTCTTACGTTACTAGGTGGATTAATTCCATCTCGTAAAGCTGCAAAAGAGGATCCTGTCAAAGCATTGCGTACAGATTAAAGAAGTAAATGAGCCAAAGAACGTTATTGAAGAAAACTCTTCATTCTAAGATCGTTTCTTTGATTCAGAAAAAATACGAAATATATCATGTATCATACAAGTGAAGCTTCTGAATCTTTTTATATGGCCATTGTTCTCATGTGATTGCCATTGCAGTAATAGAAATACTCTATCTTTGAAGGAAGAGGCACATTAAAAGAGCGCTAAGCATGAAGATTTGATTGCAGGAGATAAGATATAAGGTATGCAGATGATGTATACCTTTTTATTTATCACAAACAATAATAAAAGTATTGAAAACAATAATACAATGAGTATAATGAAGTTGAAAAGGAGAGACAAGTATGAGAAACAGAATTACAATATTAAAAGAGAAGATGCTTGATGAAAAACGTTATGCATCTATTGAACAAGCGCGTATCATAACACGTATTTATAAAGAGAATGAAACTCTTTCTGTTCCAATGAAACGTGCCCTCTCTTTAAAAGCAGCATTAGAAGAAATTGAAATTGGTGTTGAAAAAGAAGAATTAATTGTAGGTAATCGTACAAAAGGTGTACGTGCAGGTGTTGTATTTCCTGAAAGTGGCTGTTCATGGGTTGATAGAGAATTTGAAACACTTCCTACCCGTCCTCAGGATCAGTTTGAAGTGAGGAGTGAGGATCTTAAAGAATTTAGAGAAGCCATATATCCATACTGGAAAGGACATTCTATGGAGGATGTCATTAGAACACGTTATGGCAAAGAAATTGATCATATCAGTAAAGTAGTAAAGATCAATCAGAAAGACCACGCACAGGGTCATATCTGTCCTGATTCTGCTTTATGGTTGAAATATGGACCTCAAGGATTGTTAGATAAGATCAATGATAAACAAGAAACAGAATTCTATACATGCACAAAACTTGTATTAGAAGGGGCTATCACTTTCATGAAGAGATATCATGACTATATTATCTCTATGCCTGATTATCATGAGAGTGATGATTTAAAGCGTGTTGCAGATAACTGCCTCTCTTTATCTCAAAGACCTCCAAAAACATTCCATGAAGCCGTACAGTCTTTATGGTTCTTGTTTGTAATATTACATATGGAATCCAATGCATCTTCATTCTCACCAGGGCGTATGGATCAGTATCTTTACCCATATTATGAACATGACTTAAAAGAAGGACTTATTAGTAAAGATGATGCATTAGAGATATTAGAATGTCTTTGGTTGAAGTTTAATCAGATTGTTTATCTTCGTAACAGTAATTCAGCGAAATACTTTGCGGGATTCCCGATTGGGTTTAATATTGCGGTAGGTGGCTTGGATGAAAAAGGACATGATACATATAATGATTTATCCATGCTTTGTCTAGAAGCACAGAAGGAATTATGTCTTCCTCAGCCTAATTTATCAGTAAGACTTAACAAGAATACATCACATGAACTCATGCAGAAGGCGATTGAAGTTGTGGCATTAGGTAGTGGTATGCCACAGTTCTTTAACGATGAAGCGATTATTCCTGCGATGGAAAGACTTGGTATCAGTCATGAGGATGCTTTAAATTATGCGATTGTCGGATGCGTAGAACTTACAACCCATGGTAATAACCTAGGCTGGAGTGATGCGGCTATGTTCAACCTCAATAAGGCACTAGAACTTACTTTAAATAATGGTAAATGTTTATTGACGGGACAGAAACTTGGTCTAGATATGGGATCACTTGAAACATATCAGACATATGAACAGTTAGAAAAAGCTTTCAAGATTCAGATTGATTACTTTATTGAAATGATGATGAAAGCAGAAGAAGTTGTAGAAAGAGTACATCAGGAATGTTTACCAACTGCCTTCTTATCATGTGTCATTGATGACTGTTTAGAAAAAGGCGTGGATGTTACAAGAGGTGGCGCCAAGTATAATTTATCTGGTATCCAGATGATTCAGATTGCGAACCTTGCAGATTCTCTTGCAGCTATTAAGAAGTTAGTCTATGAAGACCATCTCTTAGATTCAAAAGAATTGCTAACAGCTTTACAAGTTGACTTTAAAGGACACGAAATTACACAAGCTATGCTTTTAAATAAAGTACCTAAATATGGAAACGATATTGCCTGGGTAGATGAATGTGGTGCTAAATGGGCACGTTACTTTAGAAATAAGATGAAAGAGTATAAGAATTATCGTGGTGGTCCTATTCATACAGGTATGTATACTGTTTCAGCTCATGTTCCTATGGGTGAAAATGTAGGAGCCTCTCCAGATGGTAGAAACGCTTATACACCTCTTG
>ENA-ORRO01002304-ORRO01002304.1-human-gut-metagenome-genome-assembly--contig:-NODE-2304-length-12103-cov-21.397825_pt1 | contig 12103 bp, 8 predicted proteins | sample MGYA00242176_ERZ509136 | MGnify/ENA primary metagenome ERZ509136 (study PRJEB26280, sample SAMEA2338644) | human gut metagenome | biome: human gut; feature: human-associated habitat; material: faeces... | reverse complement strand
GGTCTACGTCTGCTACCCTCTGTCTGTGACTCGAAATTAATTCAGCAGACCCTAAGTAAACTATAAAAAGGAAAAATGGAAAAGATAAAGAGAAATGTGTTGTTGAACCCTGGTCCTGCAACCACTACTGATACGGTTAAAATGGCTCAGGTAGTGCCAGATATTTGTCCTCGCGAGAAGGAGTTTGCTGGTTTGATGAAAGGCTTGCGCTCCGATTTGCTCAAGGTAGTTCATGCACCAGAAGACCAATATACATCGGTGCTTTTCTGTGGTTCGGGTACCATCAATATTGATGTTTGCATCAACTCGTTGGTGCCTGAAGGCAAAAAGGTACTTGTGGTCAACAATGGTGCCTATAACGAACGTGCCGTAGAGGTGTGTGAGATGTATCATATTCCACATATCAATCTTAAGTTCTCTGTTTATGAACAACCTCAGTTGGATGCAGTAGAAGAAGCGCTGAAGGCCAATCCTGATGTGGCTGTAGTATATTGTTGCCATCATGAGACAGGTACGGGCATACTGAATCCTATACGTGAGATAGGAGCCTTGGCTCATCAGTATGGCGCCATCTTCGTGAGTGACACGACTTCATCGCTTGGCATGATACCGCTGGATGTGGTCAAGGACAATGTCGACTTCTGTATGGCTTCCGCCCAAAAGGGTTTGATGGCTATGTCGGGCTTGTCTTTCATCATCGGAAGAACCGACATCATCAAGGCTTCAAAAAACTACCCAACCCGTTCCTACTATTGCAATCTGTATATGCAATATGATTTCTTTGAGAGAACAGGCGAGATGCACTTTACGCCTCCCGTACAGACTGTCTACGCCGCTATCCAGGCATTGAGAGAGTATTTCGAGGAGGGCGAGGAGGCTAAGTTTGCCCGCCATCATAGAGTATATGAGGCTATTCATCAAGGACTCGATGAGTTGGGATTCAAGACGATTATCCCTCGCGAGATGGAGTCTGGACTCGTGGTGAGTGTGCTTTATCCTGAAGATGAAAACTGGAGTTTTGAGAAGGTACACGACTACTGCTATGAGCATGGCTTTACCATTTATCCTGGAAAGATAAGCACCACCAATACTTTCCGACTCTGTGCTTTGGGAGCCATTGACGAGCAAGATATCAAGGACTTCTTTGTAGTAATGAAGAATGCACTTGAGGAGTTTGATATCAAGCTGAAGTGATAGACTTGAAAATGGGAAAGATAAATCCCCCATTCCGTTAGACAATATTTGTCTGATGGAGTGGGGATTTTTATTATATTTATCATGACGAACCTAAAGGCTCGTAACAATTCAGTACCCTATAGCCATAAGTAGTTACTTTAATACTATACAAATTGTTTTCTGTTAGTTATGAAAATCTCCGCTACGTGCTTTGAAATGTCTGTTCAAAGCCTCTGAATGTCCGTTCAAAGCCTCTGAACGCACATTCAAAGCCTTTGAACGGACATTCAAAGCCTTTGAACGGAACTTTTATAGGCTTAACCAGAACATTTATATAGTATTGAACTTTAGCAAGTTCAGAAGTTATAGAAGTTAAAGAAGTTATCACTCCCTTCGGTCGTTAGAAGTTATAGCCAACAGCCTTTTTGGTTGAATATTTAGCTGTAAAGCATATGGCTTTAACTTCTCTAACTTCTTTAAATTCTTTAACTTCCCCATTTGCGAAAGTTGAGTATAGTATAAGAGTAAGATTTTCGGCCAGTATTAAGCGACCGTTTCTTAGGGTTGTAAGGCTGATAATACAAGTATAGCCTTTGTAACTATCAGTTCTCCATATGGGTGCTGATAGTTACAAAGGCTCTTCCAACTGCCAAAAAACATGAAAGTTGATGGGCTACGATTTCATTCTTCTTCCCAAAACAATGGGGAAGACTCTTTTTACAATCAATATCAGAGGATAAAAAGCAGCCAGGACTATTACTGCGCTTAATGCCATGAGAGCATCACTGGTAATGGCATCGACATCTTGCTGAGAAATCCATTTGAGCATAGGATGGAGTAATTCTCTATGGAAAACCAATATCACGATAGTGCCACTGGATATTACCCTGACAAACTTACAGTCGGCCTTGTCCATTAGGAAAGAAATAAAAATAACAGCTATACTTCCTGTAATGGCAGCTATCGCAAACCAGATGAGGCTGTTGCCATAGAGATTCATGTACATTTTGGCCTGTCCGTTCTGTTCGCCTATTAAATAGGTCACGACGAATAGGAATAGCGTAGAGCCTGCCAGTATCCATTTGCCCCCCCAACTTAGGTGGCATAGTTGCCTACAAGTCTTTTGCAAGTATTCTTTTTGAGATATAAATCTTCCCAACAGGAAGAAAGGGAATGCTAACATGCAGTCGGTCACAGCCCAGCGCAGTTCTATGTTGAGATACTGATTGTATATCCAGGCTCCAGCTAAACAAAGGATGCAGAGAAGCAGGTTAGTCTTTTTGCCTGCTATTTGGTAAACGAGTTTGATGATAATCAGAGAATAGACAAACCAGAGGTTGCTGCAACCTGCGGCATCGTTGAGTGTATGGAAACCTCCTAACACAGCAAGCATAGACCACATCCATTGTCCATCGTCCAAATGCTTGAAAATAGCTCCTGCCACTTTGATAAACGCTAATATATAATTAGGTATAATCAAGTTGTGAAGGGTCTTGTTCCAACAAGTAGAAAAATTCTGTTCCTTTTTACATAAGTATCCAGAGATGATAAAGAAGACCGGAACATTGAAGGCGTAGATGAAGTTGGACATTGTTTCGGGGAAGCAATGTCCGTAAATGATAGTGTACATACCGAGCACCTTTGCCCAGTCTACCCATATTTTTCTTTGCTGAATCATAATGTATGCTTGATAGTTTTTATTTTTTCTTCATTAGGTTGTTGCCACAGAACAGGTTGATGGCTTTCATTTTCAGTTTGAAGAGCCCGCGCATCACCGTGTAGTTCCAGAAGTTGTGAATGTCTGCGCCCGAACGGCATGGCTTCAGTGTTACCATCTTCTTTTCTGCTTTGGGATTGAGGGTGTCGCAGAGTGACGCGATGTATTCAAACATATTGTATTTGTCGAGTACCAGATTCTTGCTTTCTGCCAAGGCATCCTGGGCTTTCTCATAAGTATCGTTTGCGATGGCCTTGTCAATGATGGCTATAGTCTTCTCGAAGTCGTTGATGTCGATTTGTGTCAGACTTTCTTTGGGAAAATAATCCTCTACATTGGTGCATCCATAATAGAAAGGATATGTGTCACAGAGAAAACAATCGGAAAGTTTCTCTGTCCAGTAGTAGTCTTGTGATGAATTCTCTATCACGATATGATACTTGTAGGGAGCAAGTACATCCCATTTGTCATCAAAATCCTGAAAGCCTCGACCGAAGACATCAAGTTTGTCGCCATAATACTCCTTGAGTCGTTCTACAAACTTAATGCGTTTGATATGTCCGTTGGTAAAAGCTTTGTTGCTCGTGATGACGGAGATGAGTTTTTCCTTCTTTTCAGCCTTCTCGTTCTTAAAGGCATTATAGTCTTTAGTATACTTGTAGACACTGTCCTCTATTTCCTTATAGCCTACAAACCAGGGCAGTATGGCTGGACCAAAGTGTATGTTGGGGTGCTTGGTCTTTTCCTGACAAGTGCATACCATACCAAACTGGTTGAGGTATTTCTTGGGATAGACTAATATGGAACGGGGTTCTGTAGTCAGCATGATGGTGTTTTTTGGAGCTACCTTGCAGCTTTTTTCCTGTCGGAGTCCCTTGCCCTGTACTACCCAGAAATCTGGATCTTCTATGTCTTCGTCTATATAGAACTTGTAACGTCCGTCAAGGGAAGTCAACGAGTCATTTCGGGTTTGTCTATGCATGATTTTGGCTAACCCGGGTCTGTATGGAGTGAGTTTGACTTTATACATAGTTGTTATTATCTTTTCAGATTGGTGAATACTTTTTGGAAGTACAAGCGAAGTAATAATTCCCTTGCCTCAGAAATCCTCTTGGCTTTTGGAAGATATGCCTTGTCTGCTCTGACTTGTTCTTCGTTATAGCTGAACGACAGTCCTCCCGAAAGAATGTCTTTTTCGAGCAGGTTGTTGCCCAACTTGGGATAATCGGTGTTGCGGAATGCAAAAGGAGCTATTGTTGCCAATATATCGTAGTGGCATCCCCACGCTTTGGGGTGAACAGGATAGTCCTTGGTGCGCAGATAAGGTGGCAGATAGATGTAGAGAGGTACAGAGTTCTGCCATCTTTTTCCGATATGATTATAGTTGAGTATGGCGCGCACATTATGGTCGCCAGTCAGGATGAGGATTGTATTCTTTGCTGCCTCCGACTTCTTGAACTCGTCGAGAAACTGGGTAAGACTGGTGTTGAAATATTGAAAGGCCCGAAGGTATTTCTCTACCACATCCTTGCCCACGTTGTTGAAGCATGGCTTGCTATAGAAGTCTTCTGGCAAAGCAGGTATCTGTGCATGCTTAGGAATGTCCAACGGCGGATGGTTGGTGGTTGTCATGGCCATAATCATTTGTGGCTTGCTGGTCTTCTCTTTGAGCTTTTGCAAAATCACCTTCAGCATATATTCATCGTAGACACCAATGCTGTTGTATTCGGCTGATGGTATTTCCTTCAGAATTTCAAATTTTCCTGTCAGTTGGTCAAATCTCTGATTCTTAAGAGCCGCTCCGCAGTCTTCCCATGCTAAATCCATTCCTGACAGAAATTCGCAACTGTAACCGCTGTTTTTGAAAGGAATGGCTATGGATGTAGGCATGCAGTATTGGCGATAGCCTGACCTGAACACACGTTGGAAAGGTGTGGCTACGGTGATGTTCTCTATGGTGGCTATCGTTCCGTTGCGTACCGACTGGAAGTTGTCGAAGAGGATGTCTTCCTTCAGATGCTTTCCTATTCCGCATTGCAGTACAGGGTCTAAGTGTATCAGGTAGTTACTCCAACTTTCACAGCAAAGGATAAGAACATTGGGCTGCTGTTTCAATGTGTCACCAGCATGACTGAAAAGTACTTTCTGCAGACTTGCCAGAGTGTCGTTGGAGAGTTTTACCCCTTTGTCAGAAAAAGTATCCATGGCTTCTTGCAGACTCTTGAAAGAATATTCCTTGAGCAGAGTTGCTGTTGGCTTTATGTCGAATACCATAGACTTCTCTTTCAATGCTTTCTTCAGCATATAAGGAGCATTGGGTATGATGTCGTTTATACGTTCGGAAACAGAAACGACAAGGTCTTCTACTTGTAGCGGGAAACGTCCTATTGAGCCGCGCATGCAGACAACTATGACTGCAATATACAGCATAATAGCAATGGTGGTTTTCTTTGTAGAACAACTCTTGGTTTGGGATGGGCGAAGGAAAGCCCATTTGCTGGCTATCCTTGTTACTGTTCCCCAGAAGCATAAGCCAATGAGAATCCAAATTACGGGATAGTCATCCCAGATGGTTTGGATGAGACTCAGTGGCTCTTCGTCGAAAAAGTCGAAGAAAGTAAAGGAGATGTGTGAGTTGAAATTGGCAAAGTACCCCAAATCGATAGCTGACAGCAAGGCAAGCAAGGTGGCTACTATGGTGTAATACCATGAGCAGAAATTCCTACACCATTTTTGATACTTGGGTGTAGAAACAAACAGCAGTATGAGCATGATGACCGTGGGTAATAAAGCGGCATAAGCTGCTATCTGAAAGTCAAAACGCAAGGCATTATACAGCACCTTGTAAAGGTCTGAACTGTGTGCTGTCAATATGTTTCCTGGTACATACAGGAAGACAAACAACAGGCGGAAAAGCATGAGTGTGCCTACTATGATGCACGAAGCCCATAGTAAACCACGTAGAAATGAGACTGTCTCTTTGATGTTTAGTTTCATACAATCTTGTTTTCAAAATAGGTGGAAGCTTGTTATGCTCTTGCCCGATGGGTAACAGGATCGAGAACTTTAAGCCATCCCTCACGGGTACGTTTCCAACGGTTATGTGTCCAAAGCCAGAAAGGAGGCTGACGCTGGATAGTCTTTTCCAAAGCACGGAAGTACATCTCGGTGATTTCAAACTCCTTGCATTCATTTGGTTTGTCAGTAAGGAACTTGAACTCAGCTTGATAATAGCCTCGTTTCAGACGTTGTACATCGAGATAGTAGACCGCATGATTCATCTTTCTTACAATGCGCTCAGTACCAGTCAATACAGGGGTGTCGTGATGCAAAAAGTCGGTAAAGTAGTGGATGTTTCTCCAGTGTGGAACCTGATCGGCTATGTAGCCAATCACAATGGGCTTGCCTTCTTGGCGCATCTTTACTATCTTGCGGATAGATTCTTCCATGGGAATACATTTGGCTCCTAAGCGGTTGCGAAGGTAGAGGAAGAGTTTGTCGAAAGCCTCGTTCTCCAAGGGATGGTAGATTTGACCGCAGGCAATGTCTTTGCCTACCCATAACTGCAGGGAGGTTATCCATTCCCAGTTGCAGTAATGTCCCAAATAGATTGCGCACGACTGGCCTTTCTGGCAAGATTCTCTTATCTTTTCGGCTCCTACAAACTGCATGCGCTTCTTGATTTGCTTCTTGCTCATCGTGATGAGCTTGATGGTCTCTACGATATAGTCGCAAAACCAGGAGTAGAATTCCTTCTCTATCTTGATGCGCTCTGCCTCGTTTTTTTCAGGGAAAGAGTCGAAGAGGTGTTTCCTTACCAGTGGGCGACGATATTTCACCACATAATAAATAAGGTAAAATAAACCGTCGCTGAGAATGTAGAGCACTCTCAGCGGCAGCAGAGACATCAAATACCAAATGCAGAATACACTGCCATATAATATCTTCTTCATCATTTCTTCTTTCTGTAAGAATATAGATTCAATATTCATTAAGATGTTAAATGTTACTGCAAAAAATGTCGCAATTGCGACTGTTTTTGCAGTGGAAAGAGCGAATGTGTAGAAAAACTGGGCATTTTTATAGTTCAACCAAGAATGTTTATACTTCTTCCATTCGTTTCATTTCCCATCCGGCAAACTGGATGATGATTTTATGCAATGTTGTGCCTTGGCGCAAGACTTCTATCCTTGGTGCTGCGGCATAACGATTGATCTGTTCTACTGCATCCTGCCATTGTGCCTCGGCTTTTGCCTCAAAATCCTTGGCTGGCAACATCTTCAGTTCGATGATGTAGCTATGCTTGGTAGGATAGTGGGTCAGGTCGGGCAAGAGAAAGAAATCACAATAGCCGTGATTCAACTCAAGTTCGGGAGCCGTAATGTAATAGCTGCTCAGGTAGAGATATGCCATGAAGAAACCTTGCAGGTTGCGCTCGGCTTCGATGCCATCTCTTACTGATGCCACTTCGGCGTAAGCCTTCGACATAAAGCCCAAGACATCTTCCCATTTTCCATAAAACGCCATGCAGGTGAGCATATAACCAAACTCATTCAGGTTGATATGGTTGATTTCCTGATATTGCTCCTGCAGATAGCCATAGTATTGGCGGCGGACATTGTTGTTTGGGATTCCCAAGAGCAACTGGTCGCCGAAAGTATCCTTGATGGTAAGCATGCCGTAATAGAACAGCAGGCTTGGGAAGTATTCCGGTTTCACGATTTCACTGGCAGGGAAGGTTTCGTATAGATTCGATACGATGCTGCCTTCCTCCGTAATCCTGCGGATGATGCCCTTGCGGTTGCCGTCCAGCTTGTCGAGCTGGAGCAGTCGCTTCATCTTGTTGTAGTCGGTCTTCGTGTTTGGGTCTATCATCTGTTTTGGGGCTTTACCATCGTCCATGTAGTTACGGAGATAATATAACACCATATCACAATTGAAAACCCTAACCTTGCTGTTTAAGCATGCCTCAGAGAAGCAATAATTGTCATACCACGGCTTTATTTCTTCTATCATTGCCTCGATATTGCTATCTGCCGGTATCTGTCCCGCATCACGATAACGGGTAAACATGGCTCGCACATCTTCTGTGCTGAAGCCCAGCATCTTGTCAAACTCAGGCTTGGTTGAGATGTGCCAGCCGATGTTGAAGCCGCTGGTAACATCGTCTAGTGTTACAGGACTTACACCCATCATGAATATCTTGGCGAATGAACCCTTGAACTTCTTGAAGTAGTCGCGGTAGAAACCGCTGGCATGCGTCATCGCATGATACACTTCTTCGCCCTGCTCGTTGAGCACGGTATTGGTGAAGTTATCGTATTCATCGATGATGAGATAAAGCTGATAATTCTGTTCTTTTGCGTATTTTTGGATAGTAGCAAGCTTATTGGATGCTACATTTTCTGCAAGAACGGTCTTTCTGGTTGCATCATCATAGAATTGTGCATATCTGTTGATGAAAGCGTCAAAGCAGATATTGCAATATGAATTGAAGTGCTCTTCCAGGTTGTCGATGTTTCCTCCTACCTGCGAGAAATCGAGCGTCAGTACTTGATACTTTCCCTGTAGAGGGGTAGGCTGACTGCCTATCCAGAGACCTCCGAAGATTTCCTGGAACTGGTCTTTTAGCTTGCAGTCATAGTAAGCTTCGAGCATACTGAGGAACAGGCTCTTGCCGAAGCGGCGAGGGCGAATGAATATCAGGTTGTCGGGTTGAGCCTCCAACAACGGAATATACATAGTCTTGTCTACGTAATACTGATTTTCTCTGATAACTCTCAGGAAATCAGAGACTCCATAAGGTACTCTTTTTGCTTCTATCATCTTGTAACCCTTTCTATTCTCAATTCTCAATTGCTCTTTGAATATTATCCTACACCTGCTGCATATCATGCAACTTGCGGTAATAGCCATTCTTGGCTATCAGGTCTTCATGAGTGCCTCTTTCTACGATGCGTCCCTCGTGGAGCACACATATCTCGTCGGCATTCTTGATGGTGCTCAGGCGGTGGGCTACAGCCACAGTGGTGCGTGTCTTCATCAGTTTTTCAAGAGCATCCTGTACCAGTCGCTCGCTCTCTGTGTCGAGGGCTGATGTAGCCTCGTCGAGGATGAGGATAGGTGGATTCTTCAAGATGGCACGGGCGATGCTGACACGCTGACGCTGTCCACCAGAGAGACGTCCGCCACGGTCGCCGATATTTGTATCGAAGCCTTGTTCCGACTGTGTGATGAAGTTGTAGGCATTGGCTATTTTTGCTGCGTTGGCTATTTCTTCTTCTGTGGCATCGGTCTTGCCAAATCGTATGTTGTCCTTGAAGGAAGCATTGAAGAGGATTGCCTCCTGATTCACGTTGCCTATCAGTTGTCGGAGGTCGTGCACGGCCAGGTCTTTCACGTTGATACCGTCGATAAGCACCTCGCCCTCCTGTACGTCGTAGTATCGAGGAATGAGGTCGACCATCGTACTCTTTCCGCTACCGCTCTGTCCTACCAGGGCAACGGTTTTTCCCTTGGGAATCACCAGGTTGATGTTCTTCAGCACATAAACCAACTCGTTGTTGCGGTGGTCGGTATAGGCGAAGGATACATTGCGGAATTCTATCTGATGCTCAAAGCTACTTATATGAGCAGGGTTCTCCTTATCCTTGATTTCTATCTCAGCCTGCAGTATCTTGTCGATACGGTCCATGGAGGCAAGACCCTTAGGGATGTTGTAGCTTGCCTTCGAGAACTCCTTCAGCGGGTTGATGATGCTGTAGAGCATGACGAGATAGAAGATGATGGTAGGACCGTCGATGCGTCCGTAGTCGAGAACGAGAATACCTCCAAACCACAATACGATGACGATGAGTATGGTGCCCAAGAACTCACTCATAGGATGTGCCATCTGCTGACGTATGTTGACACGCATGATGTGGTCGCGATACAATCCGTTCACTTTGGCGAAAGCTGCGTTCATCTTGCTTTCAGCACAGAAAGCCTTGATGATGCGCAAGCCTCCGAGTGTTTCCTCTACCATGCTCATGGTGTCGCTCCATAGTGATTGTGCCTCCGTACTTTGTGCTTTAAGCTTACGGCCTACAAAGCCCATAAACCATCCGAATCCTGGTACGAAGAGGATGGTGAAGATGGTGAGCTGCCAGCTGATAACCACGAGGGCAGTGAAGTAGGCTACGATGAGGATAGGATTCTTGAAGAGCATGTCGAGTGACGACATGATGCTGTTTTCCACTTCCTGCACATCGCCACTCATACGAGCAATGATGTCGCCCTTGCGCTCCTCGCTGAAGAATCCCAACGAGAGGGAGGTAATCTTGTGATAGAGCTGGTTGCGGACGTCGCGCACGATGCCTGTACGGATCGGTATAATCATGGCAGATGACAGGAAGTAAGCACCTGTCTTCAGGAAGGTCATGAAGGCCAGGAACAGACCGATGACCAAAAGCGCCGTAGAGGCACTATACTCTACGATAAACTCCTGGATGTAGTAGTACATATTGTTGGTAGCTACTTCCTTGATGCTGCCAAGGTCTCCATTCCAGCTCATGTAGTCGTTGGCACGTATGCCTCCGTCTACCTGAAACAGGATTTGCAGGATTGGTATGAGTGCTGCAAATGAGAAGATGTTCAATATCGCTGACAGGATATTGAAGACGATAGAAAGTGCCAGGTACTTCTTGTAGGGTGGCACAAAGCGTCGTAAGACTTGCAAGAATTCCTTCATAGTCTGCAAATATAGTGCTTTTATTGAAAAACGCAAAGCCTTTTTGCGTTTTTCTTGTTTTTATTCTGTTATTTCCTCACCAAAGAGTGTAGCAGAGGTGGAACCTGTGATGCGTACTTTCACAAATTCGCCTATGTGATGATTGCCTTTGTCCATGATGACGGCCTTGTTCTGTTCGGTGCGTCCCATGAGTTGTTCGCGGCTTCTCTTGCTGAAGCCCTCGATGAGGATAGTAAACTCCTTGCCCTCGTCTTTCTTGTTCTGCTGGGCGCTGATCTCGGTCTGCAGTTTGATGAGTTCATTGAGTCGGGCTATCTTTGTCTCCTCTGATATGTTGTCGGGCAGATGCTTGGCTGCATAGGTGCCGGGACGCTCAGAATACTTGAACATGAAGGCGCTGTCGAAGCCGACTTCCTTGACGAGCGACAAGGTGAGCTGTTGGTCTTCCTCAGTCTCGTCGTGGTAGCCCACAAAGATATCTGTCGTGATGCCGCAACCTGGAATGATGCGCTTGATGGCGGCTATCTTGTCCAGATATTCCTCACGTGTGTACTTGCGGTTCATGAGCTTCAGAATCTTGTTGCTTCCGCTCTGGGCAGGGAAGTGGATATGTTTACAGAGGTTGGGCTCTTCGGCTATGGCTTGCAGGATGTCCTCTGTCATGTCTTCGGGGTTGGAAGTGGTAAATCGTACGCGCATATCGGGCACGGCCTGTGCCACCATGTGCAGCAACTGGGCAAAGGACAGGCTTCCTTCCTCGCGCTTGCCCGATGGAGAGAGACCGTAGCTGTTGACGTTCTGTCCCAACAGGGTTACTTCCTTGAAACCACGGTCGTGCAGGTCGCGTACTTCGCGCAGGATGCTTTCTGCATCACGGCTTCTCTCTCGGCCTCGTGTATAGGGCACGATACAATAGTGGCAGAAGTTGTTGCATCCACGCATGATGCTTACAAATCCGCTGATACGGTTTCCGCCGATTCGCTGAGGCACGATGTCGCGGTAAGTCTCAGTCTTGGATAGTTCTATGTTGATGGCGTTGTTGCCGTTTTCGCACTGTGCTATCATGTCGGGCAGGTTGAGATAGCTGTCAGGTCCGCATACCAAGTTGGCATAATGGTTCTCGATGAGATCGGTCTTTACTCGTTCTGCCATACAGCCCAGCACGCCCAATATTACTTTCCGTCCTTTCTTCTGTTCGGCGTGAAGAGTTTCCAGACGGTGGTAAATCTTGTTCTCTGCATTCTCTCTGATGCTGCAGGTATTGAGGAAGATGGCATCGGCCTCTTCTTCCTTCTCACACATGTCGTAGCCTGCCATTTGCATGATGCTGGCTACAACTTCGCTGTCTGCCACATTCATCTGGCAGCCATAAGTTTCGATAAATAGTTTCTTCATTGTTCTAGATGAATTCTATTTGTTTTGTTATTAATTGAACTTTAGCAAGTTCAGAAGTTATAGAAGTTAAAGAAGTTATCACTCCC
>ENA-ORRO01002284-ORRO01002284.1-human-gut-metagenome-genome-assembly--contig:-NODE-2284-length-12163-cov-4.422696_pt1 | contig 12163 bp, 8 predicted proteins | sample MGYA00242176_ERZ509136 | MGnify/ENA primary metagenome ERZ509136 (study PRJEB26280, sample SAMEA2338644) | human gut metagenome | biome: human gut; feature: human-associated habitat; material: faeces... | reverse complement strand
CCGCCCTTCCGGGGTGAGCAGAGCCAGCAGACTGGCGGCTTCCACTGTGTCCAGCGCAGAATCCGGTTCAGCACGGTCCTCTTCCGGGAAAAAGGTGCTGAGCAGCTGCTCCTCCTTTGCCACCCGGCGGAGTTGGTCACAGTAGAGATTCCGTGCAGTGGTAAACAGCCAGGCCTTGCACTGCCGCTCCGTAAAGCTGTTGATAAGGCTCCGGTTCTGCAGTGCCCGCAGAAAAACTTCCTGGGTCAGATCCTCCGCCCGGGCTTCGTCCCGGCAGAGATTGCAACAGAAGTGTTCCAGCCTGTCCCAGAAGGTCTCATACAGCAGCTCCCACATGGGGCTTCCTCCTTTCATTGCGTCGTTCTGCCTGTAAGACGAAGGAAACCGGGGAAGTGTTGGATAGATTCGGAAAAAAATAAGCCCTCAGTCTCGCTGGCGCTCGCCAGCTCCCCTACCAGGGGAGCCTTTGGCATGGCGGTAAACAGCGTGAAACTGAGGGAAACTCCTTGATTTAATGTTTTGCTTCCAGCGCTTCGAGATCTTCTTTGATCTCTTCCACATCTTCTTTCAGGAACATCAGGCAGAAGCTGACGGCCAGCAGCAGGCAGGAGAGCCAGATGGCCTTTGCGCCGCAGAGGTCCAGCGTCAGGCTGCCCAGGCCCGCGCCCAGCGCAAACAGGAGGATGATGCCCCAGTAATAGAAGGATTTTTTCAGGGCGGCAGGATTGCGGTTGAGCACCCAGCTGCAGAGGGAGTCCATGCCGCTGCGCATGTTGCCGATGCACATGGTGCTGGCAAAGGCATAACCGTTCACCTTGCGGAAGGTCTGCACCTGCATCGCACAGGCAAACGAGACCAGCGCATTGGCCATAAGATTCCACTCCTGCGGGAAAAAGCCCACCACGAACAGCATCACGATCTCACACAGCACCACCAGCTGCCGCCAGTGGAGCCGCTGCAGATTCTGCAGCTTCTGGTGCATCAGCTCTGCCGCGAACACGCCCAGCGCAAAGAAGCACAGGGGCACAAGGTAATGCAGCACACGCCCCCACTCCCCGGCAAAGGCATGGACAGCCATCAGCACGATGTTGCCGGTCTGGGCGTTGGCAAACACCTTGCCCCGGAACAGATAGGTGTATACGTCCTGCAGGCCGCCGGACAGTGAAAGGAACATTGCCGTGCAGAAGGCTTCCGACATCTGGCCGCGGCGCTTTTTCTTGGAATTCATGCAAATTCCCCCTCTGATTTTTTACCTCTATACTATAGCGCGGGTTGACGGATTTGTCAAAAACAAAAGGCGATTTTTGGCGGTTTTGACTATGTAAAACGAATATGCCTGCCATGTTTTTTGCAATTGCATCCGGGTTGTGCTACAATAAGACCATTCATACAGAAAAAGGAGAATCCCCCCATGCCCAATATCATCGAGATCACGGATTTTCACGCGCCGGAGCTGGACCCCTACGCCCGCCTGACGCAGAACCAGCTGCGCAGTCGGCTGGAACCCGAAAAAGGCATCTTCATTGCCGAGAGCCCCAAGGTGATCTCCCGGGCACTGGATGCAGGCTTTGTGCCGGTCTCCCTGCTGATGGAGCGCAGGCAGATCACCGGCCCGGCGGCGGAGATCCTGACCCGCTGCGGGGATGCACCCATTTATACTGCTGACCGGGAACTGCTGGCTGCACTGACAGGCTACGAGCTGACCCGGGGCGTGCTCTGCGCCTTTCAACGTCCGAAGCCCCGCACCGTGGAGGAGCTCTGCCGGAACGCCCGGCGGGTGGCCGTGCTGGAGGGCATTGTGGATTCCACCAACGTGGGTGCCATCTTCCGCAGCGCGGCAGCGCTGAACATGGACGCTGTTCTTATCAACCCCTCCTGCTGTGACCCGCTCTGCCGCCGGGCCGTGCGCGTGAGTATGGGCACGGTGTTTCAGGTACCCTGGGCGCAGATCGGCGAAACGCCCGCCGATTGGCCCGAAAAGGGGCTTGCTCAGCTGAATGCCCTGGGCTTCAAGACGGCTGCCATGGCCTTGAGTGACCGTTCGGTCAGCATTGATGACGAAGCCCTTGCCCGGGAGCCGAAGCTTGCCATTGTGCTGGGCACGGAGGGAGACGGCCTTTCCCATACCACCATCGCATCCTGCGATTATACGGTCAAGATCCCCATGTCCCACGGGGTCGATTCCCTGAACGTTGCCGCCGCCAGCGCCGTGGCGTTCTGGCAGCTGGGCAAACAGTAAATCATAAGCCATACAGCAAAAACTCCCGTCCGGAGCGCATCCGGGCGGGAGTTTTGCTATGCCTTAGAAGGATTCAAAGGAGAAATTACTTTTTCATGTAGATGTGGTGGGGCAGACCTGCAATGTACAGCGGAGTCAGCTCAGCCTGGATCAGCGGGCGGGCATACTCGAGGAATTCCTCGGTCATCTGGGTGTGATTCTCGTTCATCCAGCTCAGGGGAACCTTCTTCTCGAGGTTTGCAACTTCACTGATGGGGTGCAGCTCGGTGATGTACTGATAGGGGCTGTTGGAGATGCGCTTCAGGGCGACCATCTGACCGGTAACACCCTCAAAGGCAGCCTTGGCAGCAGCGCCGCCCACCTGGTAAGCCTCGGTGATATCGGTGCGGCTGGTCAGGTGACCAGCGCAGCGCTGCAGGGTAGACAGCTCGATACAGCGGGTCTTGGTATCCAGATTGCGGGCGACCACATTTGCCAGATAGCGTGCGGTACCAGTCAGTGCCTTGTGGCCGAAAGCGTCCACTGCGTGCACATCATCGGCCAGCTCGCAGACGTAGCGGCCGTCCTCGAGCTTGACACCCTCGGAAACAGCGATCACGATGCTGGGCTTCTTCTCCTGCATGGCGCGGACCTTCTCAATGAAGTGCTCCACGTTGAAGGGGACTTCGGGCAGGCAGATCATATCCACGCCCTCGCAGTCATCGCTCTTGGCCAGAGAGGCAGCAGCGGTCAGCCAGCCGGCGTTGCGGCCCATGATCTCGACCACGGTGACATAATTGGTGCCGTAAACGGTGGCATCGCGGATGATCTCCTTCATCACCACACCGATGTACTTTGCCGCAGAGCCGTAGCCGGGGGTGTGGTCGGTCACCATCAGGTCGTTATCAATGGTCTTGGGAACGCCCATGAAGCGGATGTCGCTCTGGATGCGGTTGCCGTATTCAGCCAGCTTGCCGATGGTATCCATGGAGTCGTTGCCGCCAATGTAGAAGAAGTAGCCAATGTTCAGCTTTTCCAGGATGGCGAACAGCTTCTTGTAAACGGTCTCGTCATCGTGCCAATCGGGCAGCTTATAGCGGCAGCTGCCCAGAAAGCTGGACGGGGTGCGCTTGAGCAGCTCAATATCCAGGTCATCGGTCAGCACGGTGGAAAGATCCACCACGCGCTCCTCCAGCAGACCGGCAACGCCGTTGCACATGCCGTAAACGATCTCAGCGCCGCGGCTCTTGCAGCTCTCGAATACGCCTGCCAAACTTGCATTGATGACGGAGGTAGGGCCGCCAGACTGACCAACGATTGCATTTTTACCCATGATGATTTCTCCTTTTCTTCTGTTTCGGCTTTTATATTATCGTGCAGGAGCACGAAAACAGACCACGAGGGAGGGGGGAAGGAAGCGCGCAAATGAAACTTACAGGCAGATATGGCGCGGGGTGCCGTTGACGTAGACCGGTGTCACTTCGTCCAGGATGAGCGGACGGGCATACTCCTCAAATGCCGCCGTCACTTGCATTCCGTCCGGGGTGATCCAGTCCAGCGGCACCTTTTTCTCCAGGTTTGCCACCTGCTGGACATCCACCGACTCGGTGATGCACTGGTAGGGGTAATCGGAAATGCGCTTGAGCGAGATCATCCGCCCGGTCTCGCCCGCAAAGGCAGCGGAAGCGGCAGCGCCGCCCACGGCATAGGCCTCGTTCACATCGGTGCGGCTGGCCAGATGGCTGGCGCAGCGCTGCAGGGTAGAGAACTCGATGGCGCGGCTCTTGCAGTTCAGGTTGTCGTGGATGAGATCGGAAAGGTACCGGCTGGTGCCGCTGAGGATGGCCTTGTGGCCAAAGGCATCCAGCTGCCCGGCGGTGGATACCAGATCGCACAGGTAGGTGCCGTCTGCAGTCTTTACGCCCTCGCTAGCTGCGATGATAACGTTGGACTTTACCCGCTGCAGCTCGTCCACCCGGGCAAGGAACTTGTCCTGATCAAAGGGTACTTCCGGCAGCAGGATCAGGTCGGGGCCTTCGCAGTCCTCGCCGCCTGCCAGACAGGCCGCACCGGCCAGCCAGCCAGCATGGCGGCCCATGATCTCGGCCACCGTCACGCTGCGGATGTTGTAAACAGAGGAGTCACGGATGACCTCCTTCAGGATGGTGGCAATGTACTTGGCGGCAGAGCCGTAGCCGGGGGTGTGGTCGGTCAGGCAGAGGTCGTTGTCGATGGTCTTGGGCACACCGATGAACCGGACGCTGCTGCCCACCTGGGCACCGTAACGGGAGAGCTTTGCAATGGTGTCCATCGAGTCATTGCCGCCGATGTAGAAGAAGTAGCCGATGTCCAGCTCCTTCAAAATCTCGAACAGCCGGATGTAGACTCTCTCGCCCTCGGCGGTGTGCCAGTCGGGCAGCTTATAGCGGCAGGAACCCAGATAGCTGGACGGGGTGCGCTTCAAAAGCTCGATGTCCAGTGCGGTTTTCAGCTTGTCGTCCAGCACGCAGGTGCGGCGCTCCAGCAGACCGGCTACGCCGTGCAGCATGCCGTAGACCTTGCCTGCGCCGCGGCGTTTGCAGCTCTCATACACGCCGGCCAGGCTTGCGTTGATGACCGAGGTGGGGCCGCCGGACTGACCAACGATTGCGTTTTTTGCCATGGTTTTCCTCCTTGCAGGCGGAGCCTGCAGCTTGTGGGTGGGTGCTCCCGGCAGAGGGTAGAGGTACCGCGGAGCAAACGAATTTTGTCATCCTCAGTGTATCATGCCGGAGCGGGTTTGACCATTGCGGCAGTTGCCTAAATAGCGGCGCGGCTATCGCAGATTCCCGATTCCGCAGTGCGGAACGGCCATGCGCGGCACAATTCTGTATATGGAAATCTGTTCCGCGGTATGGAATTTTGCGCTGCAAAAAACTGCAAGAATGATTCCGAAACCTTGCAAAAATTGCAAAACGGCAAAAACTTGTGCAAGTTGACGAAGGTGTTGGATCTTGACTGCTTGTAGGGGCCGCATATATGCGGCCCGCAACTTTGTGGGGGACACCTGCTTATGAGTAGGCCGCGGGCCGGGCATGCCCGGCCCCTACAGTGGAAGATTGAATTTTTCATGAAAAACATCTTGACACCACCCCTCAACCGTGCTATTCTTTAACCATCAAAAGCGTTGAAGAGGAAAAGTACCGCTCCATATCCGCATAGAGAGCCTGGCGTCTGGTGTAAGCCGGGACGGAGACAGGGCGCGAAAGAACACCTCCGAGCTGCAGCCTGAAATGCAAAAAGTAGGGTGTGCCGCAGGCCGTGCGTTACAGCGGCAGCGTTTCAAAGGTGAACGTGTACGGAAAAGTGACCGTATGCCGTTATTTCGGCTGCGGTAATTTAGGTGGCACCGCGGATCCAAGACAGCGATTCGTCCTAATGCAGGGCGAATGGGCTGTCTTTTTTGTTTACCATTCGGAGGGTGTAAGACGTAAACCGAAAAGGAGAAACAAACAATGTGCTGCATCATGGGTTATGCCGGGCATGATCTGCCCAAAGAAACTTTCACCGAATATCTGCTGCGTACCATCAGCCGCGGCCCGGACGACCAGCGCGTGGCCGAGACCGAGTTCGGCCTGCTGGGCTTTGGCCGTCTGGCCATCATGGGCCTGACGCCCGAGGGCATGCAGCCCTTCTTCCGCGGTGCGGACTGTGTGGCCTGCAACGGCGAGCTGTACGGCTTCCGCCCCGTCAAGTCCGAGCTGGAGGCCGAAGGCTACACGTTCGAGTCTGACTCCGACTGCGAGATCATCCTGCCGCTCTACTACAAGTACGGCCTTGACATGTTCAGGCACCTCGACGCCGAGTTCGCCATGATCCTGTACGACAGCCGCAAAAAGCTGCTGATCGCTGCACGCGACCCCATCGGCATCCGCCCGCTGTTCTACGGCTACAGTGAGTCGGGGCACATTGCCTTTGCGTCCGAGGCGAAAAACCTCGTGGGCCTGTGCAAAAAAATCTATCCGTTCCCGATTGGCAGCTACTACTGCAACGGTCAGTTTGTGCGCTACTGCGACATTGCCGATACGCCCGCCTACAGCCAGGACGCGCTGCCCGAGATTTTGACGAACATCCGCGAAAAGCTGGTTGCCGGTGTAGACAAGCGCCTTGACGCCGACACGCCGGTTGGCTTCCTGCTGTCGGGCGGTCTTGATTCGAGCCTGGTCTGCGCGATTGCGGCCAAGAAGCTGGGCAAGCCAATCCGCACGTTCGCTATCGGCATGAGTGAGGACGCCATTGACCTGAAATACGCCAAGCAGGTGGCCGACTACCTGCACGCCGACCACACCGAGGTCATCATCAACCGCGACATCGTGCTGGACGCGCTGGAAAAGGTCGTCGCTATGCTCGGCACCTGGGATATTACCACCATCCGCGCGTCGGTGGGCATGTATCTGGTCTGCAAGTACATCCACGAGCACACCGACATCCGCGTGCTGCTGACCGGCGAGATCTCCGATGAGCTGTTCGGCTACAAGTACACCGACTACGCGCCGTCCGCCGCCGCATTCCAGGCCGAGAGCCAGAAGCGCATCCGCGAGCTGTATATGTACGACGTGCTGCGCGCGGACCGCTCCATCAGCGTGAACAGCCTCGAGGCCCGCGTGCCGTTCGGTGATCTGGATTTTGTGCGTTACGTCATGAGCATCGACCCGGCCAAAAAGCTGAACACCTACGGCAAGGGCAAGTATCTGCTGCGCAAGGCGTTTGAGGGCGACTGGCTGCCCGAGAGCATCCTTTGGCGCGAGAAGGCCGCCTTCAGCGATGCAGTCGGCCATTCGATGGTGGATGACCTGAAGGAGTACGCCGAGACGGTCTACACGGACCGCGACTTTGCCGAGAAGTGCGGCAAGTACACCTACGCCCGCCCGTTTACCAAAGAAAGCCTGCTGTACCGCGAAATTTTTGAGAAGTATTATCCCGGTCAGGCCGAGATGATCGTCGATTACTGGATGCCCAACAAGGCATGGCCCCACTGCGATGTCAACGATCCCAGCGCCCGCGTGCTGGCAAACTACGGCGCAAGCGGGCAATAAGGGGAAAGCTGCAGAACCCTTCCGGCCATCGCTTACGCTCGGCCACCTCCCCTGATGGGGAGGCTTTCTCGCGGGCGAAGCCCGCGCAAAAAGGCGCCCCATCAGGGGAGCTGGCCGAGTTTACGAGGCCTGAGGGGTACTGCCCGTTGACCTTTACAAAAAGCTTTCTCTTGCATTTCCCCAAAATCCATGTATAATTAAAATTGTTTTCGCAGAGTAGAGACCTGCGCGTGGGGCTTGGCCCCGAAGTGCCTGACCAACGGGGAGTTGTGGCAGGACGAAGTGACGGAAACGTCCGCGGTGCAGGTTTCGCATCCCACTGCTGCATGATGGTGTGCAACGGCGGATGCGGCGTTGTGCCCATCCGACAAAAATTGCCTCCTCCCTTGTGCGGCAACGCACAAAGGAGGATTTTTTATGTGCGAACAAAAGTTGTCCGTCTTTTCCGCTGACTACTGGCGCGCTGCCCGGCGCGAGCTGAACAACCCGCGGGTGCTGGCCTTTTCGGGGCTGGTCTGCGCCATGGCCATCGTGCTGGAAAGCCTGCCCATCTACCTGCTGGGGCCGAGTCTGAAAATTTACTTCAGCTTCCTCGCCGTCTCGCTGGGCTGCATGTGCTACGGCCCCGTCGTCGGCATAATGGCCGGGGCTATCATTGATACGGTGGGTTTCCTGCTGGCAGGCTACGGCGAGCCGTATTTCCCCGGCTACCTCATTACGGCCATGCTGTCGGGACTGATCTACGGCGTTATGCTGTACCGCCAAAAACCGACGCTGCCGCGCATTATTGTGACGCGGCTCATCATCAACTACGGCAGCAACGTCCTGCTGGGCAGCGTCTGGAAGGCGATGCTCTACGGCAAGGGCTACCTTTATTATTTCACCTCGGGTCTGGTAAAGAACACGACGATGCTGCCCATCGAGGTGTTCCTGACCTGGGTCGTGCTCAACGCCGCCGTAAAGCAGGGACTGGACAGAAAGTTTATCCATAAAAGGTAAAAGCCTCCCTTTAAGGAGGGCGGACCCGAAAAAAGTCATACTTTTGCACAAGAAAGTATGACTTTTACTTTTTTTCGTTGTGCGTCCTGCCCAGTGTACTGTCTGCACAGGCAAAACATTTACCTGTTTTGCTGAACTTTTCACAAAAATTTAAAAATTATTGCAAACGGATCGTAAAGCGGCTACAATGGGTCTTGCAAGGCAGCAAAATGCGTCAATTCCCGGCAGATTCCGGCACGAAGCGACGCATTTTTGCCGTTTTCTGTACACACAACAGGGAGGAACAACACACATGAAGAAACTGATGGGCATTCTGCTGGCCGCCTCTATGGTGTTCAGCCTGGCCGCCTGTGGTTCCACCGCTGACACTGCTGCCAGCAGCGCCGCCGGTACCACCGCTACTGCAGAGGGCAGCAGCAACAACCAGGCCCCCGACGTCAAGGTCGGTGCTATCATTCTGGGCGACGAGACCGAAGGCTACAGCGCCGCGCACATCAACGGCATCAAGGAAGCTGCCGCCGAGCTGGGCATGTCCGATGACCAGATCGTCTGGAAGTACAAGATCGCTGAGGGCGGCGTCACCGCCGACGCAGCCGAGGACCTTGTCGGCCAGGGCTGCAACCTGATCATCTCCAACTCCTACGGCCATCAGACCTACATGGAGGAGGAAGCCGAGAAGTACCCTGACATCAACTTTGTGGCCATGACCGGCGACTTCGCCGCCATCTCCGACCTCGATAACTTCTACAACGCCTTTACCGCCGTCTACCAGAGCCGCTATGTCTCCGGTGTCGTCGCAGGCATGAAGGTCAAGGAGCTGGTCGAGTCCGGCACCCTGACCCCCGAGACCCAGCCCGACAGCTTCACCGCTGACGGCAAGGTCAAGATCGGCTACGTCGGCGCCTACAACTACGCCGAGGTCGTCTCCGGCTACACCGCCTTCTTCCTGGGCGTCCAGAGCGTTTACCCCGATGTCCAGATGGAGGTCATGTACACGAACTCCTGGTTCGACATCGACAAGGAGGGCGCTGCCGCCGAGGCCCTGATCGCCAACGGTGCGGTCATCATCGGCCAGCACGCTGACTCCACCGGTGCCCCCGCTGCCACCCAGAAGCTGAAGGACTCCGGCAAGATCTGCTACTCCATCGGCTACAACATTGACATGCTCGACACCGCCCCCACCGCTGCCCTGACCTCCGCGACGAACGTCTGGAAGGTCTACTACAAGGAGCTGTTCGAGGGCGCTCAGGCCGGCAGCATCCCGCAGGATTGGTGCAAGGGCTATGAGGATGGCGCTGTTGCCATCACCGACCTTGGCCCCGAAGTTGCCGACGGCACCGCCGAGAAGGTCGCCGAGGTGGAGGCTGCGCTGAAGGACGGCAGCCTGCATGTCTTCGACACCAGCAAGTTCACCGTCGACGGCGCGGAGGTCACCACCGCCCCCATCGACCTGACCTACTACGATTTCAGCACCGGTTCTCCTGTGGCTGTCTATCAGGGCGAGACCAAGGAGGCCATCTCCGACGGTTACTTCCACGAGGGTGAGCTGCGTGCAGCCCCGACGTTTGCCCTGCGCATCGATGGCATCATCGAGGACGCTGACCCCGTCGCCTGATTCTGTCTGAATCTATAAGGGAAGACTGCGGTGAAACCGCGGCCTTCCCTTTTGGTGGTTAAATGCGGAAAAGCCTTCCCCCTTGGGGGAAGGTGGCCGCAGGCCGGATGAGGGAAAACCTTCCGGCAGGCAGTCCGTGAATGGGCTGTAATGGCAAAGCTGCCCCTCATCAGTCTGCTTCGCAGACAGCTTCCCCCGAGGGGGAAGCCTTTCCTTGGCCCCTACAAACTACAAATTGTTCCTACCTTATTACAATCCGAAAGGAGCCTGCATAATGGCGCAGAACGAATATGCTGTGCGCTTGGAGCACGTTACCAAGACCTTTGGCACTGTCGTGGCCAACAAGGATGTCTCTCTGGGCGTGCGCCGCGGCGAGATACTGGCCCTGCTGGGCGAAAACGGCAGCGGCAAAACGACCCTGATGAATATGATCGCCGGCATCTATTTCCCCGACGAGGGCGAGATCTATGTCGGTGATGAAGCGGTGACCATCCGCTCTCCGCGCGATGCGCTGGACCTCGGCATCGGCATGATCCACCAGCATTTCAAGCTTGTCGATATCTTTACCGCCACGGAGAACATCATTCTCGGTCTGGAGGAATCCGGCAGAATGAATCTTCCCGAGGCAAGCCGCAAGGTCAAGGAAATCTGCGACAAATACGGCTTCGATATCGACCCCGACCAGAAAATTTACGACATGTCCGTCTCGCAGAAGCAGACGGTTGAGATTGTCAAGGTGCTCTATCGCGGCGCCGATATCCTGATTCTCGACGAACCGACCGCGGTTCTGACCCCGCAGGAGACCGACAAGCTCTTCCAGATCATGCGCAACATGAAAGCCGACGGCAAGTCGCTGATCATCATCACCCACAAGCTCCACGAGGTGCTGGATGTGTCGGACCGCGTCGCGGTTCTGCGCAAGGGCGAGTACATCGGAGACGTTCTCACCAAGGATGCCGACCAGCAGTCTCTGACCGATATGATGGTCGGTCACGCGGTCGCGCTCAACATCGACCGTCCGGAGCCCGTGAATGTCCAGAAGCGTCTGGAAATCACCGGTCTTACCGCCTACGACGAGCTGGGCGTCAAGCGGCTCGACGATGTGTCGTTCACCATCAACGCCGGCGAGGTGCTCGGCATTGCGGGCATCGCAGGCAGCGGTCAGCGCGAGCTTCTTGAGTCCATCGCGGGTCTTTACCCGGTTGCCGAAGGCTCTGTCAAGTATTACGCACCGGACGGCAGCGCGCCGAAGGAGCTGGTTGGTCTCGACCCCATGGATATCCGCAAGAGCGGCATTGCCATGTCCTTCGTCCCCGAAGACCGTCTGGGCATGGGTCTGGTCGGCTCGATGGGCATGACGGGCAACATGATGCTCCGCTCCTGGAGAAAGGGTGCCAGCATCTTCTTAAACCGCAAGGACCCCGAGGCGCTTGCAAACCGCATCTGGAACGAGCTCGGCGTTGTGACGCCCAGCACGAACTTCCCCGTGCGCCGCATGTCCGGCGGCAACGTGCAGAAGGTTCTGGTCGGTCGTGAAATTGCGCAGTCTCCTGCCGTTCTCATGACGGCTTACGCGGTGCGCGGACTCGATATCAACACGTCTTACACCATTTACAACCTGCTCACCGAGCAGAAGATGAAGGGCGTCGCCGTCGTGTACGTCGGCGAAGACCTAGACGTTCTGCTGGAGCTCTGCGACCGGATTGTCGTTCTGTGCGGCGGTCAGGTTTCCGGCGTGGTCGACGCCAGAACCACCGACAAGCGCCAGATCGGCAGCCTCATGACCCTCGTGAGAGGAGGAAAAGTCGATGCATAAACAGTCCCTGTTCCATATCTCCAAGCGAGACGTTCTGCCCTGGTATCAGGCGATGCTGATCCGCGGCGGTGCAATCGTTCTGGCGCTGATTGTCTGCGCGCTCGTCACAATGCTCCTCACGGGTGAAAACCCGATCAGCATCTACGGCACCATTTTCTACGGCGCATTCGGCACTGCGCGCAAATCCTGGGTCACGTTCCAGAACCTCGCGGTTCTGCTCGGCATCTCCCTTGCCGTTACGCCCGCATTCAAGATGCGCTTCTGGAACATCGGCGCAGAAGGTCAGGTCCTGATCGGCTGTCTTGCCACCGCGGCATGTATGATCGTGCTGGGCGACAAGCTTTCGAACGGCGTTCTGATTCTCGTCATGCTCGTCGCCGCCATCGCGGCAGGCTCTCTGTGGGGCTTTCTTCCGTCGTTCTTCAAGGCGAAGTGGAACA
>ENA-ORRO01002283-ORRO01002283.1-human-gut-metagenome-genome-assembly--contig:-NODE-2283-length-12167-cov-2.593131_pt1 | contig 12167 bp, 9 predicted proteins | sample MGYA00242176_ERZ509136 | MGnify/ENA primary metagenome ERZ509136 (study PRJEB26280, sample SAMEA2338644) | human gut metagenome | biome: human gut; feature: human-associated habitat; material: faeces... | reverse complement strand
CAGCATCATCATATAATCCTGTTGAAACAATATTTCTAAGAAGCGAACTGCTTGTTGTAGCTTCAATCTGTGATTTGTACTTTAACTTGCTGTTCATTCCCACACCTGATGTTGAATTATTACCAGCAGCTCCATTAAATAATGTATTACCTTTGTTATCTATAATAGTAATGCTCTTAGTTGAATCATTGCCAACCGCCATAGCAAGAAGCGAAGCCATACTCTCAGCTGCATCTTCATTAATATCCTTTGTTGTAACGAGTTTAACTGCTACTGTAGCATCTGATGCTGCCTGATAAAATGAATTAGTCTTCTCAGGCATATTAATTGTAACGGAAGCATCCTTAACTCCGTCCATATCCTTAAGATCGCCCTCTAGCTTAGTCTCAAGATAATGGGCATACTGCTTGGTACTGTCCGAATCTGTTGTTGTAAAGCTTCTCTTCATAGCATCTTCAAATGTATAGCCATATTCCTTGGCATAAGACTCTGCGTACGAACCAGCATATCCCCGGATAGTTTTAAGATTCATGCAACCCCAAAAAGCAGAATTTTCTATTTTCGTCACACTTTTCGGTATCGCAATGCTTATCAAATTCTTACACCCATAAAACGCATAATCACCTATCTTTGTTACGCTGTCTGGTATTTTTGTACTCTTACAACCGACAAGCAAGGTATTTGTTCTTTTTTCTATAATTGCATTGCAGTTTCCCCGGCTATCATATACTGTATTTCCATTATCAACTTTTATGTTTGACAAATTGCTACATCCCGAAAATGCCTCATCCTTTATTTGCGTCACACTTTGGGGAATTGTAATATCACTTAACCCCGCGCAATAAAATGCACGTTTTCCAATCGTTGTTACTCCTTCTGGGATAACAGCGTCCTCCAGTAAAGCGCAATAATAAAATGCCTCATCACCTATTGTTGTCACACTGTCTGGTATTGTAACGCTGGTCAGTGCATAACATGCCGAAAATAAACCATCTTCTATCGTTGTTACTCCTTCCGGAATCTTAACACTTTTCAGACTTGTTATGCTAAATGCGCCTTTTCCAATCTCTTTTACACTGTCTGGTATTACAATATTTTTTAATAATCTACAGTCCGCAAACGCGCACTCGCCTATTTTCTTTACACCATCCGGGATCACTACCATTTTCAATTCTGTCTTGCTTTGAAATGCCCTATCCCCAATCTCGGTACATCTGCTTGGTATTACGACATCTGCACCGTTTGCCTTATATTTTGTAATCTTCGTTCCATCCCACTCAAAATCTGCTTCGCTCGTCTCAGCAACATCTGTCACTACTGTTTCTGCCTGCTCAAGCATGGAGTCTTCCTCCGTCATCATTTCAGCATCCGCATTGGTTGCTATCTCCACCGTTTCTTCCCCTACAACGGCACTTTCTGCTTCCTTCGCCGATACCGTCCCTGCCGGAACGTTTACCAGCAAGCTTACGCCCATACATGCCGCCAGCGCGAAGCTTGCAAATCTCTTTGTTCTTCTCATCCTTTTCCTCCTCTTCTGCTCTCCATATACATGATTTCTTCTCGCCCTGCGCACAATAATTAGTAAAAATATTTACTAATTGAGATAGTACATTTCTTTACTATGCTATTGTGTAAACAAGGTGAAACTATGGAAAATAAAAAATATATTGAACGAATCAAAAATTTAAGAGAGGATCATGACTACACCCAGGAATATGTCGCCAACTATCTTGGCACATCCCAGACAATGTACGCCCGCTATGAGCGCGGTGCCAACGAATTGCCAATCCGCCATCTTCTATCCCTGTGCAAATTGTATCACGTTTCCTCCGACTATATACTTGGACTGAGCAATAAACTCTAAATCCCTGTTTTGAATCGTCAATCTGTCTTTAATTTTAGTAAATATATGTACTAAAGTCAAGTCGATTTCTTGTAAGTCTTCTAAATATATGCTATCTTAATTTTATACTATTTCTTAAGGAGCGTGATTCTATGAATTGTCCAACATGTGGAGCAACACTTACAGACGGCACAACGATCTGTCCTACCTGCGGAGCAGCGATCTCCCAGCCGGCAGATTTCAACCAAATGCAATATCAACAGCCTGAGACAAACTTCAATCAGGCGCAGTATCAGCAGCCTCAGGCAAACTATAATCAGCAACCATACCAGCAGCCTCAGGCAAACTTCAATCAGGCACAATACCAGCAGCCTCAGACAAATTACAATCAGGCACAATATCAGCAGCCTCAAGCAAATTACAATCAGATGCCATATGCAAATTCTGCTGCCTATGCCCCAGCAGGTGCTAAGTACAAGCGGAAATTCAATGCCGGACATTTTGCAGTGATGGGCGGAAGCCTGCTCTGTCTGATCTCCGTCTTTCTTCCGTTCCTGTCTGTTTCCCTTTTTGGATACAGTGAATCAATGTCGTTATTTAAGGACGGCGAAGATGGCGTCATCTTTTTGATAACTGCAATCGTGATCATTGCATTGTCTATGCTGCGGGTAAATACATTGAATATTATCCTGACCCTGATTCAGGGAATTTTCGCAATTTATGAAACTATGAGCGCAAAAAGCGAACTTTCCGATTATGGTTCTATGGTTCAATATGGTGCTGGTTTCTATCTGCTTTTGATCGGTGGTATCGTTGCATTTGTCGGTGCCATTATCGGCTTGGTTCTTCATATCAATGCAAAGAAAGCATTTAATCAAGCCTAACATACTTTTATAAAAGGAATAAACCATGAACAAACGAAGCTTACGCATACTAGAGTTTAATAAAATACTATCTATGGTGACAGAATATGCGACCTCCCCTATGGCAAAACGCCGGGTGGACCGCATGAAACCCCAGCGTGACATCGAACAGATCCGAAAATTACAGGAAGAGACAAACGATGCACTGAACCGTCTGAACCGTCATGGAAATATCAGCTTTTCCGGGTTATGCGATATCGGTGCATCCATCAAACGGCTGGAGGTACAGGGTACCCTTACTTCTAAGGAACTTCTGGACATCGCAGCCGTCTTACAGGTTGCAAAAGCAGCCAAACAGTACGGCGACGGTTCCGATCTGACCGAAGCACTCGCCAGCCGGAATCAAGAGCCTGTTTCACAGACTACCTTCGATTCCCTGACCGAACGTTTTAACATGCTGCTGCCATTGGAGCACATCGCATCCGAGATCAACCGCTGTATCTTATCAGAAAATGAATACGCGGACGATGCAAGCTCCGGTTTGAAGAACATCCGCCGGGAAATCCGTCTCACCAACGACAAGCTGCACCAGCAGTTAGATAAGATCATCAAAAGTGACGCAAACCGTGACCAGTTGCAGGATTCTCTGATTACCATGCGAAACGGCAGATACTGTATTCCGGTCAAGCAGGAATACCGTTCGAAATTCCCGGGTATGATTCACGATCAGTCCTCGACCGGCTCCACGCTTTTCATCGAACCAATGGCAGTCGTCAATCTGAACAACCAGATCAAGGAACTTGCGAACGAAGAATTACTGGAAATCGAGAAAATACTGGAAAGCTTAAGTGCGCAGGCGGCTACTTATGTCTCTGACATTGCCTATGATCTGGAATTACTGACCGATCTGGATTTTATATTTGCAAAGGCGAAATTCGCCCGCGCAACAAACAGCACAAGACCGATCTTTAACACCGACGGTATCATTGATATCCGACAGGGACGTCATCCATTGCTGGAGAAGCACACGGTTGTGCCAGTCGATATCCGGCTTGGTGAGACATACAACCTGCTCATTATCACAGGTCCGAATACCGGTGGTAAAACGGTTTCCCTAAAGACACTCGGACTGTTTTCTCTCATGGGGCAGGCAGGTCTGCACATCCCGGCGATGGAGGAATCCCGTCTGGCTGTCTTCGACGATATCTTCGCAGATATCGGTGACGAGCAGAGCATCGAACAGAATCTGTCAACGTTCTCCTCTCACATGAGCAACATTGTCTATATCGTGCAGCATGCACCCCCGAACACACTATGCCTATTCGATGAGCCGGGCGGCGGAACCGATCCGGTCGAGGGTGCGGCACTAGCAGTTTCCATCTTAAATTATCTGAAAAGTATGGGTGCCCGCTGCATGGCGACGACACATTACAGCGAATTGAAAACATACGCCCTTTCCACCGATGGAGTAGAAAATGCATCGTGCGAATTTGATGTGGCAACTCTGCGTCCGACTTATCGTCTGACAATCGGTATTCCGGGTAAATCCAACGCATTTGCCATCGCAAGCAAGCTTGGTCTGCCAGATTATATCATCAACTCCGCAAAGGATCAGATTGACAGCGATGCGATCGACATGGAAACCCTGCTCGCGGATCTCGAAGCAAGCAAGCGATCCATGCAGGAGGACGAAAAGGCAATCGAGGCATATAAACAGGAAATTGAATCTCTGAAGGAATCCTTGCAGAAGAAGGAAGAAAATCTCGATACGAAGAAAGCCGAGATTCTGAAAAAAGCAAGGGAAGAAGCCAGAGACATAATCGATGACGCCAAGGATGTGGCGGATCAGACAATCCGCGATTACAACAAATGGCGCAATAACCCACACAAGGCCGACATGCGCACGATGGAAGAACAGCGCAGCAAGCTTCGAAGCAAAATCAAAGATTACGAGAAATCCGGTGCATCCGAGACAAAGAAACAGACCTCAAACCATAAAGCATCTGATTTCCATATCGGGGATACCGTGCAGGTACTCAGCATGGGAACACGCGGTACAATCACAAAACTGCCAGACAACAAAGGCATTGCAGGCGTACAGATGGGTATTTTAAATTCTATGTTGCCGATTTCCGACCTGCTGATTATCCCGGAAAGTACCGTATCAGTAAATGGAACAAAACAAAAATACAGCGGCAAACATGCAGGCGGAGATCATACATCCGTCAGCAAATCTATGACATTCTCTCCAGAACTGAACGTCATGGGGAAAACAGTCGATGAAGCATGCTTTGAGATTGACAAATATCTGGATGATGCAGTTCTGGCACACATTTCCCGTGTCACGATCATCCACGGAAAGGGAACCGGTGCCCTGCGCAAAGGCATCTGGCAGTATTTAAAGAAACATCCACTGGTGCAGTCCTATCGCTCCGGCGAATTTGGTGAGGGCGAATATGGCGTTACCATCGTCGAATTGTAGACGAGTTACAACCATACAACACACTTTTATTGGAGGGGAACATGGAGAAACAACGAATCCTGATCGTCGATGACGACGAAAATATCGCAGAGCTTATCTCTTTGTATTTACTAAAGGAATGCTTTGCAACTGAAATCGCATACACAGGCAAGGACGCACTTGCACTCGCAGCCACCTTCAATCCTGACTTGATCTTATTGGATATCATGCTCCCGGATATTGATGGCTATGAGGTCTGCACGGAAATCCGCAAGACACGCCAGACACCGATCATCATGCTTTCCGCGAAGGGGGAAGTGTTCGACAAGGTGCTCGGCTTAAAGCTCGGCGCCGATGACTATATGATCAAACCGTTTGATTCCAACGAACTGGTTGCAAGAGTCAAAGCGGTTTTGCGTCGTACCGTTATGACCCAGGCTGTAACCACTGCTGCACCTGTAAGCATCGCTGAAGTTACCGATCATCAGGGTGAATTCGTCGAATATGACGGCTTACTTATCAATATGACCAACTACACTGTAACTTTGGATGGTGAATCGGTGGAGATGCCGCCGAAGGAGCTGGAGCTTTTGTATTTTCTTGCCAAACGTCCAAACCAGGTATTTACACGTGATCAGCTGCTTGACCGTCTCTGGGACTACGAATATGCCGGAGACTCGCGAACGGTAGACGTCCATATCAAGCGTCTGCGTGAAAAACTGAACGAAAATCACAACTGGTCAATCTCTACGGTATGGGGCAAAGGTTATAAATTCGAGGTAAAGTAACATGACATTACGCCACTCTCTGTTTGATAAAATATTCATAAGTTTTTTGGTTATTTTTACGGTTTGTTTTGGATTTATCGTCCTCTATGCCTCCAACGTCACACGAAGCATGCTTGTCGATGACCGAACAGAAGTACTGACAAATGAAGCATTTTTAATCGCGGATCAGACAGTCGCAGGATATGTGCAGGGCGTTTACACCAAAGATGAATTGCAAGAAAGTCTACGCTATTACAGTGACAAACTGAATGCCAGCATCTGGGTTACCGATGAAAAAGGCATCATCTATGGATTTGCGAATGCAGACGGACATCCAGATAACCCCAAAAATATATTCCTCGTTGACCCGGATTTTGATATCTACACCGCGCAGTCTTTTAATGGCAAATTTTACAATACGTTCAAAAGCAACGTTATTTCTGTTGCCATTCCAATCCATATTAACAACCAGCCAAACGGTATGCTATTGATTCATTCTACGGTGGAACAGCTGCAGAATATTCAGGAAAAAATCGTAAAACTGATTTATGCACCGTATCTGTTTATGATTATCATTTCCTTTGCCCTACTTGGTATCATCTCGGGTAAAGTCATGCGTCCAATCCGGAAAATCAACTCCGTAGCAGAGCAATATTCCACTGGTAACTTCGACACGCCAATGGATATTCATTCCAACGACGAGATTGGTCAGCTTGCATCCACACTTGAATACATGGCTTCAGAACTGGCAAAACTGGACGAGTACCGAAAGGCATTTATCTCCAATATCTCACACGATTTCCGCTCTCCGCTCACCTCGATCAAAGGCTATATTGAGGCGATTCAGGATGGAACGATCCCGCCGGAGAAGCAGAGTCATTACCTAGATATCGTCGTGCAGCAGACAAACCGGCTGACAAAACTTACCTCCAGTCTTCTGGAGTTAAATAACTACGATTCCTACGGTATCTGGCTCGTATGCAAGGATTTCGATATTGTCGAGCTTGTCCTATCTGCGATTAACTCCTTTGAGGGGCGCTGTATCGAGAAGCAGATTGCGATCCGGTTAAATAATCACACCGAACATTCGATTGTTCATGCAGACAAGACAAAGATCGAGCAGGTCATCTACAATCTGCTTGATAATGCAATCAAATTTACGCCAAATGGTAAATCAATTTACGTGACATTGTCGGAAAAACATGATAAAATTTTTGTATCTGTGAAGGATGAGGGATGTGGTATTCCGAAGGATTCCCTGAACCGTGTATGGGTTCGTTTTTACAAGGCGGACCGCTCCCGTGGCAAAGACAAACAGGGAACCGGACTCGGACTTGCGATTACCAAAGAAATCATCAAGGCACATAATGAGAATATCAATGTTGTCAGCACCGAGGGTGTCGGAAGTGAATTTACATTTTCACTGTCCAAGGCAACAACGGATTCCGAACAATCATAAGAATAACCGGTCTTATGCAAACCGCAAATTTATATGGCCGGATAAGGGGAGGTATTTATGTTTAGTATCAACAATCTTTTCAACAACGCCAACATGCAGTGTATCAACCAACTCGGACAGTACCGTGTTTTTGAACACCAAAAGGATCTGTCAGTTTCTCCATACAACGCAGAAACTGCATATTTTTCTGCTGAGATGAATGTACGCCGCCGTCAGGTTTTGGTCGAGCTGAACAACACATCCTGCAAATTACAGGCAGGTGCCATGCAGTGGATGCTCGGAAATGTATCCATGCAGTCCGGTGTAAGTGCCGGTAATTTCCTCGGCAAAGCACTCGGAGCAGCTGTAACCGGTGAGACAATGTCCAAACCAGAATACACCGGTCAGGGTTATGTTATGTTAGAGCCAACCTACAAGCACATCCTGCTTGTCGATGTGGCACAGTGGGGGCAGATCGTACTCGATGATGGTTTATTCCTTGCCTGTGACAGCACATTGCAGCATAAGGTTGTCAGCCGTAAGACACTTTCCTCTGCTGCGCTCGGCGGAGAGGGCTTATTTAACCTGAGCCTTTCCGGACAGGGTATCGCTGTATTGGAAAGTCCGGTTCCACAGCAGGAGCTTATCATGTTCAATCTGCAGGATGACGAGGTTAAGATCGATGGAAATATGGCAATCGCATGGTCCGGCTCTTTGAATTTCACGGTTGAAAAATCTTCAAAATCGCTGATCGGTTCGGCTGTTTCCGGCGAAGGTCTGGTCAATGTATACCGTGGTACCGGCTCGATTCTGATGGCACCAACCGCATAAGGGGGGAGGGTACATATATGGTAAGTCAAAGCTTATTAAATAACACAAATGTACAGGTTACCTCTGCTCTTGGCGGCATGCAGGTACTGGAATATGTGCAGGATATGAGTGTCAGCCCATCTACCTCGAAGCTGCAGTACTACATGTCCCGCATGAATGTGAACAAGCGTCAGCTTCTGCTTAATCTGAACGGAAATGGTTACACCGTTCAAGCCGGTGCCATGCAGTGGACGGCAGGTCAGATTCAGATGGAAAGCGGCGTCAAAGGTGTTGGCGGTTTCTTAAGTGGTATGGCTAAAGCCGCCGTTACCAAAGAGACGGTTGCCAAGCCTATCTACACCGGCTATGGTCAGGTTATGTTAGAGCCAACCTACCGTCACATCCTGCTCACGAATCTACAGGAATGGGGAGGCAGTGTAGTCTTAGATGACGGATTGTTCCTCGCCTGTGACAATACCGTTACACAGAAGGTTGTTGCAAGAAGTAACCTCTCTTCTGCTGTATTTGGCAGAGAAGGTCTGTTCAACTTAAGCTTGAATGGTACAGGTATCTGTGCTTTGGAAAGTATCGTTCCAAGAAATGAGATTATCGAGGTTGTACTCGACAACGATATGATGAAGATCGATGGAAATATGGCAATTGCCTGGTCATCCTCTTTGGATTTTACGGTTGAAAAATCTTCCAAATCTTTGGTTGGTTCTGCTGTATCTGGAGAAGGTCTGGTTAATGTATACCGTGGTTCCGGAAAAATCTGGCTTGCTCCGGTATTGGAGACCGGCGGTTCCGCAGGTGTCAGCAGCCAACAGAATGCAGGTGAGACAGCTTCCGAAGGAAAGACCGGTTCTGCAGCTGCCCGGAATGATACGATGAGTAAGATTGAGAAGTTCGGGAAGTTTATGGATAAGTTTAGTTGATGCTCAACGGACGAAAAATCAAAACGCATCTGTATATTTAGAATAGAGTACATGTAGATGCAATGTATTGAACCTAAGAATTACTAAATGTTCTTAACAAACATATTCTCAAAATACGCAACCGCAGCCAATTCGCCATCCATGGCTCAGTGGCTGCTTACCTGAACATCGTGTTCAGGTATTGCTTACAAGAAGAAAGAACATTAAGTAATTCTAAGGCTCAAACATATCGCATCTTACATGAAGCTCTATTCTAAATATAGATGCGTTTTTATCTTGTCATACGATACCTCATATCAGAATTATAAATCCGCAACTCTTATATTATCCCGTTCACATCGCAATTATCTGTGTAACATCTGCCTTTCATACTGGTCTTTTTTCTCCTACCTGCTGGCTACATATATGAGTTTATCGAGTATCTGCAGCAGTTCTGCGAGTTCTTTGCGGCATTTCTCCCTGTATTCGTCCAAGCCATCGTTTACATTGATATCTTTCATTTCGAACAGGTCCTCATCATTGTATATTGCAGCAACGAGCTGATTTCCTGCGAATTCCAGATAGGTATCTTTCGGAAGCTGCAGTATTCTGAGGATTGCATCCGGTGGCAATATGCTTCCTGCAAGCTGTTCGTCGGTTGCCAAAGTCGTAAATCTCCGGTCAAAATCTGTATTTCCAAGCCGGATTGCTTCTGCCGGTTTCTTCCCGCCTTTCCGCTCAATGACATGGACGACACCGTCTATATTATGTGGAAGGACTATGGTCACAAATGGTCCCTGGAATCGCGTCACTGCAGAAGATGATCCCGGTCTGTCCGGATCCATGTTGTCGCTTCGCCACCCCAGGCAAAGATCGCAGTACGTGATCTCTGCACCTCTGTAGATCGCATGGAAGTAATCAGAGCCGGTCACTTCATTATATTCCGGCAGGAGTCTGCAGTTTTTCAGGAAATCTTCATTTGTATGCCCGGTCGGCATATATTCCAGTACCTGCATCTGTTCTTCCAACACGCCCCACACGGCACACTGTCCAATCAGCTCCTTCATCTGTTTCTCTATATTTGCAGCAATTAACGCTATGGCAAATCCAATCATAATGGAAACAACCGCAATTCCAGTCAGCCGGTAGGTCCACGTCGAATCTTCCGCCCCGCAGAATGCAGGAATAAACGGTGCTGCCAGCATAGGCAGAAAAACCCAGCAAAGCTTTGTCAATATCTTGTACGTTCGTTGTTTGGATTTGATCTTTGCTTCCAATTCATTCCTGTTTTGACCTTCATCCGTTTTTTCGCTCATATCGTCTTCCTCCCATACTTGCAATGCTCCGCACACTTTAATTGGAGTTTTTCTCTTGTTTCACTATTTTACCCCCAATCCGCTTGATTCTCAACCCTTTCCGATTGGAGCATCTCCCCCTATTTTGCCATTCTTGCTCCTATTTTCCTGCCTCTCATAAATTTCCGGTTGGAGCATTTCTTCCTGTTTGAACATTTTTGCCCCAATCCGCCTGTCTCCTCAAAGTACAAAGACGATATCAGAAGTGTATAAAGAAATCCTGTAGTAGCAATCATTCTTTTTATATGTGGATAAAATAAAAAACGCATCTGCGATATAGAAATCCTTGCGGTATATGATACGATTGCAGATTAGAAGTTGTTCGTGTTCTGCTCGCTTTCAGCAATGCTTGAACAGGACGTTCAAGCAAGCAGCCACTGAGCCACGGATGGCGAATTGGCTGCGATTGCGTCCATTAAAACAATCTAAATCAGAACACATACAACTTCTTATCTGCAAATCGTTATATACTGCAAGGATTCTCTATATCCGATGCGTTTTTGTTTTTCTATATCCTCCATGAATGATTGCTATCCAAGGATTTTATAAATTACACTTTCTTTGTCATCTCCAGACGAAGCATCGCACGCTTCAGTGCAAGTTCCGCCCGGTCGATATCCTGCGAGTTGTCGTGGATGCGGCGTTCCGCGCGAATCTTTGCTTCCTCGGCACGATGAATGTCGATTTCATCCGGCCATTCGACCGACTCAGCCAGAATCGTGACAGAATCGCCAAGGATCTCCGCGAAACCGGAATGCAAAGCTGCTTCCTTGTCACCACCATCTTCCCGAATCTTCAGGACACCCGGTGCAACAACCACAGTCATAGGTATATGTTTTGGGTACAGTCCGATGATGCCCTCAATCGTATTAAACTCAAGGAAAGAAGCTTCCCCTTCGTAGAATACCCGTTCCGGTGCAATCACACGAACCATCATTTTATTTTCTGCCATGTATACCACCTAATTTATTTCTACTTCTTGCACTTCGCAAGCACGTCGTCGATACTTCCCGCATTTAAGAAATAGCTCTCCGGAATATCGTCATGCTTACCTTCCAGAATCTCCTTAAAGCTCTGAATTGTATCAGACAGCGGAACGTATTTACCAGGAAGTCCTGTAAACTGCTCTGCAACATGGAATGGCTGTGACAGGAACTTCTGTACCTTTCTTGCCCTGGCAACGACGATCTTATCCTCCTCAGAAAGCTCATCCATACCTAAAATAGCAATAATGTCCTTTAATTCCTTATAACGCTGCAAAACTGTTTGAACACCACGAGCAACATCATAATGATCCTTTCCTACAACAAATGGATCAAGCTGACGTGAAGTAGAAGCTAAAGGATCTACAGCTGGGTAAATACCTAAAGATGCAATTTGTCTTGACAATACAATGGTTGCATCCAAGTGAGCGAAAGTTGTAGCTGGGCTAGGATCAGTTAAATCATCTGCAGGTACATATACAGCTTGTACTGAAGTAATTGAGCCTTTCTTCGTTGAAGCAATACGTTCCTGTAAAACGCCCATTTCTTCAGCTAATGTAGGTTGGTAACCTACAGCTGAAGGCATACGGCCTAACAAAGCAGAAACTTCTGTTCCGGCTAAGGTGTAACGATAAATATTATCAATAAATAACAGTACATCTAAGCCTTCATCACGGAATTTCTCAGCTACAGTCAAACCTGTCAAAGCAACACGTAAACGATTCCCTGGAGG
>ENA-ORRO01002282-ORRO01002282.1-human-gut-metagenome-genome-assembly--contig:-NODE-2282-length-12173-cov-4.386450_pt1 | contig 12173 bp, 10 predicted proteins | sample MGYA00242176_ERZ509136 | MGnify/ENA primary metagenome ERZ509136 (study PRJEB26280, sample SAMEA2338644) | human gut metagenome | biome: human gut; feature: human-associated habitat; material: faeces... | reverse complement strand
TGAAATATTGAATTTTCAAGGTTCAACACACCACATCGGTGTGGGAAGTTTTAGTTAATAAGTATAATGTCTGATAAATAAAAACAGGAGCATTTAAACCTAACTTCCCTTGGTTTGGATGCTCCTGTTTTTATGATGTATTTTTATTGTAGTTTTATAATTTTGGCCAGCACTTTGGCAGCTTCGGGTTTTCTACCCGGACCGGTTCCGGATAAGTTTCACCGTAAAGTTCTAATTCTACAGTTTCAATGACCTGTGGCTCTACAGGTTTATTTACTTCTACTCCCGGGATCGGGAAATCTACGGGAACGGTCTTTACGGCTGCGATCCGGCGGATCTCATTCATACCGGAAATGACTTTGCCAAATACCGGATAGGTTCCCTTATGGTCCGGACAGTCACGCAGGGGGAAGAAGAATTCACAGCTTGCCAGTCCCGCTTCCCCATATCCGCCCATGCAGACACAGCCTGGATGGGAGTCAAGAGGTGTAACATCCGGGTTCAGCGCAAATTCATTTGGGATCAGATACTGAAGCTCCTTATGGCCAAATGCCGTATAGCTTACATCCACCCAGTTACCCGGAACGATACGTTCGATGGCGTGATGGTCTAAGTAGCCGTGGGAAGCAGCGTAGATAAAGCTGTTTACTGTGTTTGGCGCTGCTTCGGGCAGCAGTTCTATTACAATATCCGCTCCGTTTGCCATGTGGAGTGTAGCTTTTGGGTTTGTCATGGTGTGTCCTCCTGAGATACTTTACTGCTTATTCAATGATCTGCAATTCCTTCGGATAATGGTTTAATACTTCCACACCATCTTCTGTAACCAGTACCAGGTCTTCTACGCGGACACCGGTATCGCCGGTTAAGTAGATCCCTGGTTCAATGGAGAAGATCATGCCTGGTTTTGCTTCCCATGTGTTAGCGGAGGAAACATCGCCGAATTCATGTTCGGAAAGGCCGATAAAATGTCCAAGGCGGTGGTTGAAGTTTGGTCCCCAGCCCTTGGCTGAGATCAGGTCTCTGGCTGCAGCGTCAAGCTGGTATAACGGTACGCCTGGACGGATCTTTGAGATAGCAGTCTCGTTGGATGCTTTGGTGGTCTCATATACTTCTCTGTGTGCATCGCTGACAGTCTTGAAATAGAAGGTACGGGTCATGTCAGAGCAGTAGCCGTCTTTGATGCAGCCTACGTCAAAGAGAACGCAGTCACCAGGTTTTACAACGGTATCGTCTGGAGAATGATGTGGGTCAGCGGCATTTGCGCCAAAGGCAACTAATGGTTCAAAGGAATAACCGTCTGCGCCAAGATCTAAGTAGATCTGAAGCATCTGGTCAGCTACTTCTTTTTCAGATACGCCTTCATGGATCAGGCCTTTGAATTTAGCCATTGCTTTATCGTTGATAGCAGAGGAAATACGCATTTTTTTCTGCTCTTCGGTATCTTTTACGCCTCTGGTGATATCAACGGCCAGAGAGCCGTTTACGAAGCCTGCAGCGGCCTTCATTTCCATAAGAGGAAGAAGGAAACGTGCCTTTAAGTCCTTGTCTACGCCAAGAACAGCATTTTTGTCCAGACGGGCAGCGACGATCTCCGGGACCGGATCTGTGTCAGAATACCATACTTTTTCAACACCTACATCACCAGGCACATTGAAAAGGTGGTTTAAGAAATAGTAATGGTGTCCGTCAGCTTTTAAAAGCAGTGCATAAAAACGCTCGATAGGAGCCATGGAAATGCCTGTAAGGTAGCAGATAGACATTGGATCGGTAATGAGCATCTGGTCTACGCCCTGTTCTTTTAAGGCAGCCAGAATGCGGTTTGCTCTTGCTTCGTTCATGATAATATTTCTCCTTTATTTAGGTTATAAACATATGACGCCGGGGCTTGCAAATAGCCTTCCGACGTCATAATACTTTACTATAATAATGTTGTCAAGCAACCTTACTTTCTGCATGCCTGCACGCAGGAAAGATGAGAAAGATTGCCATTAAAACTGAGTTCTTAATTTTGGATCTAACAGGTCTCTTAAACCATCGCCGATGAAATTGGCGCCAACTGCCATAGTAAAAATGGCAAGTCCCGGGAAACCGGCAACCCAGAATTTATTGAAGTAATCTACACCATCAGAAACCATCATACCCCATTCCGGTGTTGGCGGAGCGGAGCCAAGTCCTAAGAAGCTTAAGGTGGAGAACATCAGGATCTTGTTTCCGATGTCTGTGGTAGCCATGATCAGGACGGAGCTGACGCTGTTTGGAATGATCTCTTTCATCAGGATACGCATCCGGGAAGCGCCAAGGGCTTCTGCTGCATTGACATATTCGTTTTCCTTTACGCTTAATACAACGCTTCGCATCAGACGTGCGTAGGTAGGCCAGGAAACGATTACCAGGGCAAACATGGTGTTGAACAGGTTAGAACCCATAACTGCGTTGATGATCATTGCCAGGATCAGGGATGGGAAAGACAGGATCATTTCGGAAAAACGCATCATCACGTTATCCAGCCATCCGCCTACATAACCGGCCAGCGCACCGTAAAAGGTTCCGATAATACCTGCAATGATAACAGACAGACACCCTGCAAGAAGGGAGTAACGTCCGCCGTAGATCACACGGCTGAAAATGTCACGTCCGAAGTTGTCTGTGCCAAACCAGTGGATGGCAGAAGGTGCCTTTAAACGCAAGGACAGATCCTGTGCGATAGGGTCATAAGGAGCAACAACAGGTGCTAAAACAGCTGCTAAGATCCATCCAAGACAGATCAAAATACCCAGTGTAAACAGGTAATTGGATTTTAATAATTTTTTCAGGGAATGGATCATGGTTAATTGCACCTCACTCTTGGGTCGATGATGCCGTAGAGGATATCGACCACTGTATTGATGATCATATAATTTAATGCGATCAGCAGTGCCACGCCGATGATCGCCGGATAGTCAGCTGCCATAACAGACTCATAGGCAAACTGTCCCACACCTGGCCATTTGAAAATGGTTTCTACTAATACCATACCGCCAAGGAGGTTTCCAAGTCCCAGACCGATAACGGTCATAACCGGGATCAGGGCATTTCCAAGGGCATGTTTTAAGATCAGGCAGATACTGTTTAAGCCTTTTGCCTTTGCTGTGCGGACATAGTCTGTAGACAGGGCGTCTAACAGGTTAGAACGGGTGGTTCTGGTGATCAGGCCCATGGTAAAGGCTGCTAAAACGATACTTGGAAGGATCAGGTGACGGACGGCATCCATGGCTTTTGCCGGATTTCCTTCGATCAGGCTGTCGATCACATACATTCCGGTAACGGAAGCCGGAGCAGAGAAAGAATTGCTTAAACGGCCCGGTCCCGGGAATATTTTTAACTTATAGTAGAAGAAGTACAGCATCAGCAGTGCAAACCAGAAGGCCGGAATGCTGACACCTGTTACGGAAATGGCCCGGACGATCTGATCTAAGATACTGTTGCGGCGGATGGCGGAAATGATACCAAACAGGATGCCGAAAACAGAAGCGATCACGATGGAAAACAGGGCCAGTTCCAGAGTGGCGGGATAACATCTTGCCAGATCGTCCAGTACCGGACGGCTGGTACGGATAGAGGTCCCCAGGTCAAAGTGCAGAAGATCACGGATGTAATAGATATACTGCACGATGAGCGGGCGGTCCAGACCGTGTTTTGCACGGTAGGCCGCTACGATCTCCGGATCATTTAAGGCTCTCTGGCTTAAGTTTGCAACCACCGGGTCGCCAGGTATCATCTTTGTAAGGATGAATACCAGGGTGGCAACGCCGAACAGCATAACTGCCAAATAAACCACACGTTTTCCAATAAATTTCAACTCTCCCATTTGGATCTGGTACCTTTCTAAACTATCTGATGTAAGTTGCCCCCGGCGGCGGTGCCGCGGGAAAACAGCAGATTTTGATATTTTGAGTGCCCTTGTTGGGGCAAGATCATGCTTTATGCCCCCAATGGGACAAATGCAGATTTTCATGTTTCAGATGCCCCCGCAAAGGGGCACCTGGATTTTTGTTTTATTACTTTACGTTGATCTCAGTCAGATCAATAGTGTAGGAGTCAAAAATATCTACCCCATCTAATCTGCTGCTGTGAGCAATATGAGCAGGAGCCTGAGCAATTACGATGAATGGGCCGTCTTCATACATTGCGTCCTGGATATTTTCCAGAACCTGGGTGCGGGCATCATTGTCAGTTGCTTCCATTGCTTCCTGGTACATTGCAGCCAGCTCTGGGTTCATTTCAGCAGTCCATCCGGCTCTCTGTCCTACAGTACCGCCTGGAAGGAATTCCAGCTGTACGTTAGGATCGCTGTAATCTACGCCCCAGTACATAACAGTAAAGCCAAGAGTTCCGTTTCTGTAAGCATCGCCGTAGCCTGCTGCCCATGCTTCTGTTGTGATATTTACATTAATACCGATCTGGGATAAGTCATCCTTTACCTTCTGAGCCAGGTCAGTTAAAAGGATGCCTTCCATATCCAGGTCAGAAACAGTCATATCTACGTCAAAGCCGTCCGGATAACCGGCGTCAGCTAACAGCTGCTTTGCTTCTTCGATGTTAGTGTAGTCATCTGGGCGTGTTCCCTTGCTTCCCATAAATCCGTCCTGAATGATAGAATATGGAGTTAAAGTGCCGTCACCGCAGATCATGCGGATTCCGGAGTAATCTAAAGCCTTGCGGATGGCTTTCTGCACATCTGGATTGGAAACAGGTCCGCCGTATTCTTCGTTCATGTTCATCATAACGAAACCGATCATCTTTGTGGTTCCGTTTACGATCTCTACATTTTCAGCAGATCCCAGTTCCTCTAAGGTATCATCTGTCAGATTTAATGCAACATCAATATCTCCAGTAGACAGAGTCATCATCTGGGTGTTAGCGTCTGGCTGGATCTTTAAAATGTATTTGTCTACGTTAGTAGAAGTGCCCCAGTAGTTCGGGTTCTTTTCCAGAACAACTTCCTCATCAGGAGTGTAGCTGGTCAGGATGTACATACCGCTTCCTGCACTTGCATTGTCAAGGAAACTCTGTGCAGTATCAGTGGAAGAAGCATCTTCTGCGTCAGTACCGCCATTTTCCTTTACAACAGCGCTGTCAAGGACAGCCAGAGAACTGTAAGTCAGCTTGGAAAGAATGGCACTGTCAGGCTGATTTAAGTGGAAGATTACAGTAGCATCATCCGGGGTTTCAATGCTTTCAATGGTATCGCAGATGAAAGAAGGATTTCCCTTTAAGTTCTTGGTACGGTTGATGCTGAATGCAACGTCAGCAGAAGTGATCTTATTGCCGCTTGCAAAAGTCAGGCCGTCTTTTAACTTAACAGTCAGTGTTAAGCCGTCCTCAGAAAACTCGTAGGTATCTGCCAGACAAGGCTGTGGTGTGCCATTATTTTCATAGAATTTAAACAGGTTTTCATAGCAGGCATTTACGATCAGCTGTGGGTACTTTTCGTAAACATAACCTGGATCCAGAGTGGAGAAACCGGAACCCATGGCAACGATAACGGTATTGTCGCCGGTGGCACTGCTTTCTGCCTGGGTGCTGTCAGAAGAACCTGCTGCAGAGGTGTCTGTGGATGCCTGTCCGCCGCCGCATGCTGTGCAGCCTGCTGCAACTGCCATGGAGAGGGCGAAGGCTAAGAGTTTTTTGCTTTTCATAATTAAATCCTCCTCTTAAAATAGTAAATATTGATACAGCTTTTGAAAGCTGTGATACAGCAATATTTTATGTGCTGGTTAAATTCATTTACTGGTATAAATGACATGCCACAAAATGGCCTTTTTCGATCTCTTTTAACTGCGGGATCTCTTTGGAGCAGATATCGCAGGCCTTTGGACAGCGGGTGTGGAACGGGCAGCCGGAAGGCGGATCAGAAGGACTTGGAACTTCACCTGTTAAGTGGATGCGTTCTGTCCTGTCATCTGCGTCAACCTGGGGGATAGCAGATAAAAGAGCCTCTGTATAAGGATGGTAACGCTTTTCATACAGCTGGTCATAAGCGGCGATCTCCACCATTTTTCCCAGATACATAACTCCTACGCGATCGCTGACCTGGTAAACAACGTTTAAGTTGTGGGAGATGAAGAAATAAGTCAGTCCCAGGCGTTCCTTTAATTCCTGGAGCAGGTTTAAGACCTGTGCCTGGACGGATACGTCAAGGGCGGAAACTGCCTCGTCACAGATAATAAGCTTTGGCTCTAAAGCCAGCGCTCTTGCAATACCGATACGCTGTTTCTGTCCGCCGGAAAGCTCATGGGGATAACGGCTTAAATGATAGGTGTCAAGGCCTACTAAGTGAAGCAGCTCCTCGATCCTTGCGTCTACATCCATGGAACCGGTCATATGGTGGATCTGGAACGGTTCCATAAGGATCTGGCGCACTGTACGTCTTGGATTAAGACATGCGGACGGATCCTGAAAAATGATCTGGGCTTTCTTACGCATCTGTTTTAAGGCTTTGCCTTTTAATCCGGAAATATCTTCCCCGTCTAAATAAACATGGCCGTCTGTAGCCGGGATCAGGCGGATCAGGGTGCGTCCTAAGGTACTCTTTCCGCAGCCGGACTCACCAACTACACCAAAGGTCTCACCTGCGAAAATATCAAATGAAATATCGTCTACGGCACGTACTGTGCCGGATTTCTTGTCTTTTCCTTTAAAATATACTTTTACATGGTCTGCGTGGACCAGTACGTCTTTGCTTTTGTTTTCATCAGCCATTGGTTACTGCCTCCTGACTTCCATTATCTGCCTGTGCGTAGAGCCAGCAGCGTACCTGACGGTCTTCTCCAACAGAAAATACCGGTGGTTCTTCCTTACGGCAGCGGTCGCAGGCTTTTGGACATCTTGGCCAGAAACGGCAGCCCTTGATGCGCTCTACCGGGTTTGGAACCATACCTTCAATAGTGGATAATGGTTTGCGCTCTTTGGTGATCCTTGGGATAGCGCTTAAAAGTCCCTGTGTGTAAGGATGAAGCGGTTCGCGGAAAATATCCGCTGTAGGCGCTTTTTCTACGATGTGGCCGTTATACATAACAATAACTGTATCGCAAAGCTCACTTACAACACCAAGGTCATGGGTAATGAACACAACAGAGGTGTTCATTTCCTGGTTCAGATCACGGATCAGGTCTAAGATCTGTGCCTGAATGGTCACATCCAGAGCCGTTGTAGGCTCATCTGCGATCAGGATCTGTGGCTGACAGGCCAAAGCCATGGCGATCATTACACGCTGGCGCATACCGCCGGACATCTGGTGGGGATATTCATAAGCACGGGCCTGTGGATTGGCAATACCAACAGCCTGCATCATCTTAATGGCTTCTTCCATAGCCTCTTTTTTCTTCATTCCCCTGTGAAGACGTAAGGACTCTGCGATCTGCTTTCCGCAGCGGATGATAGGGTTTAAAGAAGTCATAGGTTCCTGGAAGATCATGGAGATCTCATTTCCACGGATCTTCTGCATTTCCCGTTCAGAAAGTTTTACCAGATCCTTTCCATTATATAAGATCTGTCCGCCGGTGACTTTGCCAGGAGGATTTGGGATCAGCTGCATCATAGCCAGGGAGGACACACTTTTTCCGCTTCCGCTTTCCCCTACGATGCCTAACTTCTCACCGCGGTGAAGTGTATAGCTTAAGTGGTCTACTGCGTGTACCGTTCCGGCCATGGTCTTGAATTCCACACACAGATCTTTTATTTCAAGTAATGTTTCTGACTGGTTCATGGTTTTCTCTCGTTTCTACAGGATTTTATTAATAAACGAACATATTATCCGACTACTATGCTGGATGTTAGCAATACGTTTGTCAGTTTAAAGCGACAAAGTATCAACGCAAAAAAAAATAACTATATATAGTACAGATACAATTGTTAAGGCTTAGAATACCATATTTTCTAAGGAAATTCAACTGGGGAAATGATGTTCTTTTGATATTTGTTCATCTATTCTTCATTGAAAACAAACGTTAGTCTGGTATAATGGTATCACATAGTTACAAACGAAGAATATTTAATTTTATGAGGTTTACATATGAAACGAAAAACAGACCGGGGGAGAATGAAATTTCGGGCGTTTATGGTCTGCGTTCTTTCTTTTCTGGTCGTTACAGGCAGTGCCTGTTTTTTAAACCGGGAACAGGAAAAGGAAGAAAAATTAAAGGCTGTTTATGCAGCGGAGTCCACAGTAAGCAGGGTAAAATCCCAGTTGAACCGGTATCTGGCGGAGTCAGAACTGGTGAAAAATATCATAGAGTCAGGATATGATATTGATGGAAAAAAATTTTCCATTTTATCCCAGATGATGCAGGATAAGCAAAATGTGATCGAAGCCCATGAACTGGCAAAGGACGGTATTGTTTCCCATATCTATCCCATGAAAGGGAATGAAGAGGCCATGGGTTTAAATATGCTGGAGCATCCGGACAGAAAGAAAGAGGCAAATCTGGCAAAAACAAGCGGTCAGTATACCATTGCAGGACCGTTTCCACTGGTCCAGGGCGGAAACGGCGCACTGCTTTTTGATCCTGTTTATGTAAAAGATGAAGCAGGGGAAGATACGTTTTGGGGCTTTTCCATTCTGGTATTAAACTGGGATCATTTTATGGAAGAAGTGGAAACATATAAACTGGAAGATACGTCCTATCAGTATCTCATATGGAAAAATGGCACAGAACCGGGAGAAAAGCTGACGATTGCCCAGAGTGAAAAATTTTCCTTTAAGGACACACTGGAAGTAGCCTGTGATGTGCCTAATGATACCTGGTATTTTGAGATCGAGCCAAAAGCCGGATGGGTACCGCAGTCACAGATCGCTTTTGGGATACTGATCGCAGCCCTTGTTTCAGGAGTGTTGACGGTTGGTTACTGGCAGTATGAGATGCAGCGTTATAAAGAGGCACTGTATGCGGAAAAGATCGAACAGGCAGCAAAACGGGCGGAAGAAGCAAGTGAAGCCAAAACAAGATTTCTCTTTAACATGAGTCATGATATCCGGACTCCGATGAATGCGATCATCGGTTTTTCTGATCTTTTAGAGAAACATCTGGATGATAAAGAAAAAGTCCATGATTATATTAAGAAGATCCAGTTATCCGGTTCGTTTTTATTATCCCTGATCAACTATGTTCTGGAAATGGCGCGGATCGAAAGCGGAAAGGCGACATTACGGACAGAAGTTGGGGATGCCCAGGAACTGTTAGGGGCATTAAATGCAGTTTTTGAACCGGCAGTGGAGAAGAAGCGGCTGAAATACAACTGTACGTTGGATGTAGAACACAGGTTTATCATCTGTGATGTGACAAAAGTGCGGGAGATCGTATTAAACATTATCAGCAATTCTGTTAAGTACACCCCGGAAGGCGGCAGCGTTACAGTACAGATCAAAGAGATCCCATGGGAGAAAGAGGGATGGACTGCATACCGTATTCTGGTAGAAGATACGGGAATTGGCATGGGTGCAGAATATCTGCCTCATATTTTTGAAGAATTTACCAGAGAGCGGACCAGTACGGAAAGTAAGGTAGTAGGTGCCGGTCTGGGTCTTCCGATCGTAAAAGCCCTGATAGATCTTATGGGTGGAACGATCCAGGTAGAAAGCGAAAGGGGCAAAGGCAGCAAGTTTGAAGTTATTTTGCCTTTTGAGATCGCTTCTGAGGAAGAGGTCAAAGACAGTTATGTAAAGAAAGAAGAAAAGCTGTATAACAGATCTAAGGAGAAGCGCATTCTTCTTGCAGAAGATAATGAGCTGAATGCGGAAATTGCCATAACCATACTGGAAGAAAATGGATTTAAAGTTGAGCGGGCAGAGGACGGATGTAAATGTGTGGAACTGTTTTCAGAAAAGCCGGCAGGTTATTACAGCACCATTTTAATGGATATCCAGATGCCAAATATGGATGGCTATACAGCTTCAAGAAAGATCCGTGGCATGGAACGGGAAGACGCAAAGGCGATCCCGATTATTGCCCTGACTGCCAATGCTTTTGATGAGGACCGGAATAAGGCGTTTGCTGCAGGTATGAACGGACATATTGCGAAACCGATTGATGTGGGGAGGATGGTCAGATCCATTGGAGCGTTAGTAAAATAAGTGTTAGTGAGATAAATGTCAGCCCAACAGAAAAGGATATTGTCAGGCGGTATAAAAACAGTCTGGCAATATCCTTTTTAGTTTCCATGCATTTGCAAGAAGCTGCCGGTGGCAGGTTCTGTAAATGAGGGTGTAAGTTATATGAGTTACATGATCAAACTTAAAGCGGCTTCATCTGCGATCACGGTTACATCATTGTGCAGCTGTAAGATAGATGCCGGAACAGATGGTGTAATAGGGCCATAGAGAGAGTTCTTTAAGGCTTCTGCTTTTTCCTCGCCGCCAGCGATCAGCAGGATCTTCTTTGCCTGCATGATGTTTTTGATGCCCATGGTGTAGGCCTGTTTTGGAACATCATCTTCAGAGGCGAAGAAACGTTTATTTGCTTCAATGGTGCTTTCTGTTAAATCTACGCAGTGTGTCTCTTTTTCAAAAGCAGCACCTGGCTCGTTGAATCCGATGTGTCCGTCATGACCGATACCCAGAAGCTGAATATCAATGCCGCCGGCAGCGCGAATGCTCTCCTCGTACTGCTTGCACTCGGCATCTAAGTCCGCTGCGTTGCCGTCCAAAAAGTGAATGCGCTCCTTCGGAATATTGATGTGGTCAAACAGATTTTCGTGCATAAAGGAGTGGTAGGAATTTTTGTCTTCCACATCCAGTTTGCAGTATTCGTCCAGGTTAAAAGTGGTCACTTTGGAGAAGTCCACGGCACCCTGCTCGTACAGGCGGATCATGTGGTTGTAGGGCTTCAGCGGGGTGGAGCCGGTGGCCAGACCCAGTACGGAGTTGGGCTTTGCCAGCACCTGGCCGCACATATAGTTACCGGCTGCAATGCCGATCTGTTCTTCCGTGTCGTAAATCAATACATTCATGTTGTTTCCTCACTCTTAATTTTAAGAATATGTCCTATATTATATACGATTTGGCGGCAATGTCAATTCTTGTCGTGCTTTTTGGTACGATAGCGCAGCCAAAGCCACAGCAGCACCCCGGCACACAGCAGTCCGAGGGCCGCACCGGCGGTGTCAATCGCCCAGTCTGCCGCTTGGCAGGAACGCCCGGGCACAAAGCGCTGGTGCACCTCGTCGGTGATTGCATACAGACTGGCAATGGGCAGGCTGACGGCGGTGTACCGGCGTCCCCAGGTGGCTGCGCAGGCAAAGCTCAGCAGCAGGCACAGCCCGGTGTATTCCAAAAAGTGTGCGGATTTGCGTACCAAAAAGTCTGTGAGCCGACCATCGCCCAGCAGGCGGGTGAGCCAGGCCAGTACGGCGCCGCTCTCGCGGCTGGATTGGTCCGCTGTGCGGGAGGACAGGTAGAAGATTACACCCATACACACCACGCTGAGCACCCAAAAGACCGTAGCGTAATGCTTATGCTCTGCTCGCTTCAACAAAGGAGACCCTCCCGCTGCCCGGGTGGAACTGAACGCCGCTGACGCCTCCAGCCATCACATAGTAGGCAGACTCATAGAATACCGGTAGAACGGCGCCGGTTTGGATCAGCGCCTGCTCGCAGGCCCGGCAGGCGGCGGGGGCCGTGCCGGCAGTGGCGTTCTTGGCCACTGTCAGCGCCCGTTCGATTTTATCGCTTTGCAGCTTCATATAGTTGGTGAAGAGCAGGGTGGACAGAAAGGTCACCGGGCTTTGGCTGGCGGCCTCCATAGGGTACAGGGCAATGTCGTAGGTGCCTGCGGCCATCTGGCTCTCCATCTCCGCTTTGGTCATGGTTTCAATCTTTAGGGAAAAGGCAATGCCGGTGCCGTTGCCGTAGGTGGTCACGGTGCCCAAGCTGCTTTGCACTCCCTGTACCAGCGCCTTGGCGTAAGCGTCCATCTCCGGAGTGGTAATGACTGTCAGCGCCACGGTGGTCAGCCCGGTCTCCTCCAACCCGGCTTTCCACAGGGCTTGAGCGCGGGCAGCATCCCTGGCAGGCACCAGGCTGCTTTTAGCGGTGGTCACATTCCCGCCGTCCACCGTGGTACTAGGCGGGGTAATGCCGGTGGATGCCTGCAGATACTTGCTGTTTTTTGTATCCGCCGGGGACAGGCTCAGGCAAA
>ENA-ORRO01002281-ORRO01002281.1-human-gut-metagenome-genome-assembly--contig:-NODE-2281-length-12173-cov-5.017990_pt1 | contig 12173 bp, 7 predicted proteins | sample MGYA00242176_ERZ509136 | MGnify/ENA primary metagenome ERZ509136 (study PRJEB26280, sample SAMEA2338644) | human gut metagenome | biome: human gut; feature: human-associated habitat; material: faeces... | reverse complement strand
ATCGACTTTATATGCCATCTTACTTTTTAGGGACATTTACTGAATATCCCTAAATTAAACCCAAAATTTGGAAATAAATATCCACACAACACATGGCAAACAAATAAAATAGTAGCAAAACCTTATTCCGAATGATTAAAAACATAAAATAAACTATTCTTAATATGAAAATGAAATCATTACTAGGGATTATGCTTTCCCTAAGCATTCTGCCCGCTTGTCAGAATGACGAAACAAGTATCATCCAGAACGAAGTGAACAAGTATGGAATCACTTTCACTTCCATCATAGATGATTCCAATGCTTCACGAGCCTACGACGGATCATGGGAAACAAACGACGTGATCGGGCTTTTCATGCTTTCACACGAAGGACAGAATATGGTGAGTGGAAATGTGCCATATATTACGAAAAGTGGGAACGGTTATTTTACTGGACTGAACACTTCCATGAACTATCCGGAAGATGGAAGTGCAGTTGATTTCATTGCATATTACCCTTACAGTGAACAGGTCAGCGACTATAAAGCATACCCTATAGACTTGAGCAACCAAACTACACAAAATACCATCGACCTGATGACGGCTACAAACCTGACGGGACGCAACCAAACTTCTCCACAAGGAAACCTTCAATTCAAACACTTGCTGGCCAAAATGGTGTTGAACCTGAAATCTACAACCGGCAGTTCATTAAAAGGTATAAAAGCATCTATTAATGGGCTGAAAGTGAAAGGTACAGCCAATCTTTCCAGCGGTATCATTACGGCCACCAATGAAACTGCTACCATCTCTTTCTATATGAACGAAAACGGTACGCAGGCTGAAGCAATCCTACTTCCGCAACCCCTGACCGGGAAATTAAAAATTCAGCTGGAACTGAACGGACAGACTAAAGATATTGAAACAACGGTTACGGGAAACATCGAACAAGGAGCCAAATATATTTGCAATGTCAATATAAATTATAAAGGGGGAGAAATCACAACCGATCCTCAGGCAAAATATACAAGATGGACAGAAACACCATTGATTACCGAGTCTCAACTGGCCAAATCAAATATAAAATACATTACTCACTACACTGGAGAGTATTACCCCAGCAACACATTCAATGGAACTGAAATCCGAAATTACAGCATGCTTTATGATACCGATTTAAAGATAGCCTACTGGGTAGCTTACCCTTTGTGCAACTGGTACGTAAATGGAAGCGGAAAACGTACTGATGCATGGGACTATGACCCTCAATTATCTAAATCACTACAAGCCAACCTGTCAAGTTCATATCCTGCCAACGATTATGACCGAGGACACCAACTTCCAAGCGGTGACCGCCTGCGGTCAAACGCCATCAACAGCCAAACGTTTTACTACACCAACATGACTCCCCAAATAGGCAAAAAACTGAACCAGACTATTTGGGCAGATCTGGAAGATGCAGTCAGAGGATGGAGCAGCGCTACAGATACATTGTATGTCGTAACAGGAGCTATGCCTACAACCTCCACCGACCAGACTATCCAATATACTACTGACCGCGACGGAAATAAAATAGCCATACCTAAATACTATTTCAAGGCACTTGCACGAAAAGTAAACGGACAATATCAGACTGTAGGCTATAAGTTAGACAACATTTCGTACAGCGACAGAAACTTTAACATAGGACTTGTATCTGTCAAAGAATTGGAAGAAATGACTGGCTTTACATTTTTCCCAGATAAACCGGAAATCACTGAAAGCATAAAAAGCCAAAAGACTGCATGGAAATAATCTAATCATGTTCCTTATAAATATACAATTATGAAGATCTCGAATTTACTGTACATGGGGGCATTATCAACCCTAGCTCTAGTGAGCTGTACAAACAACGATGACAACAGCGAATGGTACGGAAGTGAAGGTATCGTCTTTACTACTGCCATTCAGTCAAGAGTATCCGGCAACACTTGGAATGCGAACGACGAAGTAGGTATCTACATGATGAACGCAGGAGGTACTATTGATGCAGCTACTGCACAAAACAAGAAGTACATTGCACAAACCAACGGTACACTGACAGCAGCTTCGGGTAATGGCATCTACCTTCCGGAAAGTGGAAGTGTAGACTTCATTGCATACTATCCTTATACCACAAGCGTAAGTGGTAACAAAATTGCAGTCAACGTATCAGACCAAAGTAAACCAGCCGCCATCGACTTGATTTACTCTAACGGAACTAAAGGAGTAGCAGCAACCACATCTTCCAACATCAGCCTGACGTTTACTCACAAATTGTCGAAAATGACCATCAACGTATCAAAAGACGCCACAATTGAGACTTTGAACGGACTGACTATCGACATGAACGGAATCAGTACAGAAGGAGAATTCAATTTAGGCAATGGAACGTTGACTGCTACCGCTGGCACCAACCAGAAAGACGTGGCCATGAATGTGAATGCAGAAGGTACAACCGCCACTGCAATCATTCTCCCAACCGCAGCCTCTACCGATCAGACTGCTGTGACTTTGAAATTCAACCTCGCAGGTAAATCATACACTTATACCCTAACTGATGCTTCGATCTTTGAAGAAGGCAAAAACGTTACCTTCAACGCCAACTTGTCCATCAACAATGGCAAACCAGTAGTAACTGTAGGTACAGCAACCATTGAAGATTGGACTGAAAAACCAGGTGGAGATATTAATGTAGATTTTGATAGTGAAGTTCAACCAGGCAAAGAAACCGTAGTATTGGATGCTCCTTTTGCGACAGGATTAGATGGATTTACTATTGAAAATAAGATCCTTCCGTCCGAACTAAGTTGGATTTGGCAACATGATTCCAAATATCAATATGTAAAAGCTAGTGCTTTTAAGAGTCAATCTTATGCTTCAGAAAGCTGGCTTATTTCTCCTGAAATCGATTTAACTACAGCAACAACTGCGACCCTTACATTCGAACATGCCATCAATAAAGGTAATGTAGACAATGTGAAAAAAGACCATATTGTAAATATAAGTAAAGATAACGGTTCCACTTGGACTCCTTTAACTAATCTTACCTATCCTGAAGGTACTAGCTGGAATTTCATTTCTGCTGGTAATATTGATTTATCCAATTATGTAGGATCTAAGATTAAAATTGCATTCCAATACAAAAGTTCTGATTCTTCATCAGCAACTTGGGAAATCAAGAATGTGAAAGTCATTGCCAACGGAGAAGGTGGCGGAACAGTTACACCAGAACCGGATCCAGAACCAGGAACAGAAACTGGAACAAATCTATTAACTAACCCTGGTTTTGAAGACTGGACTAATACATTACCTACTGCATGGGATAATACCAAATACAATACAGGAAAAATTGTAAAAGAAACCAACATCAAACATGAAGGAAATAATTCTCTAAGACAGACTTCAGAAAGTAGTACAAATAAAATCCAACAAGAAGTGGCAATTACTGCAGGTAAGAAGTATAGAATTTCCTACTGGTTCCTAGATAACGATACCAAAGCTAGTAGCCGTTATTGGTTTGCTATGGTAGGCAGTGATGGGAAAACAATCAACGACATAAATAATCAGATTCAACAAAATGATTACTCTACTGACAATTCCGAATGGCAACAAGTTACAATAGAGTTTACGGCTCCTGCAGGTACCGTAAAAATGCGTTACGAAGTTAGGACTTATCGTAATATGACTAATAATGAAGCTGGTGGATATATCTATTATGATGATATGAAATTGGAAGAAATCAACTAACATTCTACCATATCCCTCTAAAAAGAGAACATGAAAAAGCTCTATAAAACTTTTTCATGTTCTCTTTTAACCCCTTATAAATTACACTAAACTAACAATTAATTTTTTATGAAACACAAATTACTGTTCTTCATGGCATTCTTCCTTCCTTACCTTGCCTTTGCACAAGGAAATGTGAACGTGAAAGGAAGTGTGATCGGAGCAGTAAGCAATGACCCCGTTCCCGGAGTCATCGTGACGGTAAAAGGACAAAACCGTCAAGTTAGAACCGACGCGGATGGAAACTTTACCATCCGGGACATCAAGCCGGGAAAATACGTCATTCAGCTTAACTCCGTAATGATTACGCCCAAGAGTGTATCCATTGAAGTAGAAGACTTAGGCGTAACTGAACTAAAACCTATCCGAGTAACTGAACTGAACGCCAACGAAGATGTATCCATGATTGGTATCATTGATGCAGGCATGGTAGACGATGATGTAGAAACTTCCGGCCAGGATGTAAGTTCTACCGTTATTTTATCTAACGATATTTTCCTGAACAAGGCGGCTTATCAACTGTCACCAGCCCGTTTTTCTCCACGCGGCTACAACAGCACACAAGAAGTGAAATACATCAACGGAGTAGAATTCAACGACCAAAACCGAGGTGTCTTCAATTATGCATCAGTGGGAGCGTTGAACGATATGACCCGCAACGGAGACGTGACAAACTTCACCGCACCTTCTTCTTTTACTTTTGGAGAACTGGGAGGGACCGAAAACATCAACATGCGGGCTAGTACTTACACTCCAGGTGGAAAGTTAACTTTAAGCTACACGAACCGAAATTATTATCTCCGGGGTATGTTTACCTATTCTACCGGATTAAAAGACAACGGATGGGCGTTCACAACTTCCATCGGTGGACGTTATTCCAATGAAGGTAATATCGATGGTACATTCTACAAGAATGTTTCTTTCGCTTTTTCTGCCGAAAAGCAATGGCTGGGTGGAAAGCACAGCCTGTCTATGGTGGCTTTCGTTTCGCCGGTACAACGCGGACAGCAAGGAAGTTCCTACCGTGAAGTATATGAACTGACAGGAAACTACCTTTATAACCCGAACTGGGGATATCAGAACGGAAAGAAAAGAAATGCCAAGGTGGTAACGGCCTTCGACCCGACAGCTATTATTTCACACATTTGGAAAATCAATGACAACATGACGCTGACCACAGGCGTAGGAGCACACTATGCCCGTTATGGAAATACAGCATTGAACTGGTATAATGCCCCAGACCCACGACCGGATTATTACCGTTATTTGCCGTCATATTTCGAAAACGAGGAAACACAGGCTAGATACAAAGCCTTATGGAGCAGCAATCAAACGGATTTTACTCAGATTAACTGGAATGACTTGTACCTGGCTAATGCCAACAATATCCGTAATGGCAATGGAGCTGCTGTCTACATGGTAGAAGAACGCCGCAGTGATTTATTGGAAACCTCATTCAACTCTACCCTGAATGCACACATGAGCCGACACTTTGACATTACGGCTGGCATAGGGGCAAGATATACCCAGTCACGCCAATTTAAAACCGTAAACGACCTCTTGGGAGCCGAATACGTATTGGACATCGACAAGTTTGCAGAACAGGATTTCTCCGGAGACCCGGATAAAATACAAAATGACTTGAACCGTCCACAAAGAAAGGTGTATGAGGATGGCATCTTCGGTTACAACTACAACCTGAACATTTACTCATTGAACGCATGGGTAGTCAACCAGTATCATTCACGTTATTGGGACTACTATTATGGTATGAAACTGACTTATACCAGTTTCCAGCGTGACGGTAAAATGCGCAACGGACGTTATCCCGACAGTTCCTTCGGAAAAGGTGCACGCCACCAGTTTACCGACCTGACGGTGAAGGGAGGATTGACCTACAAGTTCAACGGACGCCACATGATCAGTGCCAATATCAGCTATGGAAGCGAAGCTCCTCTGCCCAACGAAGCTTACGTATCACCACGTATCACCGACCGTACAATCGATAATATGAAGAGCGGACGCATTCTCTCTGCTGATATCAACTACATCTTCTCTACTCCTCATTTGGCCGGACGTATCGGAGTATTCCAAACCAATTTCTACGACCAGATGGAACGTAGCAGCTACTATGATGGCATTGAAGGAACATTCATCAACCACGTGCTTTATGGAGTGAATCGGATTCACAGAGGAGTTGAACTGGGAGCTACCTATAAAGTAGATGACCACTGGAGCTTTGACTTGGCCGGTACCGTAGGTGAATATTACTATAGCAATAATCCGGACGGTATAAAGAATTCAGAAAATGGAAAAATCGTAGAACAAGAAAAAGTGTACATGAAAGATGTATACGTGGGTGGAGTTCCACAAATAGCCGGAACATTCGGAATTCGTTACTTCATCAACTATTGGTTCCTGGGAGCCAACCTGAACGGATTTGCACGCAATTACATTGAAGCAGCTCCACTTCGCCGCTTGGCATCAAGTTACACTTCTGTCACACCGTATAACCAATATTACGATGCTTTTAAACAACTGACTACACAAGAGCGTTTCCCAGCAGCCTATACACTGGATTTATCTGTAGGAAAAATCTTTTATCTGCCTGGAAAACAGTCTATCAACTTTAATCTTTCTCTAAACAACGTATTGAATAAAAAAGACATTTGTACTGGAGGATATGAACAAGGCCGTTTCGACCTTGAACATCCGGAACGCTTTGGAGGAAAATACTATTACATGCAGGGAATCAACTGCTTCTTGAATGTCAGCTACCGTTTTTAATCAATAACTTACATAAAACTCAGAATATATGAAACTCTTAAAAAATATCAGTCTGCCACTCATTGCTTCACTCGCTCTTTTTGCCTGTGAACGAGACTACGACGCTCCTCTCCTAACAGAACCTGAATATACAGGCCCGTCAGCTAATATTACGATTTCCGAACTTCGCACACAAACGGCTGCGGCTACTGAAGACACTCCGGTCATCATTTCGCAAGACCAGGTACTGAAAGCGGTAATCACCGGAAACGATGAATCGGGAAACATCTTCAAGAAAATCTACCTACAGGATGAAACGGGTGCCATTGAAATGGAAGTAGACCAAAGCAGTGTATACAATTACTACCCGGTAGGTCAGACAGTTTATGTAGACCTGAACGGACTGAGCATCTCCGTATATGGTGACGAACAGCAATTGGGTCACCCGCAAGGTTATTTATATCGAACTCCATGGGAAGATTTTGAGAAACACGTAAGTAAAGACGGATGGGCTAATCCCGAAAATGCAAAACCTCTTGTAATCGATGACATCAGCACCATCAATACAAACCCTGATGCATACAAATTCAAACTGATTCAATTTACTGGAGTAACTTTCCAAAACGGAGGAACTGGAATCTTCGCTCCTGAAAGCGGTTATGGTGAAGAAAACATTACCGACAGCCATGGAAATACACTCATGATTCGTACCAGCAACTATGCCAGCTTTGCTGGCAACAAACTGCCAACAGGAAAAGGTAACGTAACAGGTATTTTAGGACGATTCAGAGGTACATGGCAGCTCACGCTACGCACTGCCAGCGATGTCAGCGACTTTACTGGAAGCAGTGAAGAAGGTGGTAATGAAGGAGGAGAACAAACACCCAGCAGCGAAAAAGTGCTATTCCAGGAATCTTTTGGAACTCCTGAAAAGAGCGGGAACTACTGGCCTTACCTCAGCGATTATAAAGGATTTGACAATCCTGCCAGCATGTTTGAGAATACTTCGGAAGAAAAAGCCTCTGTTCGTATCGTCAGCAACCTTACCAATGTTTGGTTCCCAGGAAATAAGGACGTAGCTATTGCCATTAAAGGTATCAATGCACAAGGCAATACTTCTGCAACATTAGAATACCAGGTAGGCGCTAACGTATATAATGCTGGTGAGAAACAGGATTTGAACACACTGAAAGTCAAATGCAACGGACAAGAGTTGAGTATCCCGAGCAAAGAAGTTACAGGCGATGCCAAGCAAGGAAACACTCCTTTCAAGATGACTATCGAAAATGTCACAGTATCCGACAATACGACCTTGGAATTCTATTGCACAACTACTGACAACGCCTATGGATTGCGCCTATACAATGTAAAACTCTATGTTCCAGGTAGCAGCACCTCCGGCAACGAAGAAGGAACCACCATTGAACCCACACCCGAGAATTAATACCAAACAACAGAAGTTATGAATAAACGATTACTCATTTTCACTTTGTTCATCGCTTGTGTGTATACTCTCCGTCTGTCTGCACAAGACAGACTGGGAGTATATGCAGCCGCATTCTATAACTTGGAAAATCTTTGGGACACAATTGACGACCCCAACAATAAAGGTGACGATGATTTCACACCTGAAGGAAAATATGAATGGACTCAGTCCAAGTATGAACAAAAATTACAGAACATTGCCAAAGTGATTTCTCAGCTAGGAAAGGATTATTGCCCGGCTGGTCCTGCCATTATCGGCATTGCAGAAGTAGAAAACCGAAAGGTACTGGAAGACTTGACCCAAACAACTCCTATCGATGGAATGGGATATGAAATCGTACACTTTGAATCACCCGACCACAGAGGTATCGACGTAGCAGCATTATACAACCCAAAATTGTTTAAGCTAATTGACGCACGTACTTATCCCTTCCACAAACCGGATATGCCCAACTACAAGACCCGTGATATCTTGTTGGTAAGCGGTATCTTGGCAGGAGAACCCTTCCACCTGATTGTCAATCACTGGCCTTCACGCTACGGCGGTGCTGCCTCCTCTCCGCTAAGAGAATTTGCAGCCAGCATCGTGAAGCATATCGGTGATTCCATCCATGCACAGAATCCGGAAGCCAAGGTGCTGATTGTGGGTGACTTGAACGATGACCCATATAACAAAAGTTGCAGTGAGGTACTGGGTGCCAAAAAAGATATCAAGAAAGTAAAAGCTAACGGATATTACAATGCCACATGGAAACTATACGACCAAGGTATCGGCTCTCTTTGCTATCAGAATCAGTGGAATCTGTTCGATCAGCAGATAATATCCGGCAACCTTATTGGAAAAGACCGTACTACACTGAAGTTCTGGAAAAGCGAAGTATTCAACCGTCCTTTCCTTATCCAACAGGAAGGAAAATACAAAGGCTATCCGCTCCGAACCTTCTCTGGTACAACTTTCCAAAACGGTTTCAGTGACCATCTTCCTACTCTGACTTACTTTGTCAAGATAATGAAATAAAATATTTACCATAAAAAAAGCCGTTCCAGACTTACTACTGGAGCGGCTTTTTTATTTCAGTAAACCTTCCTTTTATAACGACTTCCAAACTGGCCACGAAAACTCGCTTACTATTCCGCAGTAATTGCCCTCAAACAAACAACACTCTCTTACTGCCCTATAATATAATCTCCTCTAAATCATCCGGCACATATACCTTCCCGCTAAACTGTGAAGCAGCTTCTGCCGTATAACGTTCTTTTCGAGTAGCAAGCGTTTTATCCTCCGTATGATACAACAGCAGTTTTTTCACACCCAGTTGGGCTGCCAGCCGTCCGGCATCAAGTGCCGTGCTGTGATGTTTCTCGTAAGGCTTAAAACGCTCCCGGTCTTCATACAAACAGAAGGCCTCACACAACAACCAGTCGGCTTCTTCGACATAATGCCGGTTACATTCATTGTAGGGTTCGTCGCCCAGACAGACCAGCGACTGTCCGTCGGGCAAACAAGTACGAAAACCAAACTGCTTTTCTTTTGTAGAAGCAATATCAAAGCATTCTACCTCCAGACCAATGGCCTGAAATTTTCCTCCATTCTCTACTTCACACAACAGAATGTCCTCTCCCAAGCGGACTACAATCTTTTTCGGTAAAGTCATCCGACAAATCCAGTCGAGCACCTTCACCACCTTGTCATGGCCGTACACACGTAATTTTCCTTCGTACTCTCCTTTCTGCATGGCCTGTGCCACCACACGAATCATCCAAATCACTCCTAAAATATGATCGGTATGGGCATGTGTTACAAAAATCTCATGAATCCCATTCAAAGGTATGTGGGCTTTCTGAAGCTGCAGCAAGATACCGTTGCCTCCCCCGGCATCGACCAAAAAATATTTCTCTCCACGGCTAAGCGCAAAACACGTATTATAACAGTTCACAACAGCGGCATTTCCCGTACCAAGCATGATTAGTTTCATTGAATCTTTCATAATTATTTCCTCTTTTAATAGCTAATGCAAAGGTACAATTTTTCTCTTTTAATTTTTTAACACATAAGGAAAATTACCATTATCCCCTACCGCTCACGTAACGCTATCCCCGACGAATCTACCAAACATAAAATACAATAAGTAACCCATTCCCATTACTTCATGCCTACAACCTAAATTCTTGAATACTCGCCATTTCAGGTCTAGCACAATTTTAAAAAGATACGAAAGGAAAATCACCCCGAATACATATTGTATGAGATACAAAAAACAACAAATCATGATATTGTACGAAAGAAGATATTTATTCCATTGAACAATAAGCTTTTACAATTAGGATTTTCCTATTGCATAATTCAATTAAAAAGACGTTCTTTGCAAAGTAGACAGAAAAATGCTTATGGAATACACAAGACAATTGGCCAACAACCACATCTCAGTAGATTGCGTAGTCATCGGATTCGACGGAGAGAAATTAAAAGTGCTACTCGTCAAACGTATGGGAGAAGAAAGTGGAGAAGTTTTCCACGACATGAAGCTCCCAGGAAGCCTTATCTATATGGATGAAGACTTGGACGATGCGGCCAAACGGGTACTTCAGGATTTGACTGGCCTAAAAAATGTAGATCTGATGCAATTCAAGGCTTTCGGTTCTAAAGACCGTACCAAGAACCCGAAAGATGTACATTGGCTGGAAAGAGCGGAAAAAGCCAAGGTAGAACGAATTGTCACTATAGCCTATCTTGCTTTAGTAAAAATAGACAAGGCATTAAATAAAAATTTGGATGAATACAAAGCTGAATGGGTAGCGCTCGAAGAAGTAAAAAATCTGGCGTTTGACCATAACCTGATAATCGCAGAAGCCATGAGGTTCATCCGTCAGCACATAGAATTCAATCCATCGTGCATTTTTGAGCTGCTGCCAAGAAAATTCACAGCCTTGCAATTACGTATGCTCTACGAAGTGGTATACGGAAAACAACTGGATGTGCGAAACTTCCACAAAAAGATTTCCATGATGGAATACATCGTACCTTTGGAAGAATATGAACAAGGAGTATCTCATCGTGCCGCACGGTATTACCGCTTTGACCGGAAAATCTACAACAAGACAAGAAGATAATCAAAAAACAATATAAACATGTATTTATTAGGTTATGACATAGGAAGCTCGTCGGTCAAGGCGAGTCTGGTCAACGTAGAAACTGGAAAATGTGCAGCATCCGCCTTTTTCCCGAAGACAGAAGCACCCATCCTCGCCGTGAAACAAGGATGGGCTGAACAAGACCCACAAAGCTGGTGGGAAAATCTGAAACTGTCCACGCAGGCTGTACTGGCCACTTCAGGAGCCAAATCAGAAGAAATCAAAGCCATCGGTATTTCTTACCAGATGCATGGACTGGTTTGTGTGGACAAGAACCAACAAGTGCTCCGCCCTTCTATCATCTGGTGTGACTCCAGAGCTGTACCTTACGGACAGAAAGCCTTTCAGGAGTTAGGAGAAGCACAGTGCCTTTCTCACCTGCTCAACTCACCGGGTAATTTCACGGCCTCCAAACTGGCGTGGGTCAAAGAAAACGAACCTGACATATATGCAAAAATCTATAAAGTAATGCTTCCGGGCGACTACATCGCCATGCGCCTGACCGGAGAAATTTGTACCACTGTCTCTGGATTGTCGGAAGGTATGTTCTGGGATTTTAAAGAAAACAAAGCAGCCGATTTCTTGCTGAATTATTACGGCATTGATGCTTCCCTTTTGGCCGATATCCGCCCGACCTTCTCCGAACAAGGAAAACTGACCGAAAAGGTAGCAGCTGAACTGGGACTGAAAGCAGGCACTCCCGTAACCTACCGTGCGGGAGACCAGCCTAACAACGCCCTGTCACTGAACGTGTTCAACCCGGGAGAGATAGCTTCTACCGCGGGCACATCCGGAGTGGTATATGGTGTGAACGGCAGCGTAAACTACGACCCACAATCACGTGTCAATACCTTTGCACACGTCAATCACACCGCTTCACAAACCCGTTTGGGCGTCCTGCTCTGCATCAACGGCACAGGCATCCTGAACTCTTGGATGAAGCGTACGCTCGCTTCCGACCTGAACTATGCAGAAATGAACGAAGTGGCTGCACAAGCCCCT
>ENA-ORRO01002279-ORRO01002279.1-human-gut-metagenome-genome-assembly--contig:-NODE-2279-length-12183-cov-3.119970_pt1 | contig 12183 bp, 10 predicted proteins | sample MGYA00242176_ERZ509136 | MGnify/ENA primary metagenome ERZ509136 (study PRJEB26280, sample SAMEA2338644) | human gut metagenome | biome: human gut; feature: human-associated habitat; material: faeces... | reverse complement strand
ATCCACAATATCATTTCCAGTATTGCCTGAATGACCTTCTACTTTATGGAAATGAATACGGATTTGTTTTGAAGATTCACGCATAAAACTAGCATATTGATTAGTCTCATATTTATTACATGACCAGACGCCTGTTACCCAGTTTTCAATTCCGGTATAATCATAATAAAGAGTAATTTCTTCCAAGCCTAAATAAATCGCTTCTTCAACAATTCTCATCGCTCCTGAAATTTCTCCAGCAACATTTCTCATTTTGGACATTTCAGGGTTGTTTCCAACTCCTTGAACAACTCTTACACATTTCTTACCATTTTCTTCATAGATGATAAACCCGCCAAATCCATACGTTTTAGAGTATCCATCAAATGATCCATCGACATAGGCGATGTTTTTTAAGGCTGCTGCTGAGTCTTTTTTAGAGGATTTTTCATGATATGAAGTAACATCATTGTTTAGATATTCTCTGGCTTCTGATTCTGAATGAAAAGACTTAAATTCAGCATTTGGAAACCCATGAACATACGATTGACATTCATCCCATGTAGTGAAAATACCTGTTTTGAACCCTTTTCTTACCGCATAATATTTCATAAAAAACACCTCCAACATATACAAATATAGTATAGCATAACACACATTAATATACAACAAATGGCAACGTCACACAAAAAAAAGACCTGAAACATCAGGCCTGCTCCTTATCCGAATTTTTAGATTCTGCTAAGAATTCAGAAAAGCTCTTTTTAATAGCATCTTTTTCGATAACTGGCATAATATCGCAATTCGGAATTCGAAGCTCAAAAGCATCTTTATAGGCTTTTTGAGAAATAAGCGTATCACTTAGACTAGATTCGTCACATTCCCAAAACATTTCGATAATATCGTTTAAAAACGCCATATCTTCGCTTCTAATACTGTATTGAAAGTCTCCTGATATGATACTACAACTTCCAAATTTCTTATATTTTTTCCAGACAGATGGAAGGATTGGACCACTCATCCACGCCTCGAAATCTTCATCAAACAAGGGTTTATTGTAATAATGCAGATACGAAGCCTGCATAATGTATAAAAGATTGTTCAATTTGAAAACGTTAATAGTTCCGTGCTTTTTCGAAACATACTCTAAAATGTAATCACAAATTTCATACACCTCGTAACATTCCTTATTAGAAACATTATTTTTGTTATCTTTAGGAGTTCCAACTACAAACTGAGCAAAATACTTCTTTAATTCATCCTTTGGAATGATTTCATAAAAAGGATTGTTGTCATCAACTTTTTCTGCGTCATAATGTTTTTCAAAAACAGCCTGACCTTGAATCTTATCCGATAAATTCAGAACGTTGAGTCGATACATTCTCTTAACAATATCCTCGATACGCTTTCCATCTGCTTTCGAAATAGGGACCTTACGCCTTTCAAATGAAACAATTCCGACAGATCCGTTATAAACATACGATTCATACACATATGGAACAACAGGACAGATGGTGTATGTCCAGATATCCTCTTTAAAACATTCAGAACCACTTGCTAAAAAGATTCCTTGCACATAATACAAGATACAGTTCAGCATCCAATTGTTGATGGCAGAACCTAATTCTACATTTACGTAGTCGATAATAAAATTAGCAACATCTTCGGCAGAATACGGTTTTGAAAAAGACTGTTCATCCTGAAAAGAGGGAAGTGAATTCTGAGTAGTTTGAGATTTTTTATCCTTGCACTTTTGGATCTTATATACACCAACACCAGCCAAAGCTCTGGTTAGAATACTAAGACACGTTTGAATCATAAGAAATACACCTCCTCTACATATATATACAATTACAATATAACATAACACACACTAATATACAACAAATGTCACCGTCACAAAAAAGCCATCCAAATGGATGGCAAAACTAGAAAAGACTTACGCAGGTGCAAGACTCCTGCATCTTCTCTAGGCTGGAAATTGCTTCCTCCCTCTTATCCAGCAGAAGAGGTCTCAGCACCAAAGCAGAGGGGCAACTGATGTCTTTTGTTTACGGTCGGATGCAGTCTTGCTGCCTGCATACTGCCTTTTTCTATTCCATTGCCAAGATACGAATCGTACTAAAAATTGCAATGGTTTAGAACGTAGGCGTTCTTGCTTCCTTTCTTCTTGCCGATACGAATCGTACTAAAAATTGCAATGGTTTAGAACTCTAAATTGTGTGTGTTGAAATCTTCCTGATTAGAATATTTCTGGGCGATATCATTCGTTGTCTCCAGCTCATCCTGAGCTACTTGAGAACGTTCTGTATCGACTTTAACGCCATTACCTTCTAAAGCTTTATACACTCCAGTTAGAGCAGATTCGCCGGTTGCAGGCGTTAGAGCAATGACGTCGATTTGAACATCAGATACGCCAGCTGTAATTGCTGCGTTCGCATATTGTGTGTCTGTGACGCGGGTAATATTCTTTGGCTACTATGTTGACTTGGACACCGTGACCTTTTCGTTCTTTCGTGACTTCGACGCAGGAAATCAATGAACTGGTTGAAACTCCGTTTGTGCCAAGATATTTGTCTACATCTGCACCTTCTGTTTCAAGTTCTGTTATTTTACCTCGGTCAACGCCAAGTTTTGTTGCAACCTGATCTCTTTCGGATTCAGAAAGAGCTTCTCTATATACAACAGTGGGAGCCACCCATAATTCATCGGTTGTATTTGTGGATGATTCAGTGGCAAATACAGGCATGTTGCACACTGTCGTCAGCATCAAACCTGCGGACAAAATAGTTACGATTTGTTTTACATATTTTTTCTCCTTTCAACCAAACAAAAGCTTAGAAGCCATCTCTACATGTTTCTGTTGAAATCCAGACAAATTCGAAGTACTTACAAGTCTATCCTGAATTCCATTTAAATTCGGTTCATCATCAAATATAATGACCTGCTCTTTGGATACGTTGTGATCTTTCATCCACTTACGAATTTCACCAACTCGATTTGCGTTTTTTAAAGACGGTGTTACCTCATTGATAAGAGGAACATGACAAATTTGAAATACACAATTAATCCTAAATAGTCCATGTTCTTTTTCTTTCCATGACGACGATAAGACAATTTCAGGAACACAATTATGTTCAATAAGAGTCTGAATGAACTCTCTGAAAGCAAGAACACAGGACGGCTCGATATCGTAATATAAAGAATTTTCTGGAACTTTATCGGCTATTTGTCTTTGGAATGTTGATTTCGTGTTTAAGACACCGTTTATATCTAAAAAAATATAAACCTTGCTTGAATTGTTATACATATAATAATCTCTCCCGTTATTGATACCTACATTATACAATATATCACCTATTATTTCACACTAATCATACGTCACAAAAAAAAGAGCAAAAAGATTAACTTCTGCTCTTTCGATTGATTCCAATCATAACCAAGATAATACCTAGACATATTACAGGAATTTGCCAAGAACTTCCTGTATCAGGCAGTACAATATTCTTGGCATTTGTAATGATATGCTCTGTACTGTCTTGATTTTTTAAAGAAATATTTGAACAATTCTTATAAGATGCAATCATGCTATGATTCTGCAAAGAAAACAATTGGTTTTCAACAACATGATTGCCACTTTCATCTAACTCCCAGATTGTATATGTCTTGTCAGCAGAAAGATTAACAAACTCCATATCATGAACCGGAACAAACACGTCATTTTCTGATGCTTTTCTGTAATATGATACGATGCCGTCTTGAATTGTCATACGAATCCATTGTACATCTTTTTTACCATCACTTAATGCAAAAGAATATACTCCGTCAAAACGAGAAACCTTTTCACCGTCTTCGACTAAAGCAAGACTACTATCGCTTTGCTGCTCTGGTTTTAAAATTGATGTAAACGATTCTGAGAACTGCTTTGAGAATTTTAAAGAAGGCTTTTGATTCGAGATATTCAGAATGACTGTATCCGAATACGAAGAATATAAAGAATAAGATTTTCCATTATCATCTGTAATTGCTTCTTCAAAGTCGGGAAGGGAATCATCGGATAATTTTCCAATCACTACGCAATAATAAGGCTTTGAATCAATCAGGTAGCCTTGCGGTGCTTTTGTTTCCTGAATTTTGTATATTGTATTGGTTTCCAGCTTTTGAGAACCTGCTCCAAATACAAGATTTCCATTTTTGTTCGTAGTTCCTTTTAGATGAGATTCCAAAGGCATAAATTCTGATTCTCCGTATGCCTTTTTAGCTATGATTTCAAATTCAGCTCCCTGCAGTTTGGAACTGTCTGAAGCATCTATTTTCTTGATTTGAATCTTAGGAACAATAGAAGAACCAGCCATAGCACTTACAGAATATGTGAATTGTTTATTTTTAATATCAGCACCGTCAGGTGTTTTATATCCTTCCCAGTGAGCAACGTTATTGATTTGGATATAACCTTGTTTTGCATTGATTCTTGTTCTGTATTTTAAAACAAGATGTTTTCCATCGGGAACTGTAATACGCATAGTTTGCTTATCAGACTGAGAATAATCAAATGCAAGATTCCATTTTCCTGTATATTCTGTCGAGCCATCTGATTCGTATAGCTTTATGGAATCTGTATCGAAATATAATGGATGGCTTAACTCATCAACAAGTGTCAGCATGCTACTGTTTTTGTCTAAATCTTCACTCAATCGGTTTAAGTCGACAGAAAAATTTACGAATTCTCCTAATAGATTTTCCGAGTCTATCGTTTTTGAAATAGATTTACCAATATAAGATACTGTGTTTGTACCAGTACCTTTAGATATTTCATTTTGATAGATAGAAGCACTGTTTGTGAACTGAGTAGCTTTACCGTTCATTAAGGCCTGTTTATCGCTGACACGGCATGCGATATGAAACTGAAGAGCGGTTCTATCTGTAGCACCACTTCCTTGACTCTTTTCAAGACCACTGACTTTCCATCTTATTTTGTTACCTTTAACAGAGTAGGAAACAGTAGAGCCATATCGGTCATCACCCGCAACTTTCTTCCAGCCACTGCCTGTATAAGCTTCAGTTGTCGGTCTTTGTCTATATCCGACTCCATTCCAGTAGAACTGAACGTAAGCAACCTCTAAACCATCTGGAATTTCATCTTCGATGACAGCATCTCCACTCAGATTTCCTTCGTAGTTCACAACAAGACCCCAGACATAATAAGAGCCATTTTTAGTGGTTTTATTTTGAAGAATCTTGTATTGATTGTAAGAACTGTCTTTTTGATAAGTCATTGTGTATCCTGAATCGGATTTTTCAAATGACATTTCAAGCTCTTTTAAAATGTTTTCACATTTGCCAATCATGTAGTTTGCAGAAACAGCATTTGACCAAGCGTTGCCATCAGCACTAAACGAAGCGTTGTTTCGATAATTGATAGTGCTTCTGTCATAAGGAATCGAACCAGTATTGTGACTTGGCTTTGTTTCGATGACAGCATACATTTTTTCACCATCATGCAATGATACATCTTCTTTTAATGTAATCAGCATTTCGATCCATTTGCCGTATTGACTGTTTGTCTGGATTTTTTTATCAAAGGATATATTCTCATACTTATCACTTTCAGATAATTTCTCATACGAATCATATTCAGCAGGGTCTGTATCCCCTTTGAGAATACTCACTTTGCAATTACCGTTTACATGCGTCATATGTCGATTGGAACTATCCAACAAAGGCGTATCTTTAATTTGGAATCCGCTAGGAAGATTCATTGGATATTCTTCAGGCTTGAATTGAATAATCCAGTAAAGACTTCCTTTTTCCTTATCATAGTACCAGCCTTTTTTGGAAGCACTGTAACTTGATGAACTTGCGATACTGACATCTACACTAAAGTTTGAGAACACGATATTGTAAGAAACATCACCAATACCAACAGTACCTGAAAGTGCAAACGAGTTTCGAACACGGACCTGCGTTAAAGAAGACGCTGTTTTAGTATAGTAAGTCAGAATATAAGCATAGCTTTTATGTTTGTCATAATCCTTGTTAGAAGCAAATATTTCATTTGGACTTGCCTCAAATTTAGATTTTCCATCTACATCAAGCCATGCAATAGATTCTGGCTCTTTTGCTGATTCAATAGAATGAATAACAGAACCATCAGAGCTTGAATCTACGGTAATATCAGACACATCATATGCACTGATTTTAACAAAACCGATATAAGACATATACTGCCCATTTGAAATATGATCTTTGAAAGTGGACGAATTGATGTTCCATCCGCCTTTTTCGTTGACTACAACTTGATATTTGAAACTTCCAGAAGGAATCGTAATATTGTTTCCGTTCATGTTGATAATCTGACTATCTGTTGTTTGAATTCCATTTGTCAGCTTTCTAGCCCATTTTTTCCCAGAAATATTTCTGTTTATTCTCGTATTTGAAAAAGTTGAAAAACCATTATCTGCATCTTTTTTCTGAGCAGAAGCTTCATTGCCGATGGAAATCGTTCCTCCATCTTTTAATGTAAAGATTTTATCACTGATTTTTACACGATATTTGATAGACTTTATTTGACCAGCTTCAAAATTTCCGACATTGAAACGTACAGCTTTGCCGTCGAAAACTATAGCAGAAGAATTAATTTTCTCATCATTTAAATAGAATGAATCCTTATCAAAAGTCAGACAGCTTCTGATGTCGTCATTGTCGCCAAATAAAGAATCATAGAAATATACATTATCAAATGACCATGAATTATCTTCAGGTGCAGACATTAACACTTCATACTGGATATATTTGTTTCCTTTTTCATCTGTCTGGATGGGGTCGGAAGAATTACCAATTTCATTTCCTTGAGTATCTAAAACTTTTTTTGCGGTTCTGATTTCCCCTTTTGGGGTGAATATAGCTTTCTGGCTTCCTTGCATGGCATATTTTCGATACCAAGCATCTGCATTGTTTTCAATTGCTTTTTGAGAAGCATTATTAGCATTTGCAATCTGTCCAGCATATTCAGGCTTGATTTCAACTCTATAATGCAGACTGTATTTATGTCCACCCTGTACTGTTCCAAGATTCCAGACAAAAATCGAAGAATCTTCGCTTCCTGCTGGTATATACTTCGAATTATCTGAATCTGCTCCGATTTTTCCTAAGAAAACCGTACCAACATCTCCATAAAGAGAGGCATTTTCAGGGCTGGTAGATACTTTCGTTTCATTTCCAGTCACATCACAGTATTTTTCAATGTATTTCAAATCTGTAAACGAATCAGACACCTGAACATTGCTATATGATTTCAAATCATCGCCCTGAACAGTCACAGTCAAAATATAATCAAGATAATACTTATCATTGATTTTGATAAACTTGTTATAAGAATCTTGATTTTTATTTTCATCAGAAAGAGACTTGCTTAAAAGAATAGGTGCATTTTCAGGTTCTCCTGTCTTTTCAAAATAAAGTTCTTTTTCTTCATCACCAAGATGAACACGAATAATCCCATTTTCATCAAGTTTTGAGATATCAATTGTACCTTGTGCCATGAAAGCTCCATAAATATCATCATCTTGAATACTGTCAAGCCAATCCTGTTCATAACGAATGTATACATATCCGTTTTTCACGCAGATATTTCCAGCTTTTGTCTTAGTTACGTCCTGTGTATAGAATGGATGCCAGTCTCCATCAATAAAGATTAATTCTTCAGGCATTTGATACCGAGCTGTATTATTATGAGAAATGATTTCGTTTTTAGAAACATGGTTGTATGACACTGTTAACTGAAGTGTATCGTTTATATTGAGCTTTTTGCCAAAAGAAGGCAAATCAATAAATTCTCCAGATGCTTTGTCAAGATATTGCCATGAAGATGTCACACTTACGCCGTTAACTCCATTCTGTAATGAATAATAGTCAGTTAATTCAGAATCCTGAACAGAAGCTGTCTGAGTATTCTGAGAGTATAGTTCAACTGTATTGACTTGTTCTTTTTCCTGATTTTGAGCATTTGCTTCAGAAAAGCACAGATGCAATCCAGTAGTAAACAGAATAAAACCAAGGATACATACAAGACCTGTTAGGAAATGTTTGTTGAGTCTTCTTTGCCTTTTCACAAAATACCTCCTTATATATGTATATAATGAACCATATATCATATAACTATTATATAAAAATCAAGGAAAGATTCCAAACAAGCAAAACGTCGCAAAAAAAAAGACTGCATGTAACAGCCTTTTCTAAGCTTGGACAATTTTTATCTGATATTCGTCTATAATGTTATGGATATGTTCAAGATTTTTACAATCCTTATGAACCCATTTATCCATTCCGTCATAGATTTCACCAATCAAAGAATCTGTTAACAAATAATGACCGTGAACCCAGAAGATGATATCAACATATAGGTGCTGGTTTGAATCTTTTACAACTTCAGCATCCATATGATCAATACGTAATGATACATCATCACTCATCTCTTTCATGACAAGATATTGCTGATGTGTGAGCCAGCTTTTCTTGAAATGGTTCAAGATATCTTTTTCATGAGGCAAATTGGTTTCATATTCATCTTCGATTACGCCATCTGGGTTGATTTTGTATTCTAGAAATTGAATACGATATTTACAAGCCATCTTTGGTGGTTCATATTTTTTGTCTTTATAGCTTTTCATATAATTTTCTCCTTTCAGTTCCATTTAAATGAAAGCTTCTCTCAATGGAATCGACGTATACTGACATTTATATTGAACCAGCGAAAAAAAAGACCGAATTAAATCGGCCATTTTTAGAAAGAGTAGTGAACTGCTCCATCTGAGCAAAACATACCAATCTTACCTTTAATAACAAAAGGTTTGATTGGGAATGTCCCTGCTCCGTATCCTTTTTCGAACACTTTTGGAGTGTTGACAGGACGACCTGTCAAGGATACGGATGTGGTGATGTGAGGAAGCTTAATAGCCTCCAGCATATCAGCCACATCTTCACAGGCTTCGAACCATTCACAGATTCTAAAGCCTGCGTTCTCGTTGTTGTTGCCATAAGCATCAACAACGAAATTCACGTTGCTTCCAACGTGGCGTTGTAACATTGCAACTTCGTCCTCAGTTGGGCGGAATTTTAATGTTACGTGAGGATATTCGATATTTCTATCTAGCCCCTCATCGTCAAAAGCTTTTTGCCAAGCCTCTACCTCACAAGCGTCAAAGAAAACGCCTACATAAACTACATCTAAATTTTGTTTTTCCATATATTTTCTCCTTTTTCTAGTGGTACCTTTAAACCACGACTTCATTTTATTTATATTGATATCCCACGTTATTTTTATAAAAAGAAGATGAGGTGGGGAAACCTCATCATCTATGGTGTTAATCAATTGTCACGCGGACAAATGTTAACTTGAACCCTTCCGGAAGGCTTGTAGCACCTTCTGGTAAGCGCCCGCCTACCAACTGAGCGACGTACAAGACATCGCCCTTACCAATAGAGATGGATGCTCTATTGGCAGGCACATCCTTTCCAAGAAGGTTTGACACAACCGCAGCTGTGTCAGTATGCCCAATAACAGACACAAAATCTGCTTTAGACACCTCGTCAGCAGTAACAGGTGTTACTGTGACGTGTTGGACTTTCGAAAGGTCCAACATTTGTAATGCAAACGCATTGCCTAAGTAAGTTTTATTTTCCATATTATTACCTCCTGACCCTGGAACGGGCTTAGAAAAAGAGAGAAACAATCATGGAAAATAGGCATTCACCATATCCATAAGAGCTTCTCTCTTTTCCCTGCGTACATAACAGAGTCGTACCCAAGAACTCCGACAAACAGTCTACGCGAGAACTGTTTGAGATAGAAGTTATTGCTATGGTGAATTATATAAGGGGACATAAAAAGTCCATAGGAGCTCATTGACTCACTATTAGCAGTTAATTCTGCTAAGCTATATAGATTTCACCTAAAAGATGCTGGGTAAGCATCCACAATATTTCTACATCTTTCAGTAAACCATGTTTTTTTAATAATGAAGTAAAAATACAAAAAAACCTGAATGCTCAGGTTTTATCTTAGATTGATGATGGTCTTGCAAATATCAATTGGGTTCATATTCGTACAATTGAGCTTGTACAACGGTTCAAATCCATTTAATTCCTCAAAATCATTCCTATCAGCTTCAAGACGACGATTGATTTCGCATAAAGAATCTCCTCGTTTAAGCAGTCTTTCTTTGAGTTTGTCCTCACTGATATCTAGATATATTACTCGGATTTCATCGAAGATACCTTCGTCAAATACTCCAATATCTTTTAATTTTAAAATTCCATCTGGATTCAAAATCAAGACTCTTTTAGAATACAAATTAGATGGATAATAATCTCGTCTAAATGAACCGTAAGAAACACGACCAAAGCTAGCATCATAGGTGCGGGACTCCATTAATTCGTGATGCTTTTCTAATTTTTGAAAAGCGTCATCCGAAATAAAGTGATAATCAATTCCATCACGCTCATCATCTCTTCTAGGGCGTGTTGTACAGGTTCTAACTCTATACACCCCAAACATTTCATGAAGACATCTGGAAATGGTTGTTTTCCCTGATCCAGATTTTCCAACTAAGATATACAACATATATTTTCCTCCTTTAAAGTACAAATACGGTGAGAACTTTTCTCGTAAGATTTGTACAACATATCTTTGTATATACAGTGAACCAGCGGAAAAGAAAAAAGCTCTGAAAAAAATCAGAACTTTTCCTAATAACCATACATATTTATTTCGAGCTTAACTCTGGAATCATATTTTCGAACATGTCCGGAACTCGTTTCTAAAACCCAGAAACCATGTTCTGAAGTCACTCTGACTATGCTTCGAAGATATTCTTTCACGCCATTTAAATAAATTACAGTTACATTAAACGCCATATATTTTCCTCCTTTTAATACGCTTTGACGTATGACATATATATTACATTTATATTGAACCAGCTTTGCTTTGCTAAGGCACAAAAAAAAAGTCCTGTAATTAAACAGAACTTTTTCAAGAAATTAAAGAGCAAAAGCAGCTTCGTCTTCTGGACTATAAAAAGACCATTTATGGCTTACACAGAAACCATATTCTTCAAAATCCTTTTTCAAATAGTATTGAGCGATTCTATCAAACACAGGAGCTAATTTGCTATCGGGACAAATTAACATTCCATTTGCTAATGGAACAAAGGCGTAACATCCACCCACAATCTCGGCAATACGAGCCAAGATATTTTCTTTATAGCAAATAGGAGAAGTGGTTGGCACTTCAACAACATAGATGCTGTTGAAATCATCAGCATGACTAACAACCCAGTGAATATCGCCAAATTCCATAAACATTGTCGGAACTTTCTCATCAAACGAAGAAATTTTCACTTGTTCTCTCGCAATGTTTCTCATAGCTTGAGCAACAAATGCTTCATCATCGGTTACTTGTTCTTTTCGAATCATATCTTCAGTATTACTGTCAATAAACCCGATTGAAACGGCTCCAACTTTATAGATGTATGCTCCAACCATTTCTGGCAATAATGCGTCAGGAATAGTGATAGGGATAATGCTTTGAAGATCTAAATCATCATCTTCTTCGTCATCGTCGATTTCAATTTCAATATCTTCAAAAGACTCATTATCTTCATCAATATCGTCATCATCTTCTTCAATCTCATCAAAACGTTTCAAACATTCTGCAAGAGAAGTCTTCATTGCAGATGTTAACACTTCCTGCATACTAGGATATGTCTTTACAGTTTCTGCAAAGATTCCTAGATCAACGGTACTAATTTCCTCATCGTCTTTTTTCAGAACGACTAAATCTGTACCGCTTCTTTTAACACGAGATAGATTTACGCCCTTGCTAGTGAATTCTTCTACTAATTCATTCACTAATCTTTCTTTGATTTCTTTTTTTGTCATATATTTTCCTCCTTCTAGTTTAGAACTTAATCTAAACAACCTATATAAGACACACATAGTGAACCAATCTTTTAAATTGAAGAAGCAAAAAAATAAACCCCAGAAATAATTCTGAGGCATATACAAATCCAAGCAATCTTGCAACTACAAACAAAAGACTTAGTCTAACTTACAATTGATCCCAAAAGTATGTTGCGTTGGTTTTACGTATCTGAGTCAGAAAGGGAAAACCTAGATACGCTTGTCTTTTGTTAACGCTTGGATTAT
>ENA-ORRO01002274-ORRO01002274.1-human-gut-metagenome-genome-assembly--contig:-NODE-2274-length-12199-cov-2.301960_pt1 | contig 12199 bp, 7 predicted proteins | sample MGYA00242176_ERZ509136 | MGnify/ENA primary metagenome ERZ509136 (study PRJEB26280, sample SAMEA2338644) | human gut metagenome | biome: human gut; feature: human-associated habitat; material: faeces... | reverse complement strand
AATAAGTGTTACTGCATGTGTCATGATAGAAAAATGATATAGAAAGAAAACGGAGAACCTGAGAAAGGGGCTGTTCACCGATTCCGGTGGACAGCCTCTTTTGACATCTAAGCGGGCAATGAAAAAGATGCGTTAACGTTCAGCCATCTGCTTTTCCTGCGCCTCAATCATTTTCTTTACCATATAACCGCCTACGGAACCATTCTGACGGGCGAGATTACCTGATACGAAATCAGACTCCATCTGGAGAGCACCATCCTTGTAATACCACATGTGCTGCTTTGTGTAGTCAATCTCTATGTATGTATTACCTATGTCGTCAGCGCCTCGGTAGAGAGCAGTCTGCTCGTAAACAGGCTCTCTTTCCACTGGCTTGCCTCCCTCTAAATCTGAAAGGAGCTGGGCTTTCTCATTTTTCTTGCTGACTACCCATCCGTAGTCTCCACCACCTATTTCAATAGTGTCACCGGACGATGTCTTGAACGAGCGTTTGCGGCCGAAGGTATTGTACTTGGAAGCAAGCTGCTGGACATATTTAGTGACCTTGGCATCATCTATGCTCACGCTGCCGTCATCTGAGATGCTTAGCATATCAAGGATTTTGGCTGAGTCAAGCTTCTCGTCGGCACCTTCAATTTTGTAAGTGACGGTTGAAGCAGTGTATTTGTCGAGGGCTTCTTTTTCATTTTTGATTGTATCGCTTTCCTTTGTGATTTTTGGAGCTTCATAACAGTCATCACTTAAGGTAAGCTTTGGAAGCTCATTGTCCAGGGCATCCTTTACTTCGGCAAGGATGCTGTCATATATCGGCTTGCAGCCATTTTTCTCTTCAATCACATTGTATTTGCCATCTTTTATCTCGATGTGGGCATCCTCCGGATTCTCAATGTAGTCATCACTGAAAATATCAAGAGCCTTGAGCTTTTCCGCCAAAGCGGCATCGTCATATTTGGACGAACCCTTTAGAGTATAGTTTTGAGCTTTGAAGAGACTGACAGGCCATGTAAAAGCATTCTGGCTTTTTAGAATTTGCTCCTCGTCACCGTTTGAGACATATTCATAGGAAAAATCAGGTCCCTTAAGTGAAAAGCTGTTGCCTTTTCTATCAGTGATTGTGAGCAGGTAGTCGCGGCTTAGGGCTGTATTTTTTTCTATTGCCTCTTTTGCAGTTTTACCTGCGTATTTTACAGAGTTAATCTTTGTGTTGAACAGATAGTGGCTGCTAAAATAAAAGGCAAAGCCAAGATAAACAGCCAAAATCACACCAAGCACAACGGCGCAGGCTATAAGCACTTTTTTCTTCATGTAAATCGACCTCCTTGAAGATATGCTGTTGCTGCCCACACCGGGGTGTAGGCGGCAGCTAAAATCAGTTACATTTGTGAAGATGTGACACATCCATATAGTCAGGCAGACCATTCTTGTAGGCTACAGCGGTTTCTCCCTGAATAAGTGGCTTTAAGTATTCGATAAGCTCAGGCTTCACATCATTGCCAGCATCATTGATCCACTCTCTTGGCACAGACTTGGCCTCGTTTGCGATATCCTTGATAGCAGAATATGTGTATTCCACCTGATAAGGATTATTTGAGATGCGCTTTAAGCATACCATTGATGCGGTCACACCCTCTGCTGCAATAGTGACACCCTTTTTACCCTGAGCAAAAGATTCCTCGATATCGGTTAATGATGCAAGATGTGAGGCACAGCGCTGGAGCACGTTTACCTCTACTGAGCGAACCTTGACACCGATGTTTTCTTTCACAATGAACTCAAGAGCCTTTCCGGCACCGCTTAGCTGCTGGTGTCCGAACTGGTCGCATGAGGCATTTGATGATGTAATGTATGAGCCGTCTGCGTCATGTATTCCTTCGGATACGGCAACTATTACATTGTTAGTGTGCGCAAGGGCTTCTTTTATATCGGCAACAAATTTGTCCTTGTCAAAATCCACCTCAGGCAGATATATGAACTGAGGCGCTGTATTGTACTCATTACGTGCGAGAGCGGAAGCGGCAGTGAGCCATCCTGCGTCACGTCCCATGATTTCAACGATTGTCACACTCTTAACAGCATAGATAAAGGTATCATGGGCTATCTCAAGCATGCTTGATGCGATATATTTGGCGGCAGAGCCAAAGCCCGGAGTGTGGTCTGTCATGCACAGGTCATTGTCGATGGTCTTTGGAATCCCTATAATTTTCACATCACTGTTGATTTTTTTTGCATAATCGGATAACTTTAATACGGTATCCATCGAATCATTTCCACCGATGTAAAAGAAAGCCTTTACGGAGAGCTTATCAAACTGGTGGAAGATGTATACATATGGTGAATCATCATCCTTGTAATCAGGGAGCTTGTGGCGGCATGAGCCAAGATACATGGCAGGTGTGGTCTTGAGCTTTTCAAGATTAGCATCATCTGCAAAAATATCTGACAGATTGAGATAATTCTCATTTAATATGCCGAGTATTCCGTTTACGGCGCCATAGCAGATATCGTATTTCTCGGAGCTTTTTACTCCTGCGATGACTCCTGCAAGGCTTGCGTTGATTGCAACAGTTGGGCCGCCTGACTGGGCGACGATACAGTTTGACTGATTCATTGTAATCTCCTTATTGTGTATTTTAACTATTCTCTTCTGTAAGAATAGTTATGGTATAATTTTAAAATGACTACTGAAGGCGCATGGCATATGCACCGCATAATCATATAGATTGTAGTATCAAACATTATTTTTAGCAAGGGTTAAAATGAAAAATATGAATAAATACGAAAATTGCTTATTGTGTCCCAGAAAATGTGGCATAAACAGAAGCACCGGACAAACAGGCGTATGTGGCGTTTCGTCTGAAATAAAGGTGGCGCGAGCAGCACTTCATTACTGGGAGGAGCCGTGCATATCAGGAAAAAGAGGAAGTGGGGCAGTTTTTTTCTCAGGCTGCAGCCTGCACTGCGTGTTCTGCCAGAACAGGGAGATTTCTGACGGAAAAGAGGGAAAGGTAATCAGTAAAGAGAGGCTGAGTGATATCTTTATGGAACTTGCTGATAAAGGCGCAAATAATATCAATCTGGTCACACCGGGGCAGTATATCCCTGATATAGTGTGGGCGGTAAACGATGCAAAAAGCCGTGGCATGAAGCTTCCTATTATATACAATACGAGCGGATATGAAAATGTGACAGAGCTAAAGCTGCTTGAGGGTATAGTGGATGTGTATCTTCCGGATTTTAAATATATGGACAGTACGCTTTCGGCAAGGTATTCAAGGGCAAAAGATTATCCGTCTGTCGCAAAGCAGGCGCTTTCAGAGATGGTCAGGCAGCAGCCGGATGTCGTGATTGACGATGCGACAGGACTCATACAAAAGGGAGTTATTGTGCGACAGCTTCTACTGCCGGGACATGTGAATGATGCAAAGGCTGTACTTAAGTACCTGTATGATACATATCATGATCACGTATATATAAGCATGATGAGCCAGTTTACGCCGATTGCACTAAAGGATTATCCTGAGATAAACCGCACAGTGACAAAGAGAGAGTATGAAAGACTTGTTAACTATGCCCTAGAAATAGGAATCACGAATGCATTTATACAGGAGGGGGACGTGGCAAAGGACAGCTTCATTCCGGCATTTGACTGTGAGGGGGTATGATATTTACCGTTTTTCTTAATAAAATAGTAAGAATTGGCAGGCAAAAATGACTGGATTTTGTGACGCCGGTGTAGTACTATGGTTATGTGATATTTTTTAGCTGTGAAGGTACTGAACAGTTACGATATTTTGTTATTACTCACATCCCGGTGTGACAGACGATAATGTTTTTAATCACACAGGATACATTATTCAATAGAGGATACATTGATGAAAAATATAGGAGAACAGCAGATAATAATTGAATGTCCGAATACTATCTTTCATCTATACATTGACAGTGAGGATGAGCTTTCAAAGGTTAAGGTGTTTATGAACAATATGAAGAATGTTGATTCGATAAGTCTGCATGATATATACAACTGGTGCAACAGACAGCATTTGCAGTACACGACGACATTTAATTATGACAGTAAAATGACCTGGACAGAAATGATAAAATCCTACATATTTTACTTCAGACAGAAGCTTAGATATGTAAATAATAGTGATAGGATGATAGAAACATGAGATACCCTGAATTTCTAAAGGATAGAGGAACAATAGGCTTTGTGGCGCCCTCGATGGGCTGTACAACAGAGCCGTACAGGAGTGCCTTTGACAATGCCATTAAAAGGTTTCACAGCATGGGTTATAAGACGATAGAGGGACCTAACTGCAGGTGCGACAGTGGCATAGGTATCAGCAATACACCTAAGAAGTGCGCAGAAGAGCTGAACGAGAGCTATGTTTCTGCTGACAGTGATGTGCTTATATCATGTGGTGGTGGCGAGCTGATGTGCGAGGTAGTGCCTTATATTGATTTTGAGCGCGTGAAGCAGTCAAAGCCGAAATGGTACATGGGCTATTCCGACAACACGAATTTCACATTTTTGGAGGCTACTATTGCAGATACAGCAGGTATTTACGGGCCGTGTGCGGGCAGCTTTGGCATGGAGGTGTGGCATGAGTCACTTACCGATGCATTTAATCTGCTTTGTGGCAGGAAGCTTTCATTTACCAATTACCCTATGTGGGAGAAGGAATCGATAAAGGATGAGAATGCTCCGTTTGTGGGCTACAACCTGACTGAAAAGTCGTGTATCAGCTCTATTCCTGCGGTGGCAAAGGAAAGCAGGCTTACCATGAGAGGCAGGCTGCTTGGTGGCTGCATGGATTGTCTTATCAATCTGCTTGGCACATCGTTTGACCATGTAAGGGAATTTAATGAGCGCTACAGTGATGATGGTATCATATGGTTCCTTGAGGCTTGTGACCTTAATGTGATGGGCATGAGAAGGGCTATGTGGCAGATGAAAAATGCAGGATGGTTTTCAAATGTAAAGGGCTTTCTTATCGGACGCCCGGCGCACTTCGGAGAGGAAATGTTTGGCATAGACCACAGACAGGCGCTTTCATCACTGCTTAGAGAGTTTAATGTGCCAATCATCATGGATCTGGATATAGGTCATATGTCACCAATGATGCCTGTGGTATGCGGAAGCATGGCAGATGTCAGCTTCGACGGAAGCAGCTTTACAATTTCGTATGATATAGAGCAGTAGATTGGAGGAAAAATGATTAGATCAATAAAGAAAAAAGCAAAGAGTATTGTATGCGGCATGCTTGCTGCTGTGACACTGTTTACAATGAATCCGGCTGTATTTGCAACAGAGACAGCTACGCAGACTGATACAGTTTCAAGCGTTGATGTATCAGGCAGTGACGCAGCTGATAAGAGTAACACAGACAGTACTGCAGACAGCACAACGCCAGCCGGCAGTGAGGCAAACGACAAGGTGAACATCAGCAAAAATGATAAGCCATACTTAAGTCTTGGAGCAGACCTCACACCGGATCAGAGAGCGACAGTGCTTGGATTTATGGGAATCGAGCTCACTGATCTGGACAAATACGATGTGGTCTATGTAAATAATGATGAGGAGCACAAGTACCTCGATTCATACATCAGCAAGAGCGAGATTGGCACAAGGTCACTTTCCTCAGTACTCATTACAGAGGATAAAAAGGGTGCGGGTCTTAGTGTTTCCACACACAATATCAATTACTGTACGGTAGGAATGTACAAGAATGCTCTTGCCACAGCAGGCATAGCTGATGCTAAAATCATAGTCGCAGGGCCTTTCCCTATTTCCGGAACGGCAGCACTTGTAGGTACACTAAAGGCATACGAGGAGATGACAGGCAAGAAGCTTGACGACAAGGTGACAGACGCAGCGATGGATGAGCTTGTCACAACAGGAGAGCTCAACAAGAGCATTGACGGCGATTCGCAGGATATCGAGGCAATGATTGCAGACCTAAAGAAGCAGCTTGCCGATGGAAGGCTCAAGGATGAGAGCCAGATAAAGGATGCGATAAAGGAGGCTGCAAAGGATTACGACCTGAAGCTTTCTGATGATGATATTGCAAAGCTGACATCGCTTCTTATGAAGCTTAAGGATGCCAATATCGACTGGGATTCAGTCATTAACCAGGCACATGACTGGGCATCAAAGCTTGGCGATAAGATAAATGACCCGGGCTTCTGGGAAAAGATTGGTAACTTTTTCATGGATTTATGGGATAAGATAAAATCCCTGTTCAGCTAGAAAAAGCTACAGGAGACAGTAAGAAAAAGCAGAATATGAATCAGACAACTCCCTGAAACGTAAGCACGGGCTGCACGTTGAAGGGAGTTTTTTAATTAATAAAAAAATAATAAATTTCTGCCGAATACATTGATACAAAGGTCATATTCTATTATAATTAAATGGATAATGGATTAATGTAAACAATGCACATAAGAAAGATGGGATTTGATGATAAAGATAAATAAATTTCTGGCAGCCTCTGTCGTTACATTGTCATTAGCCGCATGTGACCTGGCACCATACAGCAGCATAGCAGTCTATGCGGATCAGGCGGCTAAGGTTGTGTGTGATGAGAGATATTGGGTAGCGGCGAGAAGCGGACCGGGAACAGAGTATGAGCTGGAGCACAAGCTTTCAAACGGCAAGGATATTACTATTCTTGAGCAGACCACAGGTGCAGACGGCAAGGTGTGGTACAAGGCAAAGTACAATCTGGCAGCAAATAACGAGGAGTGTGTCAGCTATATAAGGTCTGATTTTGTATCAGCAGGTACAGCTGCATCAGACAATGCGCAGACAGGGGATGCTTCGGCAGACACCGGCAATGCGGATGCCATACAGCAGAATAATGAGGAGCAGCTTGCCATTGCAACCGCATCGGGAGCATATGCTACAGGTACGATTACAGGTGGCAATGTGTATGTCCGCAATGCAGCAGGCACATCCGGCACTACCAAGGTTGTCTCACTCAACTGGAACCATCAGGTTGACATAATTGGAGAGACCAGGGTAAACGGTGTGGTCTGGTATAATGTCAAGGGTACTTTAAACGGCAAGGCATTTACGGGCTGGACTATCAGTACATACATAAAGGTGACATACAATAATAGCGGAGACAATACTGATTTTGTCACGGCTATGAAGAATGCAGGCTTTCCTGACAGCTATATTCCAAACCTTACAGCACTTCACAATAAGTATCCAAGCTGGACATTTGAGGCTGTAAATACAGGTTTGAATTGGGATACGGTGATTGAAAATGAAAGTGTAAACGGACTTAATCTGGTATCCAAATCAGCAGACAATGCCAAGAAATCCACAGCTGCAGGAGCATATAACTGGTCAACAAATACGTGGGTTGAGTACGAACCGGGATGGGTGTCAGCAAGCAGTGCCTATATTGCTTATCTCATGGATCCAAGGAATTTTCTTGATGAGACCAATATTTTTCAGTTTCAGAGTCTGGCATACAGTCCGAATGAGGCACTTGAAGGTGTTCAGTCCATAGTAAAAGGCACATTTATGGAGGGAACAAAGACCTATTCCAACAATGGTGAGAAAATCAATTATGCAAGCACATTCATGGATGTGGCAAAGAGCAGTGGAGTAAGTGCATACCATATAGCATCGCGTTTAAAGCAGGAGCAGGGACAAAAGGGAACGAGTCCTCTTATTTCGGGTACATATTCCGGATACGAAGGATATTATAATTATTTTAATTTTAGTGCAACCGGAAACACGAAGGATAAGATTTATAAAAATGGTCTGTCTTTTGCCAAGAAGCAGGGCTGGAATACAAGAGTAAAGTCCATAAGCGGCGGAGCTGTAAAGGTGGGCAGCAATTATATAAATAAGGGTCAAAATACACTGTATTTTGAGAAGTTTAATGTAGTAAATACAAGCTCGCTGTATTTCCATCAGTACATGGGCAATGCCACAGCGGCTCTTACTGAGGGACAGAGTCTGGCTAAAGGATATTCAGACAAGAATCAGGCTTTTGTATTTAAAATACCTGTATACAACAATATGCCATCGTCAGCAGTGGGCTTCGATAAAGCTGGCGATACCAATAACTATCTGCAGTCGCTTGCGATAAGCGGTGTAACACTCACACCGGCCTTCAATGGAGCGACAACAAGCTATTCAGCAGTTGTTTCAAATGCTATAAGCTCAGTGACTGTTTCGGCAGATGCAGTTTCAGGAAACAGTGGTGTTTCAGGCACAGGAAGCTATTCGCTTGCTGTCGGAAATAATACAATTAAGGTAAATTGCAAGTCGCAAAGCGGTGATACAAGAACATACACTATCAATATAAACAGGCAGGCGGCATCTGCAAATAATGCAGGTGGCAATAATAATCAGAACAATAATAACCAAAATAATACAGATGTAAACATAACATCAGGTAAATACAGTATAGGTACTTATATTACAGGCATTGAGCCTGGAACCGGTGCAGCTGATTTTGTGAAGAATATAGCAGTATCAGCATCAGGTACTGTAAAGCTTCTGACAAGCTCAGGCTCAGAAAACAGCGGAAAGGTTGCAACAGGCAATAAAGTGGCTGTTTATGATGCTTCGGGTAACCTGAAAAAGACATATGATATTGTTGTATATGGAGATATCAATGGTGATGGTGCTGTAAATGCTCTTGATATGATTAAGCTCAACAGACATATCTTAGGAAAGGGAACACTCACAGGTGCTTATCTGGAGGCAGCTGATGCCAACAGAAAGGGTGATGGTGGAAATGCCCTTGATATGATAATCATGAACAGACACATACTGGGCAAATCAAAGATATCGCAGAATTAGAAATGTGAGGAAAGATATGAAGAAATTATTTGGATGTATATTATCACTTGTTGTGGCGGTGATGCTTGTTTTCACACCTGCCGAGCATGTATATGCGCAGGGACTTGGATTAAGTGTCAGCTCAAGCTCTGTAGCTGTTGGAAAAACAGTCAAGGTGACGGTTTCTATGCCGTCAGGATATTTTGGCACTGTAGTTATCTCAAGCTCTGACGAGGGAGTACTGAGTAACGGAGGAGATGGTGTGGCCAATATTGGTGACGCCGCAGGATATCCAACATCGCAGTCATTTTCATTTACGGCGAAGGCTGCAGGAAGCTGCACTATAAAGGCATATTGTACAGTTGTAGGAGATGCAGAGGCCAACGATGCCGGAGGTATAATTACCGGTGCCAGCACGAAGGTGACGGTAACAAGTGCTTCATCAAACAACGATTCAAACAGCAACAAGGATAACAAGGACAATTCCGGCAGCAATACCGGCAATGACAACAATGCGAATAAAGATAATGAAAACAAAGAGGAAAAGAAATCCTCAAACGCATCTCTTGGTTCGCTTGTTATCTCGGCAGGTACGCTTTCCCCTGAGTTTTCTGCTGCGACAAAGGATTACACAGCTACAGTAGATTACAGCTGTTCAAGCCTTGCGGTTACAGCAAATCCGGCTGATTCCAAGGCGAGTGTGACATCAGTCACAGGCAATGATTCACTTGAGGTTGGAGAGAATACGGTCAGCGTTGTTGTGACAGCAGAGGACGGCAGCACAAGCACATACAATATAGTTGTTACCAGAAGAGCCGAGGATGATCCGGAGAATGCAGATAAGCAGGATAACTGGAAGAAGTTCGATATAAATGGCACAGAGTGGACTATGGTAAATGACATTCCGGAGGATGTTGTTCCTGAAGGCTTTGAGCACTCAAAGACAGTGATTGACGGACTTGAATACAATACCCTTCATGGCACCTTTGGTGATATCACGCTTGTGTATTTACAGTCGGAAAGCGGCAATGGGCTTTTTGTATATGATGCAGCACAGAATACAGCATATGAGTTTGTCCGTATCAATTCAGAGTCACATTTTATAGTGGTTTTACTGCCTAAGGTGGATGATGTGCCTGAGGGATATAATGAGATATCGCTCTCCATAGAGGGCAAGGGTGTGGCAACAGCCTACCAGACCAAAGGCGAAAAAACCGATGATCAGACAAAGGATTTTTACCTCATATACGCTATGAATGACAATGGTGAGAGTGGCTGGTACACATATGATAGCGTAGATGGCACATATATGAGAACTGAGCTCAGTACACCTACAGTGGCACAGGAGGAAAATGATACAACAAAGAGTGAGCTTGTCCCGGGAATTGCCAATAAATATCTTGTTTTGGCTGCAATACTGGTTCTTATTATCATTATTCTGTTACTGTTGCTTATTGTATCAGCTGTGAAAAACAGAAAATATAAGGCAATGGACTATCATGATGACGATGATGATGTAGATGATGCAGCAGAAGATGTATCAAATGAAGCTTTGGAAGAAACAACTGATGAAACTGCGGACGAGATAGCAGATGAGTTGGAAGAAGAGGTTACAGAAGAGCCGTTAGATGAAGTGGCAGAAGAAGCTGCAGAAGAAACAGCAGATGAAGCTGTAGAAGAGCCGGCAGATGAAGTCGCAGAAGAAACAGCGGAAGATGCTGCAGATGAGCAAAAGATGGCTACGGATGAAAATATATCAAATGCATCCTATGTCGGAAGAACCGTAGAAATTACACCTGATTCTAAGAAAGCTGTTGAGAATGAAAACTCTGAGTTTGATTTAAAAGACGATTCAAGGCAGGAAAACGTTTCTGACACAGAAAACGATGCTGATGAGGATGCTTTAAAGAATCAGCTTCAAATGGCACTTGATGGCTTTGTCAATGATGGAAATAAGCCGTCTGAGACTATAGACAGCAGTGCAAAGGATGACAATGAAGATGACAGCGAAGATGATGATTTGCAGTTCATCGACTTAAATTAGTGAATATGACTGGAGGATATGACTTGAAACCATATACAAGTAAGGCTAAAAAAGCAATAGATTTGGCTGCACGTATATCAAAGAAAATGAATTACAGCTATGTTGGAACAGAGCACATACTGGCTGGCCTTATAAAAGAGGGCACCGGTGTGGCAGCTGAGATTCTAACAGCCTGCAATGTGGAATATGATAAGCTTATTTCGATGATTGAAGACCTGATTTCACCGGGGGATAACATCGAAGTGATGGACAGGGATGGCTATTCACCAAGGACACAGAGAGTATTGGAGCGTGCATCGGAGGAAGCCGATAGATTTGAGTGCAATGAGATAGGTACAGAACACTTGCTGATGGCTATAGTACTGCAGGGAGACTGTGCAGCTGCAAGACTTTTAAACACCATGGGTGTTAACAGTCAGAAGATGTTTATAGATATTCTTGGTGCGATGGGTGAGGATCCGTCTGCATACAGGGATCTGATGAAAAGCTACGGTACATCATACAATTCTGCGACTCCTGTATTAGATCAGTATTCCAGAGATTTGACAGATATGGCAGAGGCAGGGCTTCTTGACCCTGTTATAGGCAGAAAAAAGGAGATGGAGCGCGTTATCCAGATACTTTGCCGCCGAGGCAAAAACAATCCATGTCTGATTGGAGAGCCGGGAGTGGGCAAGACCGCTATAGTAGAGGGACTTGCACAGGATATAGTCAGTGGCAATGTTCCGGATATTCTTTTGGGAAAGAGACTGGTTTCCCTTGATATGTCCGGGCTTGTAGCCAAATCAAAGTATCGTGGTGAGTTTGAGGAGCGTATCAAGAAGGTGATAAGCGAGGTTTCAAATGCCAAAAATGTACTGCTTTTTATTGATGAGCTTCACACTATAATAGGTGCAGGAGGAGCAGAAGGCTCGTTAGATGCATCTAACATATTAAAGCCTGCGCTTGCCAGAGGCGAGGTACAGGTAATCGGCGCCACTACCATAGAAGAGTACCGCAAATACGTGGAAAAGGATGCTGCGCTTGAGCGCCGTTTCCAGCCGGTGATGGTTGAGGAGCCGGGTGTGGATGAGACAATAGAGATACTCACAGGATTAAAGGAACTCTATGAAAAGCATCATGGTGTCATCATAACAGATGAGGGCGTGAAAGCAGCAGTAAGCCTTTCTGCACGATATATAAATGACAGATTTTTACCTGATAAGGCGATAGATCTGATGGATGAAGCGGCAGCCAGGATAAGGCTTAAGAATCTGACATCATCTGACGAGCTGCTTGCACTGAAAAAAGAGATAACAGATAAGCAGAACCAGGTGGAAAATGCTTTATCGAATGGAGATCTCGCA
>ENA-ORRO01002269-ORRO01002269.1-human-gut-metagenome-genome-assembly--contig:-NODE-2269-length-12213-cov-4.350716_pt1 | contig 12213 bp, 6 predicted proteins | sample MGYA00242176_ERZ509136 | MGnify/ENA primary metagenome ERZ509136 (study PRJEB26280, sample SAMEA2338644) | human gut metagenome | biome: human gut; feature: human-associated habitat; material: faeces... | reverse complement strand
GCAGGCGGCGGACGGCGGGAGCCTGCGGCTGTACTGCCCGGCGGACCTGAGCGAGCAGAACAAATCTGCCGGCGGCGGCGACGCCGTGCAGGGCATCGCCATCCCCTGGGCGGACATCACCGCCGGGGACCGGGGACGCCAGCAGCAGGCGCAGTACATCATGGAGCTGCTGCTGGGCGGCTGCACGGCGGAGGGATTCATCGCGCCCATACCCGTGGGGACGCAGCTGCTGAGCTGTACCGTCACCGGCGGAACGGTGTCGGTGGACATGAGCAGCGAATACGACCAGCTGATCGGTATTGACCGGACCATCGCGGACTACTGCATCACGCTGTCGCTGATGCAGCTGGACGGCATTTACGCCGTGCGGCTGACGGTGGCGGGCGAGCTGCCTGCGGACCGGACCAGCGAGGTGTACACCTCAGAGGAGGTGCTGCTGACCAGCCCGGACGATGTGGTGCGGACGGTGAAGGTGCAGCTGTACTTCCCGGACGGCGGCGGTACGCTGGTGGGCGAGGAGCGCCGGCTGACGGTGTACGAGGGGGAGACGGTGGCCCAGGCGGTGGTGAAGGCACTGACGGAACGGCCGCTGGACAGCTACGCGGACCTGTACCCGCTGCTGCCGGAGGGCTTTACGGCCCTGAACGCCAGCACGGAGGAGGGGATATGCTACCTGAACCTGCCGGGGAGCGTGGCGGCGCTGCTGCCGGAGGACGCGGAGGCGCAGAACCGCATGATACAGGGGCTGGTGGACTCGCTGTGCTCACTGGAGGATGTGACGCAGGTGCAGCTGATGCTGGACGGTGAGTACCAGCTGATGCTGGGGAGCGTTCCCATCAGCCGGCCCATACTGCCCACGGGCGGCGTACAGCCCATGGCGGAATAACCGAAAACAGCCGGACTTTTGCACAAAAAGTCCGGCTGTTTTTGCACCTTTAAGCCAAAAAAAGAGTATTCCCTTCCTGCATATTGTTTCAAAGACGGCAAAGTGGTATAAAGAAGGAGTAATTATGTGCCGCCGAGGGAGTATACTCCCTTTCAACGTTTCAGCGGGCTGAAACGAACTCTCTTGGCGGGAAAGGAGAGGAACGTATGATGAAAAAACTGGTCAGTTTGCTGCTGGCGCTGGTGATGGCGCTGGGGCTGTGTACGAGCGCCATCGCGGAAACGAATGGGGAGAGTGAGGACGTCCAGACCGGCAATGAGACGTATACGATGGAGACGGTGCTGGCGGGAGTGGATGCGCTTACACTTGAGGACGTTGCAGAGAGCGAGAGAGATGCGGCTAAAGAAGCAGCAAAGAACTTTTTGCAAACGAATTTTGCGGTAGTAAAAAATAATGGAAAATTTTTCCTTGTTATTACAGATGTCCGCTTTAGGTATGACTTGTTCTTTGTAACAGAGGGAGATAAAACAAGAGTCAAGGGGATAGTAGACAATTACGAAGCCCCCATTGCGAATGGCTCGAAAACTACCATCAAAGCGGTGCTTAACAGCTATATAGTGCAATATGGCAATAATTGTGGCAGAACCGATGGTGTTGACTTCGGTTGGCTGATGAATATATACAAGGCTGCGGCAGAGCGCCTGGTATTGCAGAGTACCGAAACGGGCAAAGTGCAGGGTATAGATAAGCTGAGAATCAACGGTGGTGAGGATTCGACTTATCCGTACAAGAATGGTGAGTATATTAAGGGAGATGGGCCCAATAGTACCGCACAGGATATGGCGAATAGTGCTGTGACCTATTTCAAAAAGTATTTTAAATGCGGAACGGAAACATTCAACGAAGAAACGCGTGGCACTGTGACCTATAATAAAGATATCTATGAGAACAATAGCTTTAAAAATAGAGACAAGGCACAGCAGGCCATCACGGATTATAATAACCTTTCTCCAATGGCGCAGATATACTTGAACGAATTGGAGATATATCAAGACGGAGGCCCTGGTGTTGGACCGAGGGGGATATCTTTCTGGCAGTTGATACAGCAGTACAACGAACAGCTGAATGGCAGCCAGGGTGGCGGCAATAATCCCGGCGGGCCTCCCCCGTCTACGGGTAATGTTACAGATGTGAGCAATCTGCCCGGAAACGGGCAGCCAAACGAAGAGGCAAAGGTTTTTTTGGGCCAGAATGGGTATATGGAGTATACCTATACGAGCGAATACGAAAGCGATATATCCTTTAGGGGCGTGAGCATTGACAACAAGGGCCGTTTTGTGGAGGCGCAGAAAGTCAGGGCGGCAATCACTGCGTATAAAAACCTGTCACAGGAAGCAAAGTCTATTCTGAATAATCTGCGTATTTGCGCGGACGATGAGCAGTGGACGTTCTCTCGGAGAATGTGGCATCTTGAGAGGATGCTGTATTTTTCTGAAAGCAGCAACAGTAGCCGGGTAACCCCCGTTACAATGCCGAAGGACGGTGTGGTAGAGGCGCTGCTCGAAGCGGGGTTCACAGCGCCGGTGCTGGGCGATGATTTCGCAGTGGCATTTCCGTCACAGCTGGAACGCTATAAGGACTACGATTACAATTATAGCATTATTGACAATGTGGGTGTTCTGACCGTGGAAGTACGGGCGGGAGACAGGGCACACTGGCTGGAAGCGGCCAGTGCCAGCGATGACGGCGATATCACCTACGGGATCGTGTTCCGAAACAAGACCGGAGCGAACTATCATGGCTCTGCCTTTGGCAATGGCGGCAGCGGCTACTGGCAAGTGTGGGCTGCTAACGAAGAAACTTTGAAAAACAGCGGCAAGGCGACCACGCACTACAATAGTTTGGGACTGGCGGCAGTGAACCAGCAGAATGGCGTGATGACCGTCAATGCTATCGAGAACTGTGGCGAGATGATGGCGCTGTCTGTGTGGAATAATGCCAGCAGCGCGAAAGAGGGGGCACCAGTCAAACACTTGCTGACCATGCGTATCCGCATTGTGGATCAGTTTACCTATGAGGCGGAAGCCGGCATGGGTGAAGAGGTGCTGCCCGCCGTAAATGTGCAGGACGAGAAGCGCGTAAGCTATACGCTGAACGGAGAGAACACGTGGCGTGTTGTCCGTGAAAAGGAACGGCTGGTGGTACGGCCAGCGGAGGGCACGCTGGCAGACAAGTTTGCGGCAAACAACGACTGGTCTAATGTTATCGGCACATTGACGGTGGCAACGCCTATCGCGGGGTACAAGCTGGCGGCGGTGAACGGAAACCCGGTAAACAATGGCGGCGATACCTGGATTTGTGACCGCCTTTTCCCGCAATCAAATGGTCAAAATACATCGGGAGTGGTGACGACCAGACAGTTTACGCTGACTTGGACATCTAATTCTGACCAGTATGCAGAGACGTTTACCCTCTATATCGGAGAGAATAGTGCGGTAGTGAAGAATGAACTGAATGAGGCATATAAAGAACTGAATAACGGGAGAACGACTATTGTTGCATTCCAATCGGCAAACGATGCGCAGCAAGATATCAGCGATGTCAGTGGCAGTTCTGTGGATGTGGTTTATGACTCGGTAACGGGCGGGTTTCACACTACTTTTGACAGCAGCAAGCCTATGCCTACCGCAGAGCAGTTGGAACAGGGAATGGTGATAGAGCCGGGCGAAGGAATTGATAAGACGAAAGTTGCACGGTTCCATGTACATCCTTTCCAGACAAATGCTGATCCTGCCGACAGTACGAGTGATTGGTTTAAGGACATATTAAAGGGATTCCAAAAAGAGCGAGAGGATAGCAATAAGTCGGATCAGATCTTTGATTACAAAGCGACGGAGGATAATATCGCCCGTACCATTCCCTTTGTGGCAACGAACAGTGTGACGCATGGGGACGTGACGGTGTACTTTGCCTTCACGCAGGCGTACCGCGGCAAGGTCATCGAGTGGGTGGACGCACAGGGTAATGTTTTAGGCTATACGTTCGCTTATGGCCGGAACGACCCGTTTGTGGCGACGACGCGGACCGAGGTGAAACCCGGCGGAGAGGACGGCAGGCCTACGGGTAAGCCGGGAGATTACAACGAGCCCTTCGCGGTAGGCCCCGACGGCGGTATGTTCTGGTGCGAGCGCTATCCCCAGGAGGGCGGCAACGGCCAGAAGTGGTACTTCCGCCTGCGGGTGAGTGGACATAGCGAGTGGAACGGCGAATATACGGTCTATCTGCCGTATGGGTATCTGGGCATCAGCGAGCAGGAGGCGCAGCGGCTGATCAACAGCGGGCGCAAGGCGCGGATCGACCACTATGTGAACGGCGACGGTATGGCACCGGAGACCCTTGAGGGCACCTACACAGAGTGGGGCATCTGCTTCAAAACCAGAAGCTTCTCGCCGTTTGTGATCAGCACGGCGGCGCAGAGCAGCTCCGGCGGCGGGTACTACTACTACGGCGGCGCGTCCACGCCCGGAATTTCCGCGGTGAAGACGGCTGATGCCGCCAAGAGCGCCACGGATTACACCTCCGGCAGCTACGGGCTGACGTTCCGCAGCACGGCGGCGTTCAGCGGCTTTAAGGGCGTGCAGGTGGACGGCAGGACCATCGCCGCGGCCAACTACGTCGCCGAGGACAACGGCGGCATCGAGGTCTATCTGAAGGCGGTGTATCTGCGGACGCTGAAGGACGGCAGGCACACGGTGACCATTCTGTCCGACGCGGGCAACGTGACGATGAACTTCACCATCGGCGGGGTGGACAGCCCCACCACGTTCGACGCGGGCATCGGGGCCTACGTGGGCATGGCGCTGGCGTCCGTGGGCGGCATGGCCTGGATGCGGAGAAGGAAGCGCTGACCGGCCTATACGGCGGCACACAGCCAGTACCCCGGCTTCGCCGGACCGATCGTGCGGCATACGACCAGTACCCCCGGCGAAGCCGGGGGTACTTTTTTTGAAATCAGCTATTGCAAAAACGCGAAAATGTGGTATCATACGTGCGAGCGCCGCACTCTGCTGGACGGAGGCGGCAGCAGGAGGTAAAACTATGAATAACGAAACGAAGCGCGGGAAATACACCGTGCATGACCTGGTGCGCATTTCCGTGCTGGTGGCCATTATGCTGCTGCTGGAGGTGACGGGCCTGGGCATGATCAAGATGCCGGGGCTGGAGATCACCCTGCTGATGGTGCCGGTCATCGTGGGTGCCATCGTCATGGGGCCGGCCAGCGGCGCCATTCTGGGCGGCGTGTTCGGCTGCATCAGCTTCTGGGAATGCTTCGGCAGGAGCCAGTTCGGCGCGGTGCTGCTGGGTATCAATCCCATCTACACGTTTCTGGTGTGCGTGCCCACCCGTATTCTGGCGGGCTGGCTGTGCGGCGTGGCCTTCAAGGGCCTGAACAAGCTGGACAAGACGAACCTGTGGTCCTTCGGCGCGGCGGGCCTGATCGGCGCGCTGTGCAACACGGTGCTGTTTATGACCACGCTGTGCCTGTGCTTCTACAACACAGAGTATATCCAGGGCTTTGTGGCCGCCCTCGGCAGCGCCAATGCGTTCCTGTTCGTCATCGCCTTCGTGGGCGTGAACGGCCTCGTGGAGGGCGTGGTGTGTCTGATCACCGGCGCGGCTATTGCCAAGGCGGTTATGTACAGCCGGGGCAAGCTGGCTGCCCGCAAGACAAACGCATAAGACGGGAGGCGCGCGTATGCTGCTGGCTTTGGACGTGGGAAATACCCACGTGGTCGTGGGATTGATGGAGGGGCGCGAGGTGCGCCGCAGCTTCCGCATCGCCACGCGGCGGGACAACGCCGTGGGCGATTACGCCGTGGCACTGAGCCAGCTGTTGGAGCTGGCGGAGGTGGACAGGCGGGAGGTGGAGCAGGTCATCATCTCCTCGGTGGTGCCGCCGGTGACCCGGGCCCTGCAGGGCGCGGCGCGGCTGCTGACCGGAAAAGAGCCGTTGGTGGTGGGCGGAAACGTCCGCTGCCGCGTACCGGTGCGTATCAAGCGGCCGGAGACGCTGGGCGCGGACCTGCTGACCGCCGCCGTGGGCGCGCTGGATCTGTATCAGCCGCCGCTGCTGCTGGTCGACATGGGTACCGCCACCACGGTGACGGTGCTGGATGAGCAGGGGGCGTTCCGGGGCGGGGCCATCCTGCCAGGGGCAAACCTGGCGCTGTCGTCCCTGGCGGGCGGCACGGCGCTGCTGCCGGATATCCCGCTGGCGGTGCCGGATAGAGCCATCGGCGACGATACGCTGACGTGTATGCAAAGCGGGTGCGTGCTGGGCTCGGCACTGCTGCTGGACGGACTGATCGACCGGATGGAGGCCGAGCTTGGCCGGAAGGCCACAGTGGTGGCCACCGGCGGCATCGCGCCGGTGATCGCGCCGGCCTGCCGGCATGAGATGCACATGGCCGCGGACCTGATCCTGCGGGGTCTGGCCGTGCTGTATGAGCAGAATAAGTGAAGGAAAGAACGCCTCCGGCAGTGCCGGAGGCGTTCTTGTCATATTTCAGCGGTCACTTCAGCAGGTTGAAGGTCATGATGGCGGCGCCGAGGATCACCAGCACCACGCCGGTGGCGCGGTTCAGCGTTTTAGGTTCGGCCTTGTTGGCAAATACCGCGGCGATGCGGGCCCAGATCAGGGTGAACACCACGCACAGCGCCAGTACCGTCCAGTCCGGCGCGCCGCCGATGGTGAAGTGGGAAATGGCGCCGGTCAGCGCCGTAAAGGTCATGATGAACACGCTGGTACCCACGGCGGTTTTCAACTCATAGCCCAGCACCGTGGTCAAAATCAGCAGCATCATCATGCCGCCGCCTGCGCCCACAAAGCCACAGATGAAGCCAATGACGATGCCGCAGACCACGGACTGGACGGCACGCTTTTTGGCGGAGACACCCAGCATGGACTCCTTGGTGGTCATAACGGGACGGACGATGAACTTGACGCCCAGCAGGAACGTCATGATCACGGAGAAGCTTCCCATGGTGCGGGAGGGCACCAGGCTGGCGATGTAGCTGCCTGCCACGGTGAACAGAAGCACGGTGACCATCATAATGATGCCGTTCCGGATATCCAGGTTCTTGTTTTTGCGGTAGGTGTAGGCGGAGACGGCGCTGGCCAGCACGTCGGAGGCCAGAGCGATGCCTACCGCCATGTAGGGGTCCATGCCCAGAAATGTGATGAGCATGGGACTGATGACCGCCGCGGCGCTCATGCCCGCAAAGCCGGTGCCCAGTCCTGCGCCCATACCGGCGAAGAAGGTGACGGCCAGTGTCGTGATGAACTTCATGCGGTATTCCTCCGATGGACGCCCCGGCGATGCCGGGGCGTTTCGCTTATTTTTTATTCAGGATATCCATGAACTCCTCGCCGGTGATGGTCTCCTTCTCGTACAGGAAGGCGGCCAGCTCGTCCAGCTTGGCGCGGTTGTCGGTGAGGAGCTTCAGCGCCTTCTCGTGCTGCTGCTTCACCAGTGCCACCACCTGTTGGTCGATCTTCGCCTGGGTCTCGGCGGAGCAGGCCAGAGACGTGTCGCCGCCCAGATATTGATTCTGCACCGTCTCCATGGCCACCATGTCGAAGTCCCTGCTCATGCCGTAGCGGGTGATCATGGCGCGGGCCAGCTTGGTGGCCTGCTCGATGTCGTTGCTGGCACCGGTGGTGATGGTGCCGAACACCGTCTCCTCAGCGGCGCGGCCGCCGGTGAGGGTGGCGATCTTGTTCTCCATTTCCTCCTGAGACATCAGGTAGTGGTTGCCCTCCTCCACCTGCATGGTATAGCCCAGAGCACCGGAGGTGCGGGGCACGATGGTGATCTTCTGCACCGGGGCGGAATTGGTCTGCTTGGCCGCCACCAGCGCGTGGCCGATCTCGTGGTAGGCCACGATATGCTTCTCATGATCGGTCATAATGGCGTTCTTCTTCTGGTAGCCGGCAATGACTATCTCGATGCTCTCCTCCAGGTCGGCCTGGGTGGCAAAGCGGCGTCCGTCACGGACGGCGCGGAGGGCGGCCTCGTTGACGATGTTGGCCAGCTCGGCGCCGGAGGCACCGGAGGCCATACGGGCGATCTTGTTGAAGTCCACGTCCTCGGCGATCTTGATCTTTTTGGCGTGTACCTTCAGAATGGCCTCGCGCCCCAGCAGGTCGGGCAGCTCCACGGGTACACGGCGGTCGAAACGACCGGGTCGGGTCAGGGCCGGATCAAGGGATTCGGGACGGTTGGTGGCGGCCAGAATGATGACGCCGGTATTGCCCTCGAAGCCGTCCATCTCGGTGAGCAGCTGGTTCAGCGTCTGCTCGCGCTCGTCGTTGCCGCCGTACTGGCCGCCGCTGCGCTTTTGGCCGATGGCGTCGATCTCGTCGATGAACACGATGCAGGGGGCCTTTTCCTTGGCCTGGTTGAACAGATCGCGGACCTTGGACGCGCCCATGCCCACGAACATCTCCACAAATTCCGAGCCGGAGATGGAGAAGAAGGGCACCTGGGATTCACCGGCCACAGCCTTGGCCAGCATGGTCTTGCCGGTGCCCGGAGGGCCCACCAGCAGGATGCCCTTGGGCATCTTGGCACCAATGCTCTCATACCTGCTGGGGTCGTGCAGATAGTTGACGACTTCCTGTAAGTTTTCCTTGGCCTCGTCCTCGCCGGCCACATCCGCAAAGCGGATGCCTGCCGTGGACTGCACATAGACCTTGGCGTTGGATTTGCCCATGCCGCCAAACATCATGGAGCCCGGGCCGCCGCCGGCCTTTTCCATCAGCTTTTTGTTCATCTGGTTGCCGATGGCCGAGAACAGGATGATGGGCAGGACGAACCAGATCAAAAAGCTCAGCACCGGCGAGGACTGTTCCACGATCTCGCTGGAGAAGGTGGCTCCGGCATCGTACAGCCGCTCGGTCAGGCCGGTGTCGTTCATCAGGCCGGTCTTGTAGACCTGCGTCTCGTCTTTATCGGTAAAGATGATCTGGTTGGATTCAATGTCCACCCGGCCAATGTTCTTCTCCTCGGTCATGGTCATAAAGGTGCCGTAGTCCACCTCTTTGATCTGGCGCTCCTCCATCCACGGCAGCAGCACAAGGTTGAGGAGCAGCAGCATCAGCAGCACGATGGCGTAGTAGATCGCCAACGGCTTGCGCGGTGTCTTGACTTCTTTCATAGGATTTCCTCCTCGGTAAACGGCCTCGCCCTCTCAGTCTGCTTCGCAGCCAGCTCTCCCAAAGGGAGAGCCTTTGACAAATCGGTCAGGGGCCTTATTCTTTCGATAAGCTTATCTTAACACAACGAAGATTAACAAAAAAGCTTTTCGAGGGCTTGTTTCCAAAAACTTCCCAGATTCTTAACAAACCCCGAAGCCTGGCGGGAGGGAAGCGTGGGCATCCCCCGCTTCCCCAGCGCTCTACGATTCGATGCAGAAAGCGCAAAATTTGGAAAATTGTGCCGCTCCTGATGTGAATTTGTTTCATTTTTGATATGAGCCAAACTTCTTGACAGCAAATCCAACATTTGGTACAATAAGCTCACTTTGAAACACAAAGACCAAATGCGTTGACGGGGAAAAAACGATCTTCTTCTGCTTCAGAGAGCTGCCGGGTGGTGCAAGGCAGTGCGGAGGGTTTCGGTTACTGGCCCCTGAGCGGCAGAGCTGAACGGAAAGTAGGCTCTGACGGATGCCCACCGTTACCGGGGCAGCGATTCGCCGCCAAAAGCTGATCGTGTGAGTGGCTGGTTTTCCAGCAAAGAGAGTGGTACCACGGGTGCTCTGTTAGAAAAAATGACAGGCCCTCGTCTCTCAAGGCTTATCGCCTTGGAGACGAGGGCCTTTTCGTATGTAACTCCTTCAGTCAGATCCTTACGGATCTGCCAGCTCCCTCGGGGAGGGAGCCTCTGGCGAAGCGGGAAACTTTACCGTACTGCCAAGGGCCCCATCTCAGAGGGGGCTGTCACCGTAGGTGACTGGGGGAGTTGGGCAGGAAGAAACCTCAAAAGTGTAATTTGTTTAGGAGGACGCACATTATGATGGACGCAACCAAGTACGCACCGGGATATTACCCTGTCCCTGCCGGTTATGACAGCTGGGTGAAGAAGGATCACATTGAAAAGGCCCCGGCCTGGTGCAGTGTGGATCTGCGCGACGGCAATCAGGCTCTGATCGTGCCCATGAGTCTGGAGGAAAAGCTGGAGTTCTTCCAGATGCTGGTGAAGATCGGCTTCAAGGAGATCGAGGTGGGTTTCCCCGCCGCCAGCGATACCGAGTACGAGTTCCTGCGCACCCTGATCGAGAAAAACATGATCCCGGAGGATGTGACTGTGCAGGTGCTGACCCAGTGCCGCGACCACATCATACGCAAGACCTTTGAGGCTGTCAAGGGTGCCCCCCGCGCGGTCATCCACTTCTACAACTCCACCTCCGTGGCCCAGCGCGAGCAGGTGTTCCACAAGAGCAGGGAAGAGATCAAGAAGATCGCCACCGACGGCGCAAAGCTGGTCAAACAGCTGAGCCAGGAGTACGAGGGCAACTTCCTGTTTGAGTACAGCCCCGAGAGCTTTACCGGCACCGAGGTGGACTATGCCGTGGAGGTTTGCAACGCGGTGCTGGATATCATGCAGCCCACCCCTGACCGCCCCATGATCATCAACCTGCCCGTTACAGTCGAAATGAGTATGCCCCATGTCTACGCCAACCAGATCGAGTATTGCGACAAGCACCTCAAGTACCGTGACAGCGTGATCATCTCCACCCATCCCCACAACGACCGCGGCACCGGTGTTGCCTGCGCTGAAATGGCCGTTCTGGCCGGAGCCCAGCGCGTGGAGTGCTGCCTGTTCGGCAACGGTGAGCGTACCGGCAACGTGGATGCTGTGACTCTGGCCATGAATTTGTACAGCCACGGCGTAGACCCCAGACTGGACTTTTCCGATATGCCCGAGATCTGCGCTACCTACGAGCGCGTGACCCGGATGCACATCTACGAGCGCACCCCCTACGCCGGTCAGCTGGTGTTTGCCGCCTTCTCCGGTAGCCATCAGGATGCCATTGCAAAGGGCATGGCCTACCGCAAGGAGCATGGCGAACACCGCTGGACCTGCCCCTACATCCCCGTTGACCCCCACGACATCGGACGCACCTACGACGCCGACGTCATCCGCATCAACAGCCAGAGCGGCAAGGGCGGCATCGGCTTTGTGCTGGAACAGAACTACGGCTATAATCTGCCCCCCAAGATGCGCGAGGTGCTGGGCTACAAGGTCAAGAGCGTGTCCGACCACAGCCACAAGGAGCTGAGTGCAGGCGAGGTGCTCCGCATCTTCGAGGAAAGCTTCCTCAACCGCGAAAAGCCCCTCCGTGTGGTGGAGGCCCACTTTGCACAGGTCAACGGCATTACCGCCACGGTTACCCTGGACCTGAACGGTCAGCGCAAGGTGGTCACTTCGGTGGGCAATGGTCGTCTGGATGCTGTGGCCAACGCCATCCAGAGCGCCACCGGGATGGACTTCCATCTGGAAAGCTACTCGGAGCACAGCCTGGACGAGGGCAGCACCTCCCGCGCGGCTTCCTATGTGGGCCTTGCCTGGGGCGATGGCAGCATGACCTGGGGTGCCGGCACCGACACCGATATCATCGTTGCCGGCATCAAGGCGCTGGTTTCGGCAATTAACAGTAAATAAAAATCGAACTCCCTCAGTCACCTGCGGTGACAGCTCCCTCTAAGAGGGAGCCTGTTGCGTAACGGAAAGGCAAAGAGGCCCCCTCCTAGAGGGGGCTGTCGCGTAAGCGACTGGGGGAGTTGTAAAAGACAAAAGGAGAGTATCACCATGGGAATGACTCTGACGCAGAAAATTCTGGCCGCACATGCGGGTTTGCCGGAGGTCAAGGCAGGCCAGCTCATCAATGCCAAGCTCGATATCGTGCTGGGCAACGATATCACCACCCCGGTCGCCATCAACGAGTTTGAGAAGGCAGGCTTTGACGGCGTGTTCGACAAGGAGCACATTGCCATCGTGCTGGATCACTTCGTCCCCAATAAGGACATCAAGAGCGCAACCCAGTCCAAGCAGTGCCGCGAGTTTGCCAACAAGTATGATATCCTCAACTTCTACGATGTGGGTCAGATGGGTGTTGAGCACGCCCTCCTGCCCGAAAAAGGCATCGTGACCGCCGGTGACTGCATCATCGGTGCCGACAGCCACACCTGTACCTACGGTGCACTGGGCGCATTCTCCACCGGTGTGGGCTCCACCGATATGGCCGCCGGTATGGCCAAC
>ENA-ORRO01002267-ORRO01002267.1-human-gut-metagenome-genome-assembly--contig:-NODE-2267-length-12214-cov-19.326343_pt1 | contig 12214 bp, 10 predicted proteins | sample MGYA00242176_ERZ509136 | MGnify/ENA primary metagenome ERZ509136 (study PRJEB26280, sample SAMEA2338644) | human gut metagenome | biome: human gut; feature: human-associated habitat; material: faeces... | reverse complement strand
ATAACCCAGGGCGCTGCCCTGGGCTAAGAGCTTCTGCCCCTTCAGGGCGTGTGGGCCGAATATGGCTTTAACTTCTCTAACTTCTTTAACTCCATACTAACGAAACCTCAGTTTAATAGTTAGCATGTACCGGTAAGTCACTGAGATGTCTCAATGACTTACCGGGAAATCTCTGTAAGTCATTGGCAGGCCTGAATAACTTATCGGGCTTGAGACCATTTTGTGAAGTTGTGAACGTCTATTATAATATATATTCTTTTATATGTTTTAGGCATTACCCATACAGCTGTTTTCTTTCTTTATTTATTTTCTTTCTGGATTAGTCAACACCCATATTGTCATGAGTTGTTACGTTAATACTGTGAGTCAACGTGTATTATTAATAAAGTGGTCAACTATATTTTTTTATAGTTTCTATCAGAATAATACAATAGGCTTCAACTGCTTACGAAGCCGCTTTCATTGCTCTACGCAATAGGCTTCATTGACTATCGAAGCCGCTTTCATATTTCAAGGCTTTTCTATTCAAAAAGTTTTCAATAGGGGTGCTGAGTAGTTATTTTTAGCCTCTTATGCGTTAAATCGGCATTAAAATTAGTAACTTTTTGGTGCAAAAGCATTGTTTTGTCCCGAATTTATTATAATTTTGTGACAATATTAGGGTTGAAATCTTTTCGACATGTATGGTTGGTTCAGGACGTGCTGATTCTAAGAGTTATTTCCCTTAGGGAGTTCCAGCCGTACGGTCGATAAAGTTTTTTATGTAAAAAGTATCAAAGTATCATCTTGTTGGCTGAATACAGAGACAAATAACTGATACATAATGAGATAGAAGAATGATACATTTTGGATTATCTTACAAGAAGTATCATAGAAGTATCATAAAAGTATCATAAAAAACGTCATTCAATTACTACAAGATAGTCATCAGGCATCATGCATAATGGCAAAGCCGCCGACCTGTAAGAGGTGCCCAAAAATTGCCCAACGTTTGGGCACTCTGTGCACACCGCACGGGCAATGAGTGCCCGTCGCTTGTTCTGTCGATGCCCAACGCTTGGTCCATGAGTGCCCACTTGATGGGCAAGACAGACTGTAAAACAGGAATAGTAGACACTTTTTTTTAATCGACTCAAAGCCGAATAGTCGTATGAAGAGACTATTTTTGCAGTAGTTCTTATGGCACAGTAGCAAAAAGGTGTGGGTATAAATAAAAAATGTTACCTTTGCAGTTATATGGAAACAAAGATATTAGAACAATTAGCGAGCCTTGTTCTTCCCAAAGAAATACTCGAACGCTTTGTGATAGTTAAAATTGAAACAGACGAGCGTGATATCGATGCCATGTCCATGACGATTCATTTGGATGAACGTATGAATACGGTGTATCAAGAGAGTGAAGACTATGAGTCACTTGGGTTTATTGATGCCGTTTCTGTCACCGACTTCCCGATCAGAGACCACAAGGTAGTGTTAAAATTACGACGTCGTAGATGGAAGAACAAGCAAACAGGAGAGAGCTTTGTGGAACGAATCAGCGTAACAGAGAAAGGGACCCGCTACTCAAAAGAGTTTGCGGCTTTTTTAAAAGAGACGTATGGAGACATCCCCGGTGACCTGCCGTACGCTTGAGGAGTTTTATCACATAGACGGGCATTTGTTTGAGAAGCAATACAAAGAGTCATTAAGTGGCTTTCGCAGCTGGGAGCAATTGGACCATGCAGAAGAATGGTTGCTGTTTGCCGATAACATAGGTCCTCGTTTGGCTATTGACGAATCGTCGCTATCCAACGGAGAGTTGTATACCTTCATAACAAACAGAGACGCCCGTACACGAGAACAGAGTCTGGTCGCCGTTGTTGCCGGGACAAGGTCAGAAGACATCATAGCCGTCTTAAAATTGATTGACGAGGACAAGCGCAACCAAGTGGAGGAGGTTACGCTTGACTTGTCGGATTCAATGCGTAGAATTGTACGCACAGCGTTCCCAAGAGCAAGTCGCGTCATAGACAGATTCCACATACAGAAACTAGCCTGCGATGCCGTACAGGAACTTCGTATCAAGCACCGTTGGGATGCTATACAACAGTGCAATGACGAAATGGAAGAAGCTAAACTTTCGGGCAAGCCGTATGAGCCTTTTCGTTATTCCAATGGCGACACAAGAAAAGAACTGCTTATAAGGTCACGTTATCTGCTCTTTAAGTCAGCAGACAAATGGTCTCCGACACAAAAAGAGAGAGCGGCCATTCTCTTTGACAATTATCCTGATATTAAGACCGCTTACGGCTTGTGCCATTCGTTGCGGATGATCTTCTCCAAGAATACGATTAAAGACGCTGCAAGGCTTTCTATGGCTCGATGGTACAACAAGGTTGAGGAGGCGGGACTGCACTCGTTCAACGTTATTGCCGCTACCTTCTACGAACATTATGATGAGATCCTTAACTTTTACAACAATCGTTCTTCAAACGCATTGGCGGAATCATTCAATGCTAAAATCAAACTTTTTAGAGCCAATCTGAGAGGCGTCGTTGATAAGAAGTTCTTCCTCTTTCGCATTGCTAAACTTTACGCCTACCCACACTAAATAGCTACTGAGCCGGAATGGTTCAATAGAAATTTCCTGGGGGCTAAGTGCCCCGTAGGGTGAGTCTTTCCCCCTTTTATCATATCCAGAATAGGACAGACTTTTCTGTGCCCATTCAGTTCAACTCTAACGCAAAGCTTTGCATCTGCTCACGCAAAGCATTGCAACCGCCAACGCAAAGCATTGCCTTCATTTAGGAGTCCCATCCCCATGTTTTTTCCACTGAGCCGTTCTTATATCATCGTAAATGCCACATAACTTACCGCTTTATATGGTGGTAAGGGGGGACTACTTAAAAGTACAAAAAAAGTCCTGTAAATCTTGCGACTTACAGGACTTTGCGGAGAGAGAGGGATTCGAACCCCCGGTACCTCTCGGTACGACGGTTTTCAAGACCGTTGTAATCGACCACTCTACCATCTCTCCTTGCAAGATGACCAGCTTGGTTTTCTTAAGCGGTTGCAAAGATACGACTATTTTTTCTTTCTGCCAAATATTTATGAAACTTTTTTTGATTTTTCTTTAAAAAAAGTGGTTATACGTATGCTTGTAGGGCTGTTTATAGGGCTGTTTATACAAAAACGGGGCTACCGCCGTAGCCCCCAACCTTGATAACCTTAAATCTAATACTATGAAAAACACACTGCAAAGATAAGTAATTCTTTGATACATGATGTCAGATATTCCGAAAATCTTATCTTTTGGCAGTTGTTTTGTTTATTTTTCATCTAAATATCCCTTTTCCTGAAACTCCAGCATGAGAGGATAGGCCAAAAGTTTGGCATCAGGGTGGGGGGCTCCTGTGGTGCCAAGAGCACGAAGATCGAAGAAATGACGCCAGTCGCTGATGAAAGCTGTATGCACGAGTTCGGTGTTGCAGTCGAGTGGCAGGATGGCTCGTGCCTCCTGTGGTTTGCAACCGGCATTGATCATATTCATATATGAATACTCTGCGGCGAGGTTGGCAAAGAGCCAATACTTCAGTTTGCTCCATTGCTGTGACTTGCCTTCGGCTACTTCCTGGCAGAGTGAAGAGAAAGTTTCGGGCGATACTTCCGCAGTTGCGTCATCGAAGTCGGCTTGATTGGCAACCCACTCTGGCAGGTTGATGGTTATCTCGTTGCCAAACTTGTTCTTGGTGTAGTTGCAGTAGCGTGTGCTCTGCTCGGCCATGGAGTTGGCACGATGGCGATTGTATTCGCGGGTGATGGAAATCTGGGTGGTGAAATGCACGGTGATGCGCAGCTCATGTCTGCCAGCCACGTAGTTGCTGAGATACTTCAGGTCGGAGAGTGACTTGTTCTCGGCAAGAACGCGCATGTTGGTTGTGATGTAATCCTTGCCCTCGACGGTGTGGCAACGGGAGAACCTGTTGGTGAGATAAAGTGGCAGCTCGCCATGATTGCACACGAGATAGACGGTGCCATGTTCGAGCATGGCGAAGTGCTCGCTCTGAATCATTCGTTCAACGAATGGTTTGGCAGAATCGTCTGTTGTATGGTCTTCACTCTTGTAGCATACTCTTCCGGCACGCTCTATCTGTTTATAGATGCCGGCTTCTCCTGCGATTTGTTCCCAAATCTCAAATTGGGGTTTCTGGATTTTCATTTCTTGATGGATTTGATTGTTTTGTTTGCAAAGGTACATTAAAAAGCATGGAATACCAAATTTTTTCTTTTTATTTCTTTCCCAAATGGATTTAATTGTGTAATTTTGGCGCAAATTAGAAAATATGGAATTAAAACCAATAGCACATTTTCGCTCACCTTTCAAGAGTAAGTTTGGTGTTCCCAAGCAGGCTGGACTGGTGGCAGAGTTGGTGGGAGAGATTGTCTTTGAGCCCGAATACCGCAACGCAGATGCGCTTCGTGGCATAGAGGGTTTTGACTATCTGTGGCTGATATGGGAGTTTTCTGCCAACAGGCATGCTGCCAAGAGTCCGGTGGTTCGTCCTCCGGTATTGGGCGGCAACGAGAAGGTGGGTGTCTTTGCCACCCGCAGTCCTTTTCGTCCCAACAACATCGGATTGTCTTCTGTGCGTCTGTCGCATGTGGAGTGGGAGAGTAGCCGCGGTCCTGTCATTCATGTGAAGGGTGCCGACCTGATGGACGGTACTCCTATTTATGACATCAAGCCCTATGTGGTGTATGCCGACTGTCATCCTGAGGCCCGCAGTGGCTTTGTGGATGTACGCAAGTGGAATAAGTTGCAGGTAGAAATATCTGATACAGTAAAAACCTTTCTGCTGTCTCAGGGAATGACTGAAGAAAAGATTGGGATTTTGAAAGAGGTGCTGGCGCAAGACCCTCGCCCGCATTATCAAAAAGACCCTCATAAGGTATATGGAATGCCTTATGAGGGTATGGATATTCACTTTACGGTATGCAATCAGATACTTACCGTAGTGAAGTAGTCGTTTGCTTTACTTGGCGAAGGTACTGAAGTTGACATTCTCTACCTGAATCTTGCAAGCCTTGTCGATGTCTTGTGCCTGCTTATTGTAGAAGATGTTGCAGTCTTTGATGGTGATGTCGTGGATCATACCTTCCTGTCCATGTGCCACGATTCCGTTTTTACAACCTCTTACATAAACGTTGCTGATATGGATGTCCTGGAAGTTGGGTACGAACTCAGCTTTCTGGACAGCATTCTTAGGCTGCTTGGCACCTACGTGGTTGTCCCAGTAAGTGGTCTCGAAAGTGATGGCGTCGCCTGTGATGTCGGTCATATAGATATGGTCGATGAAGATGTTCTCTGTCTTTCCGCCTCGCTTGACAGCACTCTTGAAACGAAGTCCTGCGTCTGTGCCCTGGAAGGTGTTGTTGCGTACCAGGATGTTCTTCATGCCACCAGAGAACTCGCTTCCAATGACGAAACCGCCATGAGCGTGATATACGGTGTTGTCCTGAATGTTGATATTCTCGCAAGGACCTGCCTTGACACCGCTTTCGCCAGCTCCTCCCTTCATGCAGATACCGTCGTCGCCCGCATCAATGACGTTGTTGACGATGAGTACATCCTTACAGCTTGAGATGTCGATGGCGTCGCCGTTCTGGGCATTCCAAGGACATTTCACGGTGATGCCGTCGATGATGACATTCTGGCAACGGGTAGGGATGATGTGGAAACGAGGAGAGTTGAGCAGGGTGACACCCTGTACGAGAACGTTCTGACAGTCGGTGAAGCGGATCATGTGGTTGCGGTATTTCTCCTGCTCCTCCATCGTGGAAGCCACATTGGGCTGGTGTTTCAGATTGAAAGGATACCAGAGGTCGCCCTTGGCAGAAACACTACCTCCCATTTCCTGGAACTGTTTCCACTCCACGTCGCTAACCTTGCTGCGTTTTACAGCTCGCCACCATTCTCCGTTTCCGTCGATGGTGCCTTCACCTGTGATAGATATGTTCTTGCGCTTGCTGGCTGTGATGGCTGTTGCGGCTCTCAGTTCTTTGGCACCTGTAGTCTTGTCAATCTTGATCAGGTCGTTCTTATCCTCGGAGAACACGATGATGGCGTTCTTCTCGAGGTGCAGGTCGATGTTGTCCTTGAGTGAGATGAGTCCTGTAAGATAGATTCCTGCAGGTACATTCAGATGACCGCCGCCCTGTTTGCTGAGCTGGCTGATGGCTTTGGCGAAAGCTTCTGTGTTGAGAGTCAGTCCGTCGCCCTTTCCACCGCAGTCGAGGATGCTCACCTGATTATCCGGTATGGTGGGCAGGGTGGGTTTTGGCATCTGTACAGGCAGGTTTTGGTAATACTTGGCATAATCGTTGTTGGCTTGTATGGCTGTAACAGCGAGAAGTGCCAGTAAAGAGATGATGATTTTCTTCATAATCTTTAAAATGTTTAGTTGTTTGAATATAGTTTGTTTTGTTTCCTGATACTTCATTATAAAAAAAGGCGGCTCTAACCGAAGTCAGAAACCGCCAAATGAAAGGAGGAGTGGTACCACCAGGAATCGAACCGGGGACACAAGGATTTTCAGTCCTTTGCTCTACCAACTGAGCTATGGCACCATCGTTTTATTTTGCGGTTGCAAAGGTACAATATTTTCTTTGATTGAGCAAGAGAAAAGAAGATATTTTCTCTTGCTTAATGTTTATTAACTAAAGAATAGTTCACAAGGATGTCGGCAGACTCAGTCTTTCAGCGGATTCCACCCCTGGGCTTTGAGCTCGAACTCCTGTCCATCTCGCGTGATGAGCATTCTGCCGAGGGATTCCTGTGTGATGTAGCCTATCTGCTTGATGCCTTCCATCTCTTCGATTTTGGCATGGTCGCCGATAGGTACGGTGAAGAGCAACTCGTAGTCCTCACCTCCATTCATGGCGCAGGTGGTGAGGTTCATGTTGAATTCCTCTGCCATGACTGCCGTCTGGTAGTCGATAGGGATGTTCTTCTCGTAGATGCGGCAACCGCAATGACTCTGCTGACAGATGTGCATCAACTCGCTGCTCAGTCCGTCGCTCACGTCCATCATGGCTGTAGGTCGTATGCCTGCCTCGCGCAACTGGGCTATGATGTCACCTCTTGCCTCTGGCTGCAGCTGGCGTTGCAGCAGATATTCCTTGCCCGAGAAGTCGGGCTGGAAGTTACGCATGCCTGCCAACTCCTGGTTGAGTGCTGCCAACTTCTGCGTCTCGCCGGCAGCCTTGGCTTGTGCCATCTTCTTGCGGATGTCTTCCACCTGTCCATAATATACGGCTTTCTCACGTTCCAGAAGCTGCAGACCCATATAGGCTCCGCCCAAATCACCCGACACACAGATGATGTCGGTGTCTTTGGCTCCATGTCGGTAGACAATGTCTTCTTTTGCAGCCTCGCCAATGCAGGTGATGCTGATAGCAAGTCCTGTAAGCGATGAGGTTGTGTCGCCTCCGACAATGTCTACGCCAAACTTATCGCATGCCATGCGCAAGCCCTTGTAGAATTCGTCCATGTCCTCTACCGAGAAACGCTTGCTCAGGGCGATGCTTACTGTCATTTGCCGTGGTGTACCGTTCATGGCGAAGATGTCGCTGATGTTGACCATGGCACTCTTGTATCCCAAGTGCTGCAGGTCGATGTAGGTTAGGTCGAAGTGTACTCCCTCCATCAGCATGTCGGTCGTGACGAGAACTTCCTTGTCGGGATAGTGCATCACGGCGCAATCGTCTCCTACGCCATAAACAGTAGAAGCATTTTTGTTTTCATGTCCTTTTGTGAGATGGTCGATAAGACCAAACTCACCCAATTTTGCGATGTCCAATTTGTTGTAAGAATGTTAAATGTTTGAACTTTAGCAACTTCAGAAGTTAAAGGAGTTAAAGGAGTTATCGCTCCCTATGGTCGCTGAGGAGTTAAGACAATAGTCTTTTTGGCATCGTTTTTAAGCAGCAAAACATACGTCTTAACTCCTTAACTTCTTCACTCCTTAACTTCTTCACTCCTTAAGACCGGCGAATCATCTCGCGCATGATCTCTGTCATCTTAGGCTGTGCGGCGTTGGCAGCTTTCTGAACCTCCTCGTGGCTGACTTCTACCGGTACGTCGAAGCCTCCCAGGTCGGTGATGATGCTGATGCCGAATACCTTGATGCCACTATGGCGAGCCACGATGACCTCGGGTACGGTACTCATGCCTACAGCGTCGCCTCCCAACAGTCGGTACATGCGATACTCGGCAGGGGTCTCGAAGGTAGGACCCTGTACGCCTACGTATACTCCGTGCTTCAGGTCGATGCCCTTCTCCTGGGCTATGCTGTCAGCCAAGTCGCGCAGACTCTTGTCGTAAGCCTCGTGCATGTCGGGGAATCGAGGACCTGTGGGGAAGTTCTTGCCACGAAGCGGATGCTCGGGGAAGAAGTTGATATGGTCGTCGATCACCATCAGGTCGCCTATCTGGAAGGTTTCGTTCATGCCACCAGAGGCGTTGCTGACGAAGAGGGTCTCGATGCCCAGCTCGTACATCACACGCTCGGGGAATGTCACCTCTTTCATGTTGTAGCCCTCATAGAAGTGGAAACGTCCCTCCATCGCCATGATGTCCTTGCCGCCCAGCTTGCCGAAGATCAGTTTGCCGGCATGGCCTTCTACGGTTGAGACAGGGAAGTTGGGTATCTCACTATATGGAAAAGCGTAGCTGTCAGTTATTTCTGAAGCTAATTGTCCGAGTCCCGTTCCCAGAATGATGGCGGTCTTTGGACTTGTGGTCATCCTTTCTTTTAGCCAGGATGCTGTTTCTTGAATTTTTTCGTACATAGCTTATGATTTTTTCGTTAAAGTTTTCTTCTTGATCGAGCATGAAGCTTACCTTGATGGGCAGCGCATAGATGTTTTGTCTTACGGGTTCGCTCAGTCCTTCGGCTTCCTTCAGTCGCACGGCATCCTTCTCTGTCGTGATGATGATGCGTGGCTCGGGCATCGACTCGAAGGTGTCGTTGATGAGTTCGATGTCGCGTGGCTTGAACTGATGATGGTCGCCAAACGACAGGCTTCTGATGTCGCCTACATGGGGCTTGAGGTCGTGCTCCATCTGTTTGGGCGATGCGATGCCTGTGAGGAGCATGACGTGCTGCTGCTTCAGCTCATGGAGTGGGAGTGTCTTGTCGCAGAAGAGGCCCTTGGCATCGTCGTAGTCGATACACGTGAAGTAGAGCTTCTGGAAAGGATAGAGACTCATGGCTTTGGTGAGCACACGGAACTCCATGGGACGAAGGTCTTTAGGACACTTGGTCACGATGACGATGTCGGCACGGTTCTTTCCGCTTAATGGCTCGCGTAGTCTTCCTGCCGGCAGCATCTTGTCGTAGATGATGAGTCGATGGTAGTCCACCAAGAGGATGTTGATGCCCGGTTTCACATATCTGTGCTGGAAGGCATCGTCGAGCAATACCACATCCACATCCTTTGTCTCTTCGTCAGACTGCAGTCGCTCTATTCCTCTGACTCGCTTGGTGTCTACTGCCACATAGATGTCGGAGAACTTCTGGTGCATCTGGAAAGGCTCGTCGCCTATCTCGGGCATCGTGGTTTCCTCGGTTGCCAATACATAACCGCTGCTTTTGCGCTTGTATCCACGTGAGAGTACGGCAATCTTCATCTTGTCGTGCAACAAGCGGATGAGGTATTCCACATGCGGAGTCTTACCCGACCCACCTACCGTGATGTTGCCTACGGATATGACGGGCAGGCTGAAAGTCTTGCTTCGCTTGATGCCTACATCGAAGAGCCAGTTGCGAAAGCGGACTGCCATACCGTATAGCCAGCTCAGCGGGGTGAGCCATTCGTTTATCTTGATAAGATCTCCTTCTGTTCTCATTTTTATTATTTTCACCTTATTATATATAGGTACATCTTGTCACAATAGATGACTGCACTTGGTCATAATAGATGACCGCGTCTGGTCACAATAGATGCCTATACCTTATTATATATAGGCGGTTGTTATCTGATGTTGAGTACGTAGGGCAGCGAAGCCTGTACGGGCTCGTGCTCGTTGATGTGGCGCAACCACATGAATGGTGTGTACATGTCGCCCAAGGTGAGGCGCAACTGCTCGTCGAGATAGTTGCCGCTTCCTGTTTCTACATTGTTGAGCAACTGATCCATCCAGCTGGCTGGCAATGGATATTCATCGGTGTGATAATCCTTGACCTTAGCCAACTGGGCAGCCTTGGCTACAGCATCGTCCAGTCCGCCCAAGCCGTCGACCAGCTTGATGTTCTTGGCATCCGAACCGAGCCAAACTCGTCCTTGCGCTATCTTCTCCACCTCGTCGACAGACATCTTTCTGCCGTCAGCCACACGTTTGCGGAAAAGCGTGTAGCCACGGTTGACGTATGCCTGCAGGTAGCTCAGCTCTTCGGGAGTGAATGGGCGGGCCATCAAAGCTCCCTGATAGCCGCTGTTGCGGTTGGTCTTCACCTCGTCGAACTTGACTCCCAGCTTCTGAGTGATAAGTCCGCTCATGTCGGGGAAGGCTCCGAAGATGCCGATGCTTCCAGTCAGAGTGGTAGGCTGAGCCATGATGTAGCGTGCGCCCATGCTCATATAGTATGCTCCCGATGCAGCCATTCCGCCCATCGAAACCACCACGGGTTTCTTCTTGTTGAGCTGGCTCACAGCTCTCCATATCTGTTCGGAGGCATAGGCGTCGCCGCCTCCCGAATTGATTCTGATAACTACAGCCTTTACGTCCTCGTCTTTGGCAAGGTCGTTCAGGTCGGAAATCACGTTGCTGCTCACAATCTGCTGTTCGCCACCCCACAGACTTGTTGTAGCCTGGCTGGTAATGCCTCCCTGGCAGTAGTAGACGGCGATGGTGCTTCCGTCGTATTTGTCCTCTACGGCGGCATTCACCTCGCTCATGCTTGCCTGCCGGATGCGCTTGGTGTCCTTGATGCCAAGCTGCTTCTTCACGATGTTCTTTATCTCATCGTAATAGCAGAAACCGTCCACCATCTTGTGCGTCTTCAGCAGTTTGCTGTCTTCGAAGGCCACGAAGCCGTCGGCATAATGGTTGAGCGAGTCTTTGTTGATACCACGGCTCTTGGACACGTCGCTAAGCATCTGCTGCCACAATCCGTTGATGTAGCGCGAAACCTGCTCGCGGTTGGCATCGCTCATCTTGTCTTCAGTATATTGTTCGGTGAAACTCTTGAATTTTCCCACCTTCACTACCGTGAACTTGACGCCAAACTTGGCGTAGAGGTCTTTCAGGAACATGGGCTGAGAAGCCAGTCCGTGCCAGTCGACCGATCCTTCAGGATTGATGTACAGTTTGTTGGCCACAGAGGCGAGGTAATAGCATCCTTGCGTCATGGCGTCGCCATAGGCGATGATCCACTTGCCGCTCTTCTTGAAATCCTCGAGTGCCTTGCGTATTTCCTGTAAGGTGGCATAGTCGGTGATGAGTGCGCCTGGTTCTAAGTAGATGCCTTTTATCTTGTCCTCGTTCTTAGCCTTCTTGATGGCAGAGAGAATCTCGTTCAGCCCTAACTGATTGAAAGAGTTGCCCGTGATTTGTCCCATCACGTCCTCCTGTCCCTGCTCGTTGATGGTGCCTTGCAGCTTCATGACCATGACAGAATTGTCACGCAACGAAGGCTTGTCGCCACTCATCAGCATGCCTATCAGGCTGATGAAGGTAAAGATGCCCATGATAATACCAAAGGCGAAAATGCCCACAACGGTGGCTGCTACGCTCTTGAAAAACTGTTTCATAATGCGCTGAATTTATGTTGATTGTTTGTTTATTGTGCAAATTTAGCAAAAAAGCTACAATTACCAAACTTATTTGTGATAAAAAGCAATAATTTAGGCGAAATAGCATCTTGTATTCGGATAAAATGCTTATCTTTGCAGAAGATTGCCGCATCTCAGCATAATATACAAGCCAGCTTGATATTCTGCATTCGATTTGCGACATCTTTGCAGAAGATTGCTGCATCTCAGCATAATATACAAGCCAGCTTGATATTCTGCATTCGATTTGCGACATCTTTGCAGAAGATTGCTGCATCTCAGCATAATATACAAGCCAGCTTGATATTCTGCATTCGATTTGCGACATCTTTGCAGAAGATTGCTGCATCTCAGCATAATATACAAGCCAGCTTGATATTCTGCATTCGATTTGCGACAT
>ENA-ORRO01002266-ORRO01002266.1-human-gut-metagenome-genome-assembly--contig:-NODE-2266-length-12215-cov-2.457401_pt1 | contig 12215 bp, 9 predicted proteins | sample MGYA00242176_ERZ509136 | MGnify/ENA primary metagenome ERZ509136 (study PRJEB26280, sample SAMEA2338644) | human gut metagenome | biome: human gut; feature: human-associated habitat; material: faeces... | reverse complement strand
TTTCCGGCCACCGCAGCGGCGGCGGGATCGAACCGGAGGAGACTCTGCGTGCCTTTAAGAATTGCGCCGAGAACCCGGACTTCTCCATTGATGTGTTTGAGTTTGATCTGCATGTCACCAAGGACGATGTGCTGGTGCTGCTTCATGACGACACGGTGGACCGCACCTCGGACCGCCAGCAGGTGTTTGGCGAGAAGGATGTGCGCCCGGAGAACAAGACTTATGACGAACTGCGCCAGTTGAATATGGGCGCTCAGTTTGAGACGGAAAGCGGCGAAAAGCCCTATGCGAACCTGCACGGGGATCAGGTGCCGGACGATCTGCGCATTTTGCGGGTGGAGGATGCGCTGGACTACCTGATCGCACAGGGCAAGGGCGAATATAAGTATATTATCGAGATTAAAAACAGCGGCGATTTGGGCACCCACGGTGTGGACCTGCTCTATAATATTATGAAAGAGCGCGGAATTATCGACCGGGTGATCTTCGGCACCTTCCACAAGGAAGTGAGCGCCTATGTGGACGCCACTTATAAGGATATGACCCGCAGCACTTCCATTGCCGAGGTGGCGGAATTCTGGGCTGCAGCCCTGCGCAATGACGAGAATTACACGCCGCCCTGCAAGGTGCTGCAAATTCCCTACTGCGCGCCGTACAAGAACCTGGGCTTCAACCTGGGCACAGCCACGGTAATCAATTATGCCCACGCCCATGATATGGCCGTGCAGTATTGGACAGTGAACGACCCGGAGGACATGGCCTACCTGGTGGATTTGGGCGCCGATTGCATTATGTCCGATTACCCGGATAAGCTTTATGATACCATGCAGGATAAGGCGTGATACTGCGTATTCAAAATTGTTGAGAACAAGTTGATAAATTATAGTTTGGCACAACTGATAGAGGCATCTTCTCTTAGGAGAGGATGCCTCTATTCTTAACGCTAAATTTTAAAGGTTATGACAGCTTTGTCCAGGTCTCAAGAACCGGCTGCTTTGCATCTTCTGGGTACAAAATGACATAAAGACGGTCATTTCTGGAGGACTGGATGGCAAGGAAGTTGTCGTATGTTTCACCATAGGCATACAGGCAATGATCGGTGACATCGGCGGTGGTGAATCCTTCTTCTCCGTGATTTACCATGATACCGCCTTGAACCGTTTTGCTTGATTCACTCATTTCATAAAAAGAGACCAGTTGATAGATATCCATGTTTTTGGCCAGATAGGGCGAATTCCATTGCGTATTGAGCAGATTGCGAGAAATGGATGACGGCTTTTTGGTCGGATTCATTTGGTCGGATTTTACTAAAATGCCTGTGCTTGAACCATTCAAATCCAGTCGAATCAGCAGAATATCAGTATCGGGATAGGCGTTTTTGACCGTGAATTTGCAGTTATGTTTGTTGTAGAATTCTACTGTGTTTTTGTCGAGAACTTTGTATTTTGCTTTCTCTATCTCCGAGTCCCCCGGCGCATCAGCAGAACTTGTGATCTGAACCTGATTATTTTTGCTGAATTTGTATGTGGAAACCAGTCCGAGTGAGTCGGGTAAGTAAAGTGACCAAGAGCAACCGGAGAGTTTCTGCACGATGGGGGCTGTTGATTGTGTTGCAGTTGATTTGGTCGTAGAAGTGGCGTCCTTAGTTGTGGCTTTTCCTCTATCTTCAATTAACTTCTTGTTTTTTGTTCCGCGGCAAAGCACCTCGTTGCGCGCACAGATTCCTTCATATTTTTCCTTTTTTCCATACTTTCCGTTCTCGTTCTGCGCTTTTTTTAGTGCCTGTATGGCGGTTTTTCCACTTGCAAGCGAATCAAACACAGATGTTACCATATTGCCGTCATAGTTAACGGTGGTGATAAAATAATTGGAGTAGACAACAGCTGCCCCTTTTTGAATCAGTATGTCGGAGAGGTAAGCATCATAACCGGATAGGCAAGTGGCAAGATAAAAGAAGGTGCCGTTAAAGCTTCCGTCTGCATAATAATCTTTGAAAAAGTCGCCGGTAAGCATGGCTCTGCCGGAAGAACTGGCGATAATTCGTTGTCCATCACAGTATTTTCGGAATTCCTTGCTTTTCTTCAGGCTTTTATAAGTGATATTTAATGAAAGACAGGCGTGCTGCTGTTTTGTCCAACAACCGTGACCGTCCCACAGGATGATTTTGGCACCGCTGAGATTTTTTAGGGTGGACAGATTCACCTGCTCGTCATCAAGATTATCACCGGTATTAAAGCGAAAGCTGTCCTTTTTGGCTATTTTTTTGGCGGTCGTAGCGTATGCGTCATTCTTAATATCACTGTTATAAAAGGGTTGGGTGGTAACGATGCGACTGCCTTTTCCCCCGGCTTTCATACCATCAATTGTTGGAGTATAGACGATAACATCACCGCCGTTAGCCAATGTGCAGACAACACATAGGGTATCTGGTTCATAGGAAACATCTGAAAAAACGCCTAGGCTTTTCATTTTGTTGGCGTATGCGAATTCTTTTTGCAACAAAGCGGGTAACGCTTTCTCATTTTTATCATGTGAATTCCAATAGCTGTTTTCAATTTGCGTAAACTGTTCAGTTACAATATCAAAATCCGTTGCTACATTGGCTGTGGTTTCTTTGCTCTTTTGAGAATAGATCAATGGTATAGATATGGTGGTTGCCAATACGCACGCGGCAAGAAGAATGAGCAGGCTGATAATTACGTATTTCTTCTTGTCCTTTTTTTGTGGTGTTTGGTTATTGTTGGCCGGATTTGGTTGCATACAGATTCTCCTTTTGTTATGGTTTTTCCATTTACAGCAGTATATGCTTTTTTTGGTGAATTTTCTATATGCCAATAGAGTACACTTAATAGTTTAAAACAAAGTGAAAAAGAAAAGGAACGGCATTGCCGTTCCTTTTTGCTATACATGATAGATTTACAGTACCTTATCCAGGAAGGTGGTCAGGCGCTCGGCCTTGGGGTGGTCGAATATATTCGTGGGGGTGCCTTCTTCCAGCACCTTGCCGTCGTCCATAAACAGCACCCGGCTGGCAACCTCCTTGGCAAAGCCCATCTCGTGGGTGACCACCACCATGGTCATACCGTCGTTAGCCAGTTCTTTCATCAGATCCAGCACCTCACCCACCATTTCCGGGTCCAGGGCGGAAGTGGGCTCATCAAAGAGCATCACCTTAGGGTTCATGGCCAGAGAGCGCACGATGGCGATTCGCTGCTTTTGGCCGCCGGAAAGCATGGAGGGATAGGCGTCTGCCTTATCCCGCAGGCCGATTCGATCCAGCAGGCGCAGGGCGTTCTCGTTGGCCTCCTCCTTGTTCATCAGCTTCAGCTGAATGGGGGCCAGGGTAATGTTGCCCAGCACGGTCTTGTTGTTAAACAGGTTAAAGTGCTGAAACACCATGCCCATACTGCGGCGCACCCGGTTGATGTCCGTCTTTTTATCCGTAATGCACTGGCCGTCAAACCAGATTTGACCGGAGGTGGGGGTTTCCAGCAAATTCAGGCACCGCAAAAAGGTGCTCTTGCCAGAGCCGGAGGGGCCGATCACAACGATCTTTTCGCCCTTTTCGATGTTTTCGTCTATGCCTTTCAGCACTTCCAGCTTACCAAAGCTTTTGTGCAGGTCAGATACTTTTATCACTTTTTCTCAGGCTCCTTTCCATCAACTTAATGCCCAGGGTGATTACCAGTACGATCACAATGTAGATCAGAGCCATCACCAAGTAGGGGATCATAAATTCGTAGCTGTTGGAGCCAATGCGGTTAAACGCAACATACAGGTCCATAGCGCCTACGAAGCTGACCACCGAGGTCTCTTTGATCAGCGAGATAAACTCGTTGCCCAGCGTGGGCAGAATATTCTTGACCGCTTGGGGAATCACAATCTTCATCATGGTGGTGGCGTAGCTCAGACCAATGGCCCGGCCGCCCTCCATCTGCCCACTGTCTACGGACAGAATACCGGCGCGCATGATTTCGGAGATGTAGGCGGCGGAGTTCATACCGAAGACCACCACGGCTACGGCCACGGAGTTCATGTGCAGATTCATCAGTGGCATCAGCACATAGTAGAATACCAGCAGCTGTACCACAATGGGGGTGCCTCGGAACAGGCCCACATACAGCCCGGACAGACCGTTAAAGAACTTTGCCACCGGATTGGTGCGTGGAATAACCCGGGTGGTGGCGATCACGGTGCCGAAAACGATACCGATCAGCAAGCCCAGCATGGCGATCTCCGCCGTATTGCGCAGGCCAAGCAGTACCGTCTTGTAGCCGTCGTGATGAATAAAGTAGTCAAGGAAAACCTGAACTTTGTTGCTAAAATTATCCATAAGTTGCGTCCCTGCCGCCAAGGCGGCTTCTTGTCAAAAAATGCCCCACCCCCGTGCGGGGGTGAGGTGCGGATTCGTCTTTGTTTATTTGACCTGATTATGCCACATTGTTGATGGCGGTGGTGATGGCAGCTGCCGGTGCGGCATCTACGATCACATAATTCAGGTTGCCGTTGATCAGGTCCTGCATGGCCAGAGAGGCGTTGTCATAGCCAACGAACTGTGCCTTCAAACCGGCAAAGCCCATATCCTCGCTGCCCTGTACATAGGACTGACCGGTGGTGCCGTTCTGGCCGCCGATCTTTACGCTGCTGTCCAGGCCGTTCAGGATCTTCTCCATATCTTCCTTGGTCTTGCAAGCGTCAAAGGTGGTGTCGTCGCCCTTTACAACCACTTTCTGAGAAGCGGAATAATAAGAGTCGGTAAAGTCTACCTGCTTTGCGCGGGTCTCGTTGACGGTCAAGCCGGCCATAGCGATGTCGCATTTCTGCTGCTGCACGGAGGTAACCACGGCCTCAAACTTCATGTCCTTGATTACCAGCTCTTTGCCCAGGCTGTCTGCCAGTGCTTTGGCAATCTCCATGTCAATGCCGTAGAAGGTGTCGCCCTTCTTGTACTCAAAAGGCTCAAACTCGGCGTTGGTGGCAACCACCAGCTGATCCTTGGAGCTGTCCTCGGTGGCGCTGGTCACGCCTGCCGGCTCACCGCTGCCAAAGTAGTGATTGCAGATTTCGTCCAGCTTGCCGTTTCCTTTGAGCTCTTTGATGAAAGCGTTGGCCTTCTCTTTCAGCTCCGGCTGCTTTTTGTCCACGCCAAAGGCGTATTCCTCGTCAGACAGTGCAATGTCGATCACCTTGACCTTCTGGGTCTTGGCGGCCTCTGTGGTGCCCTTGTCATCCTTGCCGCTGTTAGAGGAGCAAGCGGCGAAAGACGCAGCCACAAACAGGACAGCCAGCACCAGGGCAATGACTTTGTTAAACTTCTTCATTGTTTTGTACCTATCCTTTCAAAAAATTGCCGTACAGATACTCATAAATATACGGTTTATCGTGGTTCACTGTAGCACATTCCCACGAAAAATGCAAGAGATTTCCATAGATTATGCGCATAAATATGCAGTCTTTGCATAGCGAATGTATAGGCGCACAAAAAGGGGCGAAAAACAATACGCTTTTTTGTGCAATGTAGCATAAATCCGCTGCCGTTGACGAACGCCCGCCGGGGCGCTATAATAAGTAATAAATCACGCCCGCCCGTCAAGGGGGGCTAAATAAGAGAGGTACAGTGTGATGATGACAAATATTCCTGAGCTGAAGCTGGGGCTGGTGAGCGTGTCCCGAGACTGCTTCCCCATGGCGCTGTCCGTTGGACGGCGAGACGCATTGGCGGCAGCCTATGCCAAGTACGGCATGCTGCACAACTGCCCGGTGTGTATAGAGAGCGAGACGGATGTGGCGCCGGCTTTAGCAGACTTAAAGGCTGCCGGGGTCAACGCCTTGGTGATCTTCCTGGGCAACTTCGGTCCGGAGACGGCAGAGACCACTCTGGCTAAGCAGTTTGACGGCCCGGTGATGTTTTGCGCAGCGGCGGAGGAGAGCGGCGACAGCCTGCTGGACGGCCGCGGCGACGCCTACTGCGGTATGCTCAATGCGTCCTATAATTTGAACTTGCGTGGCGTGCAGGTGTATATTCCCCAGTACCCGGTGGGTACGGCAGCGGACTGTGCCGCCATGATCCGGGACTTTGTGCCGGTGGCAACGGCGCTGCTGGCACTGTCTGATTTGAAGATCATTTCCTTCGGCCCCCGTCCCCAGGACTTTTTGGCCTGCAACGCGCCTATCGCACCCCTGCACCGGCTGGGCATTGAGATTGAGGAGAACAGCGAGCTGGATCTGTACGCTGCGTTTCACGCCCACGCCGGGGACGCTCGCATTCCCGATGTGGTAGCGGAGATGGAGGAAGAGCTGGGCGAGGGCAATAAGAAGCCGGAGATTCTGGCCAAGCTGGCGCAGTACGAGCTGACTCTGCTGGACTGGGTGGAGACCCACAAGGGCGCGCGCAAGTATGTGGCCATTGCCGGCAAGTGCTGGCCTGCATTCCAGACGGAGTTCCAGTTTGTGCCCTGTTATGTAAACAGCCGCCTGACCGCCAAGGGCATTCCCGTGTCCTGCGAGGTGGATATTTACGGCGTGCTGTCCGAGTTTATCGGCACCTGCGTCAGTCGGGACGCGGTGACCCTGCTGGATATTAACAACAGCGTGCCTGCCGATCTGTATGCGGAGAAGATCAAGGGCGCGTATCCGTACAGCCTAACCGATACTTTTATGGGCTTCCACTGCGGCAACACTCCGGTTTGCAAGTTGTCCACCTGCGAGATGAAATACCAAAAAATCATGGCGCGCACCCTGCCGGTGGAGTACACCAACGGTACCCTGGAGGGGGATATTGCCCCCGGTCCCATCACCTTCTTCCGGCTCCAGTCCACGGCGGATTGCCGGTTGCGGGGCTATGTGGCAGAGGGCGAGGTGCTGCCGGTACCTACCCGCTCCTTTGGCGGCATCGGCGTGTTTGCCATTCCCCAAATGGGTCGGTTCTATCGCCATGTGCTCATTGAAAAGAACTTCCCCCACCATGGGGCAGTGGCTTTTGGCCATTACGGCAAGGCCATCTTTGATGTGCTGCGGTGCCTGGGCGTTACCGATGTGGGCTTTAATCAGCCCCAGGGTATGCTCTATCCTACGGAAAATCCTTTTGCGTAAATCCGGATCACCCATTGCCCGGCTCTGTAGAGCCGGGCTTTTTTGCGCCTTTTTGGGGTCAAAATGTGGATTTTTGCCCCCGGGGTTGACAAATGGAAAAATTGGATTATAATAACAATTAGCACTCGAAGTCAAAGAGTGCTAATTCTGAAATAACAAAGGTGATTTGAATGAGAAAAAAGCAATTCAAGGCAGAGTCTAAAAAGCTGCTGGATATGATGATCAACTCCATTTATACCCATAAGGAGATCTTTTTGCGGGAGCTGATCTCCAACGCCTCCGACGCGCTGGACAAGCTGTACTTCCGCTCTTTGACGGACGACACGGTGGGTATGAACCGCAGCGATTTTCACATTCGCCTGGCGGTGGACAAGGACGCCCGCACCCTGACTGTGACTGATAACGGCATCGGTATGACCGGCGAAGAACTGGAGCAGAACCTGGGCACCATCGCCAAGTCCGGTTCCCTGAACTTTAAGCAGGAGAACGACACCAAGGCTGCCGACGATGTAGAAGTGATCGGCCAGTTCGGCGTTGGGTTCTACTCCGCCTTTATGGTGGCGGACAAAGTGACCGTGGAGTCTAAGGCCTTTGGGGCAGATACAGCCAACTGCTGGACCTCTACCGGCGCAGACGGCTACACCTTAGAGCCTTGCGACAAGGCAGATTGCGGTACGGTGATCACCCTGCACTTGAAAGAGAACACCGAGGAAGAAAATTACGACGAGTTCCTGGAGCCGTACCGGATTCAGGGCCTGGTGAAGAAATACAGCGATTATATCCGCTATCCCATTATCATGCAGATGAGCCACCAGGTGCCGAACCCGGACAAAGAGGGCGAGACCGTGACAGAGGTGGCGGACGAGACCTTAAATTCTATGGTGCCTCTGTGGCGTAAGGCCAAAAGCGAACTGAAGCCGGAGGACTACAATGCATTTTACAAGCAGCGCTTTGGCGACTATGAGGACCCGGTGGATGTGATGCACTTTAAGACCGAGGGTCAAGCCACCTTTGACGCCCTGCTGTATATCCCTAAGAACCCGCCTTTTGACTACTACACCAAGGAATTTGAAAAAGGGCTGGCGCTGTACTCCAACGGTGTGCTGATCATGGAGAAGTGCCCGGATCTGCTGCCGGATCACTTTAGCTTTGTGCGCGGGCTCATTGACAGTGCAGACCTGAGCCTGAATATTTCTCGTGAGATGCTCCAGCACGATCATCAGCTGAAGATCATTGCTAAGGCCATTAACCGCAAGATCAAGAATGAGCTGACCCGCATGCTGAAGAATGAGCGGGAGAAGTACGAGGCATTCTTTAAGACCTTTGGCGTGCAGCTGAAATTCGGTGTGTATGCCAACTACGGCGCCGAGAAGGACGACCTGAAAGACCTGCTGCTGTTCAGATCCTCAGCCGGGGAGGGTATGGTAACCCTGAAAGAGTATGTGGACGGTATGGCCGAGGGGCAGGATACCATTTATTATGCCTGTGGCGACACGGCGGAGAAGATCGCTTTGCTGCCCCAAACGGACGCGGTGCTGAGCAAGGGTTACCAAGTGCTGTACCTGACGGACGATGTAGATGAGTTTGCCCTGCAAATGCTCATGGAGTACGATGGCAAGAAGTTCGCTAACATTACGAAGGACGACCTGAATTTGGAAAGCGAAGATGAAAAGAAAGCCATGGAGCAAAAGAATGCCGACGCCAAGGGTTTGCTGGACACGATGAAAGAGGCGTTGGGCGAGGAAGTCAGCGCCGTGAAATTCTCCGGCAACTTAGGCAGCCACGCAGTGTGCCTGTCGGCAGAGGGTTACCTGTCCATGGAGATGGAAAAAGTGCTCAGCAGTATGCCCGGCGGCGGTCAAGGCGCCAAGGCCCAGCTGGTGCTGGAGATCAACGATAAGCACCCGCTGGCAGAGAAGTTGTTCGCCCTCTTAAAGGACGATCCGGAAACGCTGAAGAAATACACCAAGATCCTGTACGATCAGGCGCGGCTCATCAGCGGGCTGGATGTGCAGAACCCCACAGCGCTGGCAGACAGCATTGTGGATATGATGTTATAATCCATATAAAAAACGAAGAACGGCACCGCTTGCAGTTGCAGGCAGTGCCGTTCTTTTTTGTTCAGTCTGTTGTGCGTACCCACACGGCCATTTGGTCCTCTTTACCGTTTAGTCTGCGGCAGAAGGGGACGAACCGCAGGGTGCAGGGCACGGCCTTTGGCGGGGCTGTGGTGTACAGATGATCGCCGCCTTGCAGACAGGTGCCCGCGGCCAGTAGGCAGCCGTCCCGATAGACGATCGGTGATTTGGAGTCCAAAGCAAGGGCGTGGATAGAGGGAGCACCTTGGGTCTCCAGCGCATAGATCAGCCCGCCCCGGCTGAGCGCTACTCGTCCGGCATTGGCGCCTACCCGAGCGTCACTGTACAACAGTCGAACCGTGGGGGTAAAGCAAAAGCGCAGGGTGGTGGGGGCTGTGATTTGTTGCACATAGTAGCCGTCTTTCGCCGTAACAGGTTGGCCGTCCAGGGTAGGACATTTGCACCAGTCCGGCAGACGCAGCCGTAGAGTAAAGGGTCGCTTTAGCTGCGTGATCTTTACGGTGAAGTCACCGCTTTCCGGTAGGGCAGAGATGATTTGCAGCTGCCCAAAAGGCGCGTCCACCTGCGCACCCAAGGGCAGCTCAATAGCCAGGGTGCTGTCGTCTGCATAAAACCCGTATTGTCCGATCCCGGCAGTGACCCGCGCCACATTGGGTGGACAGCAGGCGCAGTCAAACCAGTTTTGGCGGCGCAACGCCTGGCGTTTGCGCTCCGGTACGGTATCGTTCAGTACATTCTCCGCCTCCAGTGGATTGGCGTAGTAGAAGTGGCAGCCGTCGGCGCTCATGGCTCCGGCAATTGTGTTCCACAGGGCAAGCTCCGCTACGGTGCCGTACGCAGCGTGCGGGTGGCAACGGTACAGCCGCTGCGCAAAGAATACCAGCCCGGCAGAGGCGCAGCTTTCCCCATACGCCAGGTCGTTCGGCAGATAATAGGCCGGGCCAAAAGCCTCGCCCACAGCCGTCTGGCCCAGCGCACCGGTCACATACAGTTTGGTGCGACACAGATCTTGCCACAGCGTTTCGCAGGCGGCTTGCAGCGCCCGGTTCCCGGTATGCTCTGCCACGGCGGCAGCCCCGGCATATAGGTACACGCCTCGCACTGCATGGCCCACGGCAGTTGTCTGTGCGGTCAGCGGGCAGTGGGCCTGGTTATAAATATAGTCGCTGCCGTCGGTGTCAACGCCTCGTTCCCTGTCAAAAAACAGCGGTCGGGTGCCCCGCGTGCGGATAAAAAAGTCGGCTGTTTGCAAATAGTCCGCCTTGCCGGTGACCTCATACAGTTGTACCAGTGCCAGCTCTGCCAGCGGGTGGCCGGGATAGCCGGGGCGCTTTCCTCTGCCAAAGGTGCGGCAAATGCAGTCTGCTGCTCGGCAAGCAATATCCAATAGGTCCCGCTCTCCCCTGCATGGTCCACCGGGCACAGGCCGCTTGGGCAAGATGGCCGAAGCAGTACAGCTCATGGTAGTCCTTTAAGTTGGTAAATCGGTTTTGCAGGCCGTTGATGGAATACAGGGTGTCCAAATAGCCGTCCGTCTCCTGGGCGGCGGCAATGATCTCCACCGCTTCCCGGCTCTTTTCAGTCAGGTACGCTCGGTTGCCGTAGGGTATGGCATAGGCGGCGGCCTCCAGCCATTTGTACAGGTCGCTGTCCTGAAACACCCATCCCATAAAGGCCTTCTCTTGGCTGTTCTTGTCATCATAATACCATTTGTCCGTGGGGTAGGTGGGCCGAGGGCAACCGGCTTTTGCTGCGGCAATGGCATGGGCGGCCTTTTGGAAGTTGGCGATGCAGCTGCTCTTTGGCGCACCGGGCACCTGATCGTGCAGCACCTGCCATTGGTAGGGCAGTACGATGTCAGCTACTGTGCGGATCCGAGGCGCCCAAAAGGGGTCGGTTACGGTGATGTGTTTGGGGCTGATAGGTTCCATAAGCCTGCTCCTTGGGTAAAAAAATAGACCTGTTTTTGTACAGGCCTATTATAGCATATTTTGTTTTAAGCGGCAATGTGGCCGGCGTCTGCAGTGGTGGTGGAAACCAGGCGGCGGGCGGTGGCGTCTTGCCGTGCCAGCCGGGCGCGGCGGCGCTGTCTGCGGGCATAGGCGGCTTTTTTGGCAGCCAATTTCTTTTCCCTGCGGGTGATCACCAGCCCCAGCACGGTGATATACAGCACAAACTCGGCGGCAAACACCAGCTTCATTTGGGTGGGGTCCAGCCAGTCCATCAGTCGGAAGGGCAGGCTCAGCAGGGCGTAGCCCACCACCAGGGCGGTCAGACTCAGCAGGGCGGATGTGATCAGGTGTTTTACAGTGTATTTTTTCATGGCGTTGTACCTCCTTCAAATTGCAACTTCATTGTAGCAATTCCCAAGGGTGGACACAATGGGACTGGCAGCCAGAGTACCAAACTTGTCCCTGTTAGTAAATATATTTACTTCACTTTGCTTTTGCCGCTTCTTCCGCTTTGTGCAGGGCGGCAGCCACGGCGTGGGCGGCTTCTTCCAGCCGATCGGCTGGCACAGCGGAGGGAGAGACCACCACCAGATTTTTGCCGCTTTTCTCTTTTACAATATACAAGGCAAGCCCCGCCTGCTCAAAAGGGGCGCTGTCCGGTAGCATCGGCGTTTCAATCTGCACCTGCAGGCCGTTTTCGCCCACGCGCACCGGATGGTCCGGCAGTGCCTTTGCCAGCAGGGCGCACAGGGTCTTGGCTTTGCCGGTGTACAGACGGCGGATTTTTTTGGTGCGGGACTTCATATTCCCGTCCCGCAGGTAGGCGCACAGGGCAATCTGCTCCGTCTTGGACGCGGTTTGGGCAAAGGTGTCTTTCATTTGATGGTAGGTGGCGGCCAGCGCCGGGCTGAGCACCATAAAGCTGATGCGAATGCCCGGCAGCAGCAGGGCGGAGAAGGCGCCCATATACACCACATTGCCGCAGCCCAGGGCGTACAGCGAGGGGGTGGGGGTGCTGCTGTACAGAAAGTCGTTTTCAAAGTCATCCTCGATCACCACCGCGCCGGTATCT
>ENA-ORRO01002264-ORRO01002264.1-human-gut-metagenome-genome-assembly--contig:-NODE-2264-length-12223-cov-3.231838_pt1 | contig 12223 bp, 9 predicted proteins | sample MGYA00242176_ERZ509136 | MGnify/ENA primary metagenome ERZ509136 (study PRJEB26280, sample SAMEA2338644) | human gut metagenome | biome: human gut; feature: human-associated habitat; material: faeces... | reverse complement strand
AAGGAACGCTTACACGTTTTATCTTCAGTCCGTTGGGCATTACTGCCTGCTTTTGTACGCGCCCTACCGGTGAGGGTAGCTTGGCTACCTTGCGGATATCGTCTGCAATTCCCTTCAGGCGGTCTGCCGTCAGCTTCAAGCGGTCGTACTTCGGATTAGAGATGTCCATGCGGTCCAGGTCTTTCCGGTTCTCGGCAAGGATAAAGTCTGTCCTTTTCTCGGCTGCATCTGCAACGGCCAGTAATATCTGGTTAATCTTTTCGTCGTTCAGCGCCAAAAGCTTGCGACTGGCATACTGTACGGCGGCAAAAGATTTGCTTAAATTAATTTTTCTTTGAAGTTTAATTGATACTTCTGCAAATGTAGTGATTATAATCGGTATTAACCGGACTTATTCTATATAAAGATAGTCATAGTGCACTACAGGTTTCTTGCCGTGCTTTCCCATAGCCTCGCGAGCCTGCTCCGAACTGCAATTGGCTTTGCCTACGCCTATCGGATTTCCTTCAAAGTCTATGATGCGCACAATGTCGTCCTTCTCGAACTCACCCCGCACATCGGTGATGCCTATGGGAAGAATGCTGACTGCCTTGTCGGATGCAAGTACTTTTGTGGCGCAATCGTCGATGTGCAGTTCGCCTTTGGCAAACCCTTCACTGTGGGCTATCCATTTCTTCAATGCTCCGGCAGGCTGCGGGTTAGGCAGAAAGACAGTATGAAGAGTCTCCTCCGGATGTTCAAACAAGTCGACAAGCACATTCTCACGCTTTCCATTCGCTATCACCACTCTGATACCCTCATTTGCGACGCATCTGGCAATGTTACACTTGCTCGTCATGCCGCCACGTCCCAAAGAGCTTTTCTCGTTGCTGATATATTCATTGAGATCTCTTCCCGGCTCCACTATTTCTATAACAGAAGCCCCTGGATCATTCGGATTACCATTATAGATGCCGTCAACATTGCTCAGAATAACAAGTTCGTCGGCATCCATCATCGAAGCGACAAGACCGGAAAGTTCATCGTTGTCGGTAAACATAAGTTCCGTTATACTTACCGTGTCGTTTTCGTTTATAACCGGAATCACCCCATTCTCAATCATCACCTCCATACACGCCCTCTGGTTAAGATATTCGCGGCGTGTGGAGAAACTCTCTTTCATTGTAAGAATCTGACCTATATGAATATCATACTCACGGAAAAGGTCATAATAAAGATTCACCAGCTTCACCTGTCCTATAGCCGAGAATAGTTGTCGCAGTTCTACACTATCAAGCTTCTTTGAAACCTTCATCTCTCCCCTGCCTCCTGCCACCGAGCCACTTGAAACAAGGATTATCTCATGCCCCTTCCTGCGCAAATACGCTATCTGGTCAACGAGAGTTGACATCTGGGTAACGTCCAGTTTTCCGTCACCTCTCGTCAGCACATTACTACCTATTTTTAATTACTATTCGCATAATATTTCTTCAAAACACCAAACAAATGAAACACAAAGATAGCAAATAACTTTCATTTTAACGCAAATTACGCAAGAAAAATAAGATTGTCTGAATTAATATACAAACAACCTTGTAATAATGCATAAAAATATACTTTTATGCATTTCGCAAACCGCGAAAAACAGGGCTTTTTAGAAAGTTACCGAATTTCATGAAGAAAGTTACGTAATTTCTATAAGAAAGTTACCGACTTTCTAAAAGAAGATTCCGTAAGCTTATGTATAAATATACATCAGCTTTGGACAAATTCGACGAACATAGAAAAAGTCATGAACCGCAGAAACGATTCATGACTTCTATTTTTTAACCAAGAGAAATACTCTTAACCAATCAATTCCTTTGTCAAAATGCTCTCAAGAAGCTCACCTGAGACACGAAGTCTGAACTCACCCTTGATAGCAACGGATATACCTCCCGTTTCTTCCGATACGATGATTGCCACGGCATCGCTGTCCTGCGAAATGCCAAGAGCGGCACGATGGCGCAAACCCAACTCCTTCGGTATGTCGATGCTATGGCTGACAGGAAGGATACAGCCCGCAGCAAGTATACGACGCTTGGCAACAACCATCGCACCATCATGAAGAGGAGAATTCTTGAAGAAGATGTTTTCAATAAGTCTCTGGTTGATGTTTGCATCAATGCGGTCGCCGGTTTCAATGATGTCATCAAGAGAAACCATACGCTCTATGACTATCAGTGCGCCCACTTTACCACGGCTCATGTTGATACATGCCATCACGATAGGCATTATTGCCGTCTTGTCCATATTCTTCTTCCCTTTGCTGCCATTGGAGAAAAGTCTCATGAGCCCCCTCATGCGCTGGTGTGCTCCGAGCGAATAAAGGAACTTTCGTATCTCCTCCTGGAAGATTATGATGAGAGCCAATACACCCACACTCACCAACTTGTCCATGATGCTGCCAAGGAGACGCATTTCAAGCACCTGACTCACAAAGAGCCAGATTATGACGAACACGATAATACCTATAAAAACATTCAGCGAGCGTGACTCTTTCATGAGGCGATACACGTAGTATAGCATCAGTGCCACACACACTATGTCAATAATGTCTTTTATTCCGAATACAAACATTTCTTTTACTTAAAATTTTATTCTCCGACTGTAGCCTTTACAATCTTCACCGTCTCAACACATTCCTTCACGTCATGCACCCTCAATATGGAAGCGCCCTTCAGGAGCGACATGGTGTTTATTACCGTTGTTCCATTCAATGCCTCCGCAGGCGAAGAGCCGAGGAGCTTGAAAATCATGGATTTACGCGACGCACCTACAAGAATCGGAAGATTAAAAGCCTTCAGCTGTTCCATATTGTCGAGCAAGGTATAGTTCTGCTCCAGCGTCTTTCCAAAGCCGAAGCCCGGATCAAGGATAATGTCTTTCGCTCCGAGGTCGCGAAGCAGCTGCACCTCACGTGCGAAATTCAACATTATATCTTTCATATCTCCATGGGTGGACATAAGGATGTATGGCACTCCAAGCTTTGCTACCATGCGGAAGATTGCTGGATACTTGCTGTCTTCATGCTCCATTTCGCCATTGGGATTGGTGGCGTCAGCACCGCCGAAGGCACCATTGATGTTCCCTTCAGACACATCATTGATTATTGCTGCGCCAAACTCCTCGACTGCCATCTTTGCGACCTCCGGACGGAAGGTGTCTATGCTGAGCAACGCTTCCGGCTGCACTTCCCTCACTATCTGCAGGGCTCTTCTCATCCTCTCCATCTCCTCGTCAGCCGTCACTTGGGCAGCTCCCGGACGTGTAGAGAAAGCTCCGATGTCTATCATGGAACCACCTTCACGGATAATCTGCTCAGCACGGTCGGCAATTTCCTTTTCCGACTGTTTCCTGCTTCCTGCATAGAATGAGTCAGGAGTAACATTCAGTATACCCATCACCTGCGGTTCTGACAGGTCTATAAGTCTGCCATTGGCATTTATTGTATAATCAAGTAGATTCTTCATTGTCATAAAAATAAGGTTATAAGGAGTATCACTCCACATCAAACTCTCTGCTCACGAAACCTTTGTATGTGTTCACGCCGATTTCCACCTTGTCTCCTGCCGCCAATTCGAACGGCAGTCTGTACATCGGTATGCTTATATACACCTGAGTGGAATAATACTCTGGAACTTTGTTCTGGTCATGAAGGAGTTTCAGCCTGTATAGCTTCGCCCCACTTTGCAGTTCTACCGTTTCATAGTGAAGCATACCAAGCGACTGTGTGCCAATCTTTCCGTCCTTACTGCCTATCTTGATATAGAGGCTCAAGTTAATATAGCGTCTGTTTGCACTCATCCATGCCGCTTCAAAAGTCACGGGATCTTCAGGATAAGTCACCGTTGATGCTGCCGCCTTGGACTTACCCAGCACCTTAGGCACCAACACCTGCTTAACGGCTATTGCTTTTGTCGTGGTCTTGTCTTCCACCTTATTATAATATAGCAACGCTCTATATACGGAGTCCTTGGTCTTTATCCAGTCAGCCTTAACCTTTGGCTGGAAGATGATTTCCGTTCCATCATCTGTTGTGGCAGAAGACAAGAGAGCCTCATTGTCGGTCTTTGCCTCAACAAAATCGGCACACATATAAGAAAGACTGCCATCGCCTGTGTCATACGATTCCGATGTACATGCCCAACAAAGCATGGACAGCAACATCATCAGACCAAAGGCGGAGACAGTCTTACGCTTCAACATATCTTTCATTTTTAGTTGCCTGTAACAGCCATGAAGTTTCTTGCAGGGTTTGCATACATAGTGAGCATACGCTCAAGCAGGAACGGCTCGTCCTTGCCCGGGATATCTATCTTTGCAAGTTGTTTCTTCAGATATTCATCAAAGACGGCAATATCCTGTTCCGTATACTTGTCTGCATGCTCTTTAGTACCATCGAGCCTGTCAAGAGCTATATAGTTGGACGGATATAGACGATAGTTGCGGAAAATCTCCCTGTCTATATGCTCCGCAATGACATCGAAGACCTTTGCCTTTGGAATGTCGGAAGACAGATTCTTCAGGAAATCATCGATACATGGAGCACAATGATAGTGTACACGTCCCTTGTATCCCATTATTCCCGTCTGCATACTTACCACATCATCATGAGCCGACTTCTTCCATCCTTCCACATCGCGTTTGAGCTGAAACTCGGCAGCCTTCAGGAAATCACACGGGTCATATTCGTACGAAATGGTGAGCGGCACTATATGTAACTGCATAAGACGCTCTACGGGAGAGCCTTCACCACCCATCGCCATCATCTTGAGAATAGACGGCTGGGTGCGGTCATTGGAATCCTTTGCCCTACCCTCTCGTTGTGCTATCCATATATTGTCGTTTTTCTCTTTGATGACAAAGTGCATGTATTCCGCCATTTTCTTGCTTGCCAAGAGCATCTCTCTCGGGGCAAGCGAACGCTGCACAATGAACGACTTGTTAAGTCTTACCAGATCCTTTACCCATGGCAACGACAGCAGGTTGTCTCCAATCGCTATCTCACATGTGGTCTTGAAACCAGCATCATACAACAATACATCGAGCAAAGCCGAATCGAGCACGATGTCACGATGATTGCTTACAAAGGTATAACGCTTTGTCACATCAACATCGGTCGTGTCCATATCCCATCCCTTACTTGCCTTTGCCATGAGGTTCTTAAGAAAGCCATAGCAGAAAGCAAGCTGGAATTCAAGATTTGTCTTGCACTGCATCATCTTTGCCCCGATAGCCTCTGCTGGCACTCCTGGGTAAAGATAAGCCAATACTTGTCTGAACTGTTCGTTGTCGAGCAATCTCTTGTACACATCCTGCAGCTCATCAGGTTCGAAGGGGCGGATGTCGTCGTAGACAGATGGTATGTTCATATAAGGTGGTATTTAAAGATTAACGGAACTGGTTTTCCACTATGTCAGTAAGAACATCAGTCATGTTCAGTCCGGCAGCCTTCACCTGCTGAGGAATGAAGCTTGTGGCAGTCATGCCAGGAGTAGTGTTTATCTCTATCATGTTCACCTTGTCCACTTCCTCTCCGTTGCTTCCCTTTCCACGGCTGATGATATAGTCGATGCGGATAATGCCGTTGCAATGCAGGATATCGTAGATCTGGCTTGTTATCTCCTTCACACGTGCTGTTGTCTCCTCGCTCAAGCGTGCGGGTGTTATCTCTGTTACCTTACCGTTGTATTTGGCATCGTAGTCGAAGAACTCGTTCTGTGTGACTACTTCCGTTGCCGGGAAGACAACGCTCTTTTCACGTGTCTTGTAACATCCGATGGATATCTCCGTTCCTTCGATGAATTTCTCCACCATCACATCATCGCTTTCCATTATTGCCTTGCGGATGGCAGGAGCCAATTGGTCTTTGTTTTTCACCTTGGAAACTCCGAAGCTGCTTCCGTCAGCTGCCGGCTTAACGAAACATGGCATACCGATTTTCTCCTCTATCTCATCGTCGCTCACAAGTGTCTCATAGCCTTTACGTATAAGCAGACTGTCTGCCACGCTCACGCCATAGCCTCTGAGATACTGGTTCAGTACGAACTTGTCGAATGTCATTGCCTCCACCAGCACTCCGCTTGTAGAGTAAGGCAGATGAATAAGTTCGAAATAGCCCTGCAGTATTCCGTTCTCTCCCGGGGTACCGTGTATGGTTATATAGGCATAATCAAACTGCACGAGTTTGCCGTCTTCCATAAACGAGAAGTCGTTACGGTCTATTGGTGCGAGAGTACCGTCGTGCAGTTCCACGTGCCAGTCGTAACCCTTCATGTCTACGATATAAACATTGTAACGCTCTTTGTCAAAGAAAGAATAGAGTCCCTGTGCCGAGCGCAAAGACACATCGTGCTCTGATGAGTCACCACCACATACGATGGCTATTGTTCTTTTCAGATTTTTCATAATAGTATATTTTTTATTTGTTGTTCAATATGTTAAGTAACTACCGTTACATTTCTTCGTCATTGCTCTGTCTTCTGCGCCATTTCTCCAGCAGCTGTTCCATATCATCAGGCAATGTTGAAGTGAAATCCATCTGCTTTCCCGTCTTTGGATGGACGAAACCGAGGGTCTTGGCATGAAGAGCCTGCCTTGGACATATCTTGAAGCAGTTGCGTATAAACTGCTGATAGCTTCCACAACGCTCGCCTCTGAGTATTTCGTTGCCGCCATAGCGCTCATCACAGAAGAGCGGATGTCCGATATGCTTCATATGAGCACGTATCTGATGTGTGCGTCCTGTTTCAAGTATACACTCCACAAGCGTCACATAGCCGAAACGCTCCAGCACACGATAGTGGGTAACTGCCGTTTTCCCTATTCCCGAATCCGGAGGAAAGACTGCCATACGGAGTCGGTCTTTCGAATCCCGTCCTATATTTCCTTCTATGCGTCCCTCGTCTTCTTGGAAGTTTCCCCATACAAGGGCATTATAACTGCGGTGTGTTGTCTTGTTGAAGAACTGCACTCCCAGTTTTGTCTTTGCCAATGGTGTCTTTGCCACCACAAGCAGCCCACTGGTGTCTTTGTCTATACGGTGTACGAGTCCTACTTCCGGATCATTGGGATCATAGTCCGGTACATCTTTAAGATGCCAAGCCACAGCGTTTACCAATGTGCCATGATAGTTGCCGCATCCCGGATGCACCACCATCCCTGCCGGTTTATTTATAATCATCAGTTCGGAGTCTTCGTAGACGATGTCAAGCGGAATATCTTCAGGCTCTATGCTACTGTCGTACTGCGGACGGTCGAGCATAAGGGTTATTACATCGAGGGGACGCACCTTATAGTTGCTCTTTACCGGTTTCTCGTTTACATGTACAAAGCCCGAATCGGCAGCTCTCTGTATACGGTTTCTGCTTGTGTGCTGAAGTTTCTCCGTCATGAACTTGTCAATGCGCAGCGGCACCTGTCCTTTGTCTACGACTATGCGCAGATGTTCATAGAGCTGTCCGTTTTCGTCTTCCGTGAGCTCTTCTTCTGTATTTTGTATTATATCTTCTGTCATTCTTTTTCCTGTGGATTTATTCCGGTCCGGTTACGACTTCAAATTCATCGTGTCCTCCACTGCCTTCTATCACACCTTGGTTGTGGTGTTGGCTTGTGGCGTTTACTGAGTCATTGTCGTTTCCGGGATATTCCGGATCCATATACGTAATGTCTTCATCCATGTTCATCACTCCGTCGCCGACTTGTATTGTAAGTACATCGTCCACAGACACGCGTTGTCCGTTATGAAGGTTCTGACCACGGCATGTTATTCCGTAGACCCAGTCTTTTTCTCCCGACACATACTGCGGCGGTCCCACCTTGAAGCCCATGGCAATAAGGTTAGCTCTTGCCTCTCTGTAGGAATTGTTGTCGATAAGGTCGGGCAGTGTAAGCATCGGAGAATGGTCTGAGTTTATTACTACATAAATCACTCTGCCCCTTTTCACTTTCGTACCTGGTGCAATAACCTGGTCAAGGATGCAATCGGGTGGCAGAGAACGCACATAGCCCGTATCGGAGACCTCGATTTCAAGTCCTCGGTTTGAGAGCAACTGCTCTGCATCAGTGAACAGCTTGTGTTTGATGTTTGGCACCTCTATTTCCTCACCGTGGTGTGTGTACAGGTCGAGTCCGAACCTCACTCCGAGGCACAACAGCACGACAACAAGGAGCATTGCTCCGAGGTTTGCCCAGAGTTTAGCGCTCATTATCTTTTTGAAGAATTCGTTTGCCGTCATTGATGTTTATGCTTTTCTTTATTCTTTATTAGGGTACAAATTTAGATATTTTTCCGGAATTATAGGCTTATTGGAGGAAAAAGTTTATATATAAGGTGAAATTATGGAGCAAACGGGAAGATGAAAACATACAGTCAAACTGCCAGCAAAGAGCAAACCTCCGTTTACTTGTCCATGAGTCTGCTCGTCTGTCCGTTTACTTGTCCTCCCCATAAAACCGAAAAACCGCAAGACTCAGCTTTCAAGTCTTGCGGTTTTTCGGTTAATCATTATATTTTACTTCAGAATAACTTTCTTTCCGTTGTACAGATAGATATTGCCCTTTACCGGAGCAATAACCTTTACACCCTGAAGAGTGTACCATGCACCGTCAGCTGTAGTCTCTGCATTTACGCTACTTATGGCCGTTGCGATGTAAGCCTCTTCGGCAGCCTTCAGTTCTTCGGTTGCCTTATTGAGCTCTGCATTGAACTCTGAGGTGTCGTATACGCCCTGAGCCTTGTCGATAGCCGCCTTGAGAGCCTTTGCAGCCTCATCAGTCTCTACGTCGGCATTGCCTAACAACGTTGTTGCCTTCTGTATTTCTGCAAGAAGCAATGCCTTGGCGTCTGTCACATCCTCTGCCACGAATTCCACGAGCCAACGTGGGTCTCCGGTCTTCATCTTAGCCTGCTTTGTAGAAGCGCCAAGGGTGAAGTCTGCATTTGCAGCATTGGCAAACATCGGATCCATCTCGATGATTGTACCGCTTACGTCATAGCCTTCTGCATTTTCAAATGTAACAGTCTCGGTATTGTCCTCAGCAAGAGTCTTGGTCATGTAGGTGTTGTTGTTGAACGTAACCATGTCATCAGCATAAGTGCCTGCCTGGCGTCCTCCAAGAATACGTCGTGCAATCTGTCCTGAACCACAGTTGCTGAAGATGTTGTCCGTTACGATGAACGAAGAACACTTCTGTCCTGCAAATCCTCCGTAGTTAGCCCACTGTCCCTTTACGGCAACATTATGGAAGGTGTTGTTTTGGAAGATAACATAGTTGAATAAGTATCCTGCACGTGTAGCACGTCCGCTATTGTTATACTGTACGAAGTATTTAGCGTCGCTTGCACCTGTATTCCAGAATGTAGAGTTGCTTACAGAGAGTGTGTTTGCAAAGCCGCCCTTGAAGTAAACCACAGCATTGCCATTGACGCCAGTTGCCTCATCGCTTGCGAGATTTACCTTACAGTTGTCGATTGTGAGGTTTTCAACACAGTATTTTACATTGTTGTCGTAAACGAGCTGAGCTTTCACTCCGTTGATGTTCAGGTTGCTAAGACTTACATAGCCCTTGATGTGGTAGTAGTCGTTGCCCTCCTCCTTGAGGTTTTCTGATGGAGTGGCGCTAAGCTGGATGAATGCTCCGGCATTTGCGCTTGCATCTATCGTTGCAGGTGTCTCCTTCACACCGGCGATATTGAGAGGTGCAGCCACCTCTATCGGTGCAGTAACGGTGTAAGTGGCATTGTCTTCAAGTGTGATAGATACAGACTTGAGGTTATCTATGTCTGCAAGACCGTTTGCAAGAGCCTCGTTGATGTTTCCTCCACCATTAAGTGAAAGGTTGAGTTCCATCGGACGAGCCTGCGACTTGTCGTATTCCACGAGCCAGCATGGGTCGCCAATCTTGTATTTTGCCTGCTGTGAACCGGCAAATACCGTGAAGTCGCCATTTGCTGCATCAGAGAACTCAGGATCTGTATTTCGAGATGTCGCAGTCTGGTCTGAGCCTTGCTTTGAAGCATCTGTCCATCCTGTCTGTTCTGCTCCGCCAGCGAAATATGTATTGTTAGCATATTCTACAGTCGGATTGTTTGAGTTCTGACCACCGAGCCATCCGCGGACCTCATTACCAGTCTGTGTTGATTCGGCGATGATTGAGTTCTTCAGAATGAACTGCAGAGACTTCTGTCCCTTGCCTTGCAGGTTGTTGAACTGCTTGTCTACTGCAACCTTATATAATGTACTGTTCGTTATTGATGTAACTTCCTGGTATGTAGCCTGGTCACCATCAAGGTCTTTCACTCTACCTTTAGTCTACAGCAGATAGCCCTTATGACCATCCTTCGACCATAAGGTTGAGTTGGCAATGCTCAGACTTGCAGGATAGCCCTTGAAGTCGAACACTGCAGAAGAACCGACAAGCTCTACATCCACGTTGTCTATGTTGACATTGTCTACGAGAGACTTCTGAGCATCATTCACAAGAGACTTTGCAAGACCCTTTATCTTAAGGTTCTGCATCATGACAGTAGCTACGCTCTTGTAGTTTGCGTTTTCTGTTCCGTCAGCATTCAATGCAAGGATTTCACATCCGTCAAGCTTGACAAACGGTTCTGCAAGAGCAGAAGCGTCTATTGTTGCCGGTGCTGTCGCATCTCCTGTCAGAACAAAGTCGCCACCCGATACGATAGGCTCTGTCACGGTATACTCTCCACCTGCTGCGAGATTGATGTAAACACCGCCAACTTTGTCGCCAGAAGCCTCAACGTCTGCTCTCTCCGCCTTGATGATGTCAGAGAGGTTTGCACCTGTCTCTACGTTGTCGATTGAAATATTCTGCGTCTGAGGAATTCGTGTTACGGAGATTGGCCAGAACTGAACGTTGTCGTTGTACACGCCAATTGCTCCTACTACGTCAAAGACGTCGTAAGGTGCCGCCTGTTCAAGATTCTTGCTGAACTGGTCGTAACCTTTTATTATAGTGCCGTCTTCTGTCTCAAACTCATAGTTTGCCTTTGCTTTGCCTGATGCTTCTGCCGTGATGTAGTAGTGTACGTTTTTCAACACACCTACCTTATTCATATTTGCAGCCACAATGTCTGCCGGAACAAATTCATCAAAAGTAATCTCGTCTTTCACGCCTTCCACTGCGGTAAGGGCGGACGATGGTACAGCCTCGAAGAGCTTGTTGAAGTAAGAAACGGAGCCTGTCCAGTTAGCAGCAATATGCTGTCCCGGCTCAAGTGTTGCGGCACCGGAAGCTCCATATATGAGAGCCTGTAGCATCCTTTATATATAGGTATCTGCTGTCTGGAATTGCGACAACCGTAGTCTCTCCGCCCAAAGCAAAGAGTGCCTTGTCAGGGAGAGCATTCAGAGTGGCAATATCTGCTACAACAGGTATTGCCTCGAAAGTTTTCGTCACGACGGAACTCTTGTCCGCACCTTTTATTGCAATAGCCTTGACTGTTGTCGTAGCGTTGAGGGTAAACGGCTCAGCGTATGCCGTGCTTGTTGCTGTAGGGTCGATGCCGTCAAGAGTATAATAGATCTTTGCATCTTGTGTTTCACATGCAAGAGTAACGGTTGTTGTTCCCAAGAACGGCGTTGTGCCGGAAATAGTAGGTGCCAACACTTTCGGTGCCTCACCTTCCACAATCGTCACACTTGTGATGTAAGCACGCTTAGGTGTAGAAATAGCCACAGATGTCATTGCTGAGCCGTTGCACACCAAAGAGTATTCTGCCACTTCATTTCCTTCAAGCGTGAAGTCTGTTCCGGCAACGTTAATTGTCGCTTCACTGTCTTTAAACTTCAGCGCCGTAAACTTTATCGCTGTCGGTCTTATCTCCGATGCGAAGTTAAGGGTGAAGCTTCCTTTCTTACTGCTGGAACCCAGCTTCAGGCCTCGTCCTGCTCTGGCAAGATAAACATTGTTGATGTCTGACACGCCAGACAGATACTCGCTACCCGTCTTTACGATTTCCGCCATCGTTGTCAACTTTATATTGGAATCAGATGTTCCAGTATTTTCGTTGAACGTAATGACCTTGTCTGCCGAAATTCCCATCACGAAGCAAAACAGGAATGTCCAGATTAGTAAAAGTTTTTTTTCCATAGAAATTAGTGTTTTAAATTAAGTTATTATGGCGCAACCGACAAACCCTGTGGGGAGGGTGTACGGACGCTAATCCAAAACTGTT
>ENA-ORRO01002259-ORRO01002259.1-human-gut-metagenome-genome-assembly--contig:-NODE-2259-length-12246-cov-3.041342_pt1 | contig 12246 bp, 7 predicted proteins | sample MGYA00242176_ERZ509136 | MGnify/ENA primary metagenome ERZ509136 (study PRJEB26280, sample SAMEA2338644) | human gut metagenome | biome: human gut; feature: human-associated habitat; material: faeces... | reverse complement strand
TTCTTAGTGTGGACTTCCGACAGGTACAACTCCGCTTTTCCTAACATGCAAGACATATTAAAGAGCAACCGGAAGAAGCCACTGGCAAGCAGCGCTTCCCTGTTTCACTCCATGCTTGGCATTGCAGGAATAGAGACTCCATACCTTGCAGACTCTCTTAATGTAGGAAGTCCCAAGCTGCATTCCGCACCGCGCCACTACCTTAGCGACCACAACAAACCCGTGACTCTCGACAAAGCCGGCTTGGGAGAAAAAGACTTCCGCCTGTTACGTCAGCACCATGTGGACTACAAATAGAAAAAAATGGTGATAGACGGCATTACTACAGCCTGGTCTATCACCATTATATATTTATTCTTCTGAACACATAAGGCGACAGCAATCAAGCCATCTCTCTCTTCATATCCCTGAACACGCTCCACGCCACAGGCACCGAAAGAAGAAACGAGCACAAGTCAGACACTGCCTGACTCATCTCTACACCGGCAAGACCCAAGAACTTAGGCAGGATTATTACAGCAGGAATAAAGAACAAACCACTTCTTGCCGCTGCCACAACATTTGCCCGTATGGGTTTACGGGCTGTCTGGGAAAGCATATTGGTCAATATAATGACTGCTATCAACGGATATGTGGCAAGCTGCCAACGGAAGGCGGCACACCCCACTGCTATCACATGCGGGTCATCGCGGAACTCTCCTATTATCGGCGACGTGAACAGGAAGCCAATGACTGTAAGGATGACGAAGAAGACGGTACCTATCTTCACACAATACATATACCCGTCATAAATCCTGTCGTAGAGTCTTGCCCCATAGCAGAAGCCACAAAGCGGCTGGAAGCCTTGTCCCAAGCCCACAATGCCAGCATACACGAAGTTTGAGATGCGGGTAACGATGGACATTCCGGCTATTGCCGCATCGCCATACGCTCCGGCAGATACATTAAGCATTATCGTCGCTATGCTTGCCAATCCCTGGCGAGACAGGGATGGTGTGCCGCCAGCGACTATCTCCTTTACAAGAAGCCACGAAGGGACATAGTCCTTCAGTCTTATCGCTATATTCCCACTATGCCGGGTCATCTTGAAAAGGATGAAGAAGCTCATAATCTGACTTACCAATGTTGCCACAGCGGCTCCCGTAATGCCAAGACAGAAATAGAATATCAAGATTGGCGCAAGCACGACATTCAAAAGTACACCACTCAGAATGCCGTACATGGCATACTTTGCGTTACCCTGGAAGCGCATCTGGTTGTTGAGAGTAAACGAACTCGTCATAAACGGTGCACCACAGAGTATTATGCCAAGATAGCGTTCTGTATAGGGCTGTATCGTTTCGGTGGAGCCGAGAAGGTAACTTATATCAGTAAGGAACACAAGTCCGACAACCGATACAAGGAGTCCGAAAGCGAAACTATACAACAGTCCCGTGACTGCCATACACCTTGCCTTCTCCGTCTCCTTTGAACCGAGACAACGCGAGATATAGTTGCCGGAGCCATGCCCGAAGAAGAATCCAATGGCCTGAATGATTGTCATGACGGAGAAAGAGATGCCGACAGCCGCCGTGCTCTGTGTGTTTATCTTTCCCACATAATATGTATCCACCATGCCGTAGATGCTCGTTATGAGCATTGATATTATCGTAGGCACTGCCATACTCACAATAACCTTATGCACAGGGGCATGGGTCAGAAAGGTGTAATTGTCTGTTGTCTGCTTCATCTTATTTCTTTTCCTTACCACCTGGTTATCTGCACAATGCCTGACATACTTTATCTTGGAAGTTTCTTCCCGATGAAGCATGGCGTATTCCCATATTTATTATCGAGAAGCACAACCGGTGTCCGTTTGCCGCTGTACAGTATCCTGCAAGCGCACTGACACCAGTAACGGTGCCTGTCTTTGCCTTTACATTATCATGGGCTGCACCGGAACGCATCCTCTTTCCCAACGTGCCGTCAACACCTGCTATCGGAAGGCAGGGCAAGAGGTTGTCATATATCCGGGAATGGCGGTATGCGTACTTCAGGAATGCCACTTCAAGTTCCGGCGATACATAGTTATAAAGCGACAAGCCGCTGCCGTCTGCTATATAATAAGCCGAGGGCTTGAAGCCGAGCTTCGAGACAAGCCTGTTCATTGCCTGCCTGCCATTGCGTGCCGTTGCGCCTCCTCGTCCACCGATATAGTCGGAGGCTATATGATAGAACACGGACTCGGAATAGAGATTGTCGCTTCGCTTCATCTGACGGTGCATAACATCAAGCAGAGCTGTTTCCTTTGTATATATCGTTGTCGTGCCACCTGGCACAGAACCCTCCTTACAGTCACCGGTCAGGAAGATTCCCTTCTGCCGGAGTCTCCGTTTCAGTCTGTCTGCGAATTCATCCTTTCTGCCCACGAGCAAAGGGGAAAGCACCGGATTATCATCATCCCAGCACCATCCTTCGCCAAGAAGATCCTTGTCCTTCATCGTCTTGTCGAGAACAACATTCCCATTGATTGTATCTATGCCAAGGGCAGAAATCAGCTCCACAAACTTGCTCATGTCATCACTGTCGAATGTAGGGTCAAGGTCTCCCTTGCAATAGATATTACCCTGAAGCACAAGACTGTCCTGTCGTCCTGAATATGAAAGACGAGTCTTGTATTTATAATCCGCCCCTAAAAAGTCAAGGGCAGAGACCGCAACCATCATCTTCAGCGTACTTGCCGGACGCATCAGCTGACGGGCATTATGTTCATAAATTACGGAGTCGGCAGTAAGGTCATATATCTGCATGCCTACCATCGACGTGTTGAAAATCGTTGTTTCGCGGAATATCCTGTCTATGCGGCTCACAACATTCTGCGGCCACGGCAATGCTTTGTCCTCATCATCGTCAACGACATCAACGGCTGCTGTGTCAGCTTCCTCTGCATCAACATCCATAGTGTCAACATCGAAAGTATCCACATAAATGGTTTCATGACTGCCAGTGGCGACAGAAAAACCGTCACAAGCCATACCTCTTGTGGCATATATCGGCGACAACAACAATGCTGCAGAAGCCAATATACCACCTAATATATATATTTTCTTCATCAGAATCCTCTTTATTTATAACGTGCTACAATCCGCTTGGCATAACCATCCAAGACGCTCCTGAAGGCAACACAATCTCTTTTCGCTTACAAAATTACGCATTTCTGTCCTAATTTTTCCCTTTCTTACTATTAAAGAATGTAATAAACAACAAAAAGCAACATATATTTACCAACTTTCGGAAAATCTTATTACTTTTGCATCATTAATTTTACATGCGTCTTTATGATTTATAAATACGACTTTCTGATTATCGGCGCTGGCGTAGCAGGAATGAGCTATGCGCTGAAAGTAGCCCGCGAACACAAGGGTAAGGTTTGTCTTATCTGCAAGACAACCCTCGACGAGGCTAACACCTATTTTGCACAAGGCGGAGTGGCTTCTGTAACGAACCTCAAAATAGACAACTTCGACAAACACATCGAGGACACAATAATTGCCGGCGACTACATCAACGACCGCAAGGCTGTGGAGCAGGTGGTTAGAAACGCTCCTAAACAGATTGACGAACTCGTGAAATGGGGCGTCAACTTCGACAAGAAGGAGGACGGCACCTTTGACCTTCACCGAGAGGGAGGACACTCCGAGTTCAGAATTCTTCACCATGCCGACGATACCGGTGCGGAAATACAACGCGGACTGATGGAGGCGGTGCGCAGCAACCCGGATATAGACATCAAGGAAAACCACTTTGCCGTTGAGATAATCACACAGCACCATCTGGGTGTAGTAGTGACACGTCGCACACCAAACATCGAGTGTTATGGTGCCTACGTGCTGAACCCTGACACACAGAAGGTGGACACCTATCTGAGCAAGGTGACACTGATGTGTACCGGTGGCTGCGGAGCGGTATACCAGACCACCACAAACCCGGTAATAGCAACCGGCGACGGCGAAGCAATGGTATACAGAGCCAAAGGAACGGTACAGGACATGGAGTTCGTACAGTTCCACCCTACTTCCCTTTATCATCCGGGGGAGACACACCCGGCATACCTCATCACAGAGGCGATGCGTGGATATGGCGGCATACTGCGCTTGCCTGACGGAAAGTCATTCATGGAGAAATACGACAAACGCCTGAGCCTTGCTCCTCGCGACATCGTGGCTCGTGCCATAGACAAGGAGATGAAGATTCACGGCATCGACCATGTTTGTCTTGACGTGACCCACAAGAACCCGGAGGAGACAAAGCATCATTTCCCGAATATATACAAGAAATGTCTGAGCATCGGTATCGACATAACAAAAGAGTATATTCCTGTTCGCCCGGCAGCCCATTATATGTGCGGAGGAATAAAGGTGGATCTGAACGGCGAGTCAAGCATCAAGCGTCTTTATGCCATCGGCGAATGCTCATGCACTGGTCTACATGGCGGAAACCGCTTGGCAAGCAATTCCCTGATAGAGGCTGTTGTATATGCCGACGCTGCGGCTAAACACAGTCTTGCACATATTGGAGAATACGACTTCAACACCCGTGTTCCGGAGTGGGACGACGAGGGAACGATGACCAACGAAGAGAAAGTGCTCATCACACAGAGCGTGAAAGAAGTGGGACAGATAATGAGCAACTATGTAGGTATCGTGCGCAGCGACCTGCGTCTGAAGCGTGCATGGGACCGCCTTGACCTTCTATATGAGGAGACAGAGTCGCTCTTCAAACGTGTAAAGGCAAGCAAGGACATCTGTGAACTCCGTAACATGATTAACGTTGGATATCTTATCACCCGACAGGCTATTGAACGTAAGGAATGTCGTGGTCTGCACTATACGATAGACTATCCGCTACATGCCTACGACAAGGAGTAGACCTTGCGGTGCCAATCGGCGCAATTAGCAAGACAACAAGACAAGCCCTTAAAGTCGCCAAAACAAGGCAACTTTAAGGGCTTTTTGCATAAAACGAGACGAAAATGTTAAAATACAGTTGCAAAACACGTTATTTAATTAAACTTTGCAACACATGTTAAATCTTATTCGTATATTTGTGGTAAAAATATTAATTTTTATAAATATACAAGTCTTCAATTATGAGAAAACATCTAAAGCATTTCCTTCTCGTAGCAGTATTGGCAATTGCCGGTACAGTTACCGCTGTGGCACAGTCCACACTGAGAGGTAAGGTAGTGGATGCGGAAACTGGAGAGCCATTGATTGGCGCTACCATTTCCGTAAACGGAGTAAACGCCGCAACAGACATCGATGGTGTCTTCGTCGTAAAAGGTGTGAAGCCAGACGCTTCGGTTTCCGTTCAGTACATCGGATTCAAGACAAAGAGCGTGAAAGCCTCTCCGAGAAGCAGAGGCGAGCTCGGAACAATCAGACTCGAGACTGACGGAAGAACTCTTAGCGACGTTATCGTAACATCACAGATTGCCGTGGCACGCAAGACTCCTGTGGCTGTATCATCAGTTCCTTTGTCATTCATCGAAGAGAAGATCGGTACTCAGGAATTCCCTGAAATCCTCAAGTCTACTCCTGGTGTTCATGCAAACAAAGAGGGCGGTGGCTATGGCGACTCTGAAATCTACATGCGTGGCTTTGACAACACCAACATTGCCGTGATGGTTAATGGTGTGCCTATGAACGACATGGAGAACCAGAACGTATATTGGTCTAACTGGGCTGGTCTGACCGATGTTACTCGTACTATGCAGACCCAGCGCGGTCTTGGTGCTTCCAAGGTATCAGCTCCTTCGGTAGGTGGTACTATCAACATCATTACAAAGAGCCTCGAAGCAAAGAAGGGCGGCTCTATATATTATGGTATGGGAAACGACAACATGAATAAAGTAATGTTTACCGTTTCTACTGGAATGTCGAAGAGCGGATGGGCAATGACGCTCCTCGGTTCAAAGACATGGGGTAACGGATATGCACAGGGTACAGACTTTACAGGCTACACATACTTCCTTAACATCTCCAAGCGTCTGAACGACAACCATCAGCTCTCATTCACAGCCTTCGGCGCTCCACAGGAGCACTATCAGCGCAAGGGTGCCCTGACTCTCGCTGACTGGAAGATGACCGAACAGGTATGGGGTATCACAGACCATAAATACAACTCTTCTTACGGTTTCGACAAGAACGGACAGCGCAAGACAGCTGAGTATAACGTTTATCACAAGCCTCAGTTCAGCCTTAACCACCAGTGGCAGATAAACGAGAAGTCATCTTTGAGCACCGTGCTCTATATGTCTATCGGTCGTGGCTACGGATACAGCGGACAGGGAAACAGCACTTACGGATATTCTTACACAGACTGGTATGGAGCTAACTACGGTGTGCTGCAGACAAAATACCGCAATGCTGACGGTACATTCAACTACGGAATGATTCAGGACATCAATGAACAGAGCGAACATGGTTCTATGCTGGTTATGGGCAAACTGAAGAACTACCACAACTGGTATGGTCTCGTTTCTACATACAATACCAAGATCGGAAAGAACTTCGACTTCTATGGCGGTATCGACTTCCGCGCTTATAAGGGTGTACACACCAACGAAATCCTTGACCTCTATAACGGTAAGTATTATATCGACTCTTCACGCAAGAATGCAAAGGCTGCAAACAACGTAAATGCTTCTAACCCTGACTGGGTGAACGAGAAGCTCGGCGTGGGTGATGTTATGTATCGCGACTATGACGGTCACGTTGTCCAGGAAGGTGCTTTCTTCCAGACTGAATACGCCAACAACGACCTTTCTGCCTTCATCGCAGGTTCTCTCTCAAATACTTGCTACTGGCGTTATGACCGTCTGTACTACGACAAAGAACATGCTGAGTCTGACACCAAGAACTACCTCGGTGGTACAATCAAGGGTGGTGCCAACTACAACATCAACGAGAATCATAACGTATTCTTCAATGCAGGATTCATCAGCCGTGCTCCAAGATTCAGCACTGGTGTGTTCCTCACATCTTCAACAAGCAACGTCATAAACCCGGATGCCAAGAACGAGAAAGTTGTATCCGTAGAAGTTGGCTATGGCTATCGCCTCAAGTGGTTGCAGGTTGACCTGAACGCTTATTGGACAAAATGGATTGACAAGACAATGGCAAAGTCTGTTTCCGTAGGTGCAAACCAGGTTGACGGATACATCAACATGACTGGCGTAAATGCCCGCCACCAGGGTATTGAACTTGAGGTAAAGGCAAGCCCTCTCTATTGGCTCGACCTTACCGGAATGTTCTCTATCGGCGACTGGCAGTGGGACAGCAACGCAAAGGGTTATGTATATGACGCTAACGGACAGCCGCTTACTAAGGATGGCGAGATAGCAAGCGGTGTGACAGCAGAAGACCATCAGTGGGCTGCCATCAAACTGAAGGGCATCCGTGTGGGAGGCTCTGCACAGACTACTGCCGCTCTCGGAGCAACAGCAAAGATTGGCAAGCAGATTCGTATCGGCGCTGACTGGACACTGTATGCACGCAACTATGCTTACTATCAGATAGGTAAGGATAATCTCTCGCTTGGTAAGGAGACAACAGTGGCTGACCCTTGGAAGGCTCCTACAGCATGCCAGGTTGACATTAATGCATCTTACAAGTTCAAGATTGCAGGAATGAACGCTACTATATCTGGAAACGTGAACAACCTGTTCGACTATCAGTATCTGGGCAAGGTATGGAATCCACGCTCTGGTGCTGCCAACAAGGACAACGTATACGGATTCTATGCTTTCGGACGCACATTCAGTACAAGGCTGAAAGTTAATTTCTAATCACACCTTATTAATATAAACAAGACATAAGATTATGAAAAAGATATATTTATTGTCGGCTGTTGCTCTCATGGGGCTGGCTTCGTGCAACGACTTTGACGACCAGTTCCACCTTGGCAACCAGATTGGCGACAAGAAGGAAGCTACAATAGAGCTTACCGATGCCGACTACGCTTCGATATCAAATCTTGCTACGAACAAGGCTCTTGCAGCAGAACTTGACAAAAGCATTACCGATGGCACTACGCCGTATACCGATGCTCTGAAAGCTCTGAAAGACACCAAGTCTTTTGGAACACTGATTACTGCTGACCAGTTCCTACCGGCTTTCATTCAGGACAAATATCCTGAGGCTGACCTTGGCTCTAAGTTCAAGGTTACATACAATGAGTATTGCGGCAAGTCTGAATATCTCAAAGACTTCAACTCTCTCATCGGAGAGGTGACTCTGTCTGCTGACGACTACAACACAGCATGGGAAGGCAAGTCTACTGCCACTTATCTCACTCCTGCTACAATAGGCAAGATGTCTGCGGTGCTTGATGAAAGACTGCCAGATGCTGAAGAGGGCAACACCGTTGTCGTAAACTATGCTTACTCTGACTTTGAACCTGCCGGAGGCGGTACGGAAACGCCTTCTGACGGTACGACAAAGATTGCCGACGTCATCGCTAATACTGATGGCGGAGAGTATGCCGTAAAGGGCATCGTTTGCGCTACATACAGAACTGGTTTTCTGCTTAAAGACAACACCGGCTACATACTTGTCTATAAATCAAGCAATGTGAACATCGGTGACGAAGTGAAGGTTACAGGTACAACAACCCAGTATGGCGGTCTGATGCAGTTCCCTGCTAAGAACACAGAGCTGACAATTGAGGTGACAAAGGCTGGCAAGGAGCCTAACTTCAAGCATCCTACTCCAAAGGCTCTTGCTGCTGCTGATTTCGAGGCTTACTCTCTGAATCCATATGTGGCTTATGTTACATATCAGGGAAACCTCTCAATCACTACAAACTCTAAGGGCAACAAATACTATAACGTAACAATCAGCGGAACAGAAAAGCAGGGTAGCCTTGCCAATGTGCCGGACGGACTGGTTGACGAGAGCCTTAGCGGAAAGGACATCGTGGTATACGGATATGCGATAGGTGCTACCGGCACTGACGGAAAATACCTCAACACTATGGTGACAAGCGTTGCAGAGGCTTCTTCTGCAGCAAAGAGAAATGTAATGCGTGCAGCAGCAAACGGTGGAGCCAACAAGGCTGCCGTATATAAATATGACGGTTCTAAATGGAAGATATACTCTACCGACGGAGCTAAGGTTATCGCTGCACAGCCAGAGTGGTACTCTCTTATCGGTTCGAACACCATATCTAAGCCTGCCAACTACTTCCCTACTCTTCTGCAGCGCGAATATCCGTTTGCAGCAGACGGTCAGAAGGTTGCTGTGGCTTACCGCAAGGCGGCTTCTACTATGGCTGTAGCGGAATACACATATAGCGCAACTGACGGTTGGGCTGCATCTAAGGAGTACAAGAAGGAGACTACTACATTCTCAAAGACAGAGAATGGCATTGAGGCACGCATCAGCGTTTACATCAATGAATCTCTGCTTGGAAACGAAGGCGGATTCAAGATCTACAACGTTGAGCTCGGCGCACTGTCATACGTATGGCAGAACACTACAGGCTATGGATGGAAGGCATCTGCACACACCGACAAGAACTATGCTTCGGAGAGCTGGGTTGTCTCACCTGCAATAAACTTCAAGAAGGCCGAGAAACCGGAATTGGTATTTGACGAGGCTATGAACTTCCTGAGCGGCAACAACCGCGAGGACTTCATCAGCGTAAGGGTTTCTACTGACTTTGACGGCGAGAATGTTGCAGCAGCAACATGGGAAACACTCAATGTAAAGAGTGGTGTCGATGGTTCTTCATGGACATTCTACACCATTGAGCCTATCTCTCTCGCACAGTATGTAGGCAAGAACATCCACATCGCCTTTGTATACAAGAGCACCGATGAGATTGCTCCTACATACGAGTTCAAGAACTTCATCGTAAGAGAAGAAGGAGCAACAGCTGAATAAGTCTATATTCCGACATCAATAGAGATCAAGTAGGAGGTAAACACTAATCATAGGTGTTTATCTCCTATTTTCGTTTTCCGACCTCTCACACTACCGTACATACAGTTTCGCATACGGCGGTTCCTAAAGAAACATCTTCTTTATTTATATAAGACTCCTGTCTGCAAAATAACAACATGGGAGATGGAATCAAAAAAACCATGATTTTGTCCTCAAAAGTCATAGACTTACCACTTAAAAGTCATAGACTTACTACTCAAAAGTCATAGACTTCTAAAGAATCAAAACCAAATCGGGCATTAGGGTTAAGAAGGAAAAAAACGGATTTGCAAGACGTGACATCTGCAAATCCGTTTCCTTTTTAATTTATCGTATGATGTTCAATATACTTATTCAGCACGGAAATTTACCAAATCCTCAGCAATGAAACTCTTCACATAGCAGCTGTGACCGATAACCTCTTCCTCAGCATGGCGAACATAAACCTGTGCACTCTTGGCAAACAACTCAGGAGCAGCAGTAGCATCACTAACAATAAGCAGAGACATAAGAATGTCGGCTGTCATATCATACAAACGACGGGCGAGGAAGTCCTGAACCTCCTGGTTCTCCGACTGCTTGACATACTCAAGAGACTGCTCGTAAAGCTCAATCATCTTCTGAATACGAATCTGCAGCGGCTTCAATTCTTCAGCAACCTCCTTGGCAATCATCTCCTTCATGATAGTGAGATATGTGCCGTTGGTAATATAGCGGATAGCAGCAACAACCTGAAGCTGAGTAGTACCCTCATAGATAGAGAAGATACGAGCATCACGATACAGGCGCTGACACTTGTACTCCATAATGAAACCGGAACCTCCATGAACCTGAATACAGTCGTAAGCATTCTGGTTTGCATACTCCGAGTTCATTCCCTTTGCTATTGGAGTGAAGGCATCAGCAAGACGAGCATACTTCTTCTGCTCCTGACGCTCCTCAGGAGTAAGCTTACGCTCACGGGCTATATCATCGAGAGCCTTGTAGATATCCACATAACGGGCTGTCTGATACAAAATGCTACGGCCGGCATCGAGCTTAGCCTTGATTTTGGCAATCATGTCGTATACGGCAGGGAAGTTGATGATAGCCTCACCAAACTGCTTACGCTCACGAGCATAAGCGATAGCCTCGTTATAGGCAGCCTGGCTGACTCCTACAGACTGTGCTGCAATACCAAGACGAGCACCGTTCATCAACGCCATCACATATTTGATAAGACCCATTCGAGTACTTCCGCAAAGCTCAGCCTTGGCATTCTTATACACAAGCTCGCAGGTTGGAGAACCATGAATACCAAGTTTGTTCTCTATATGACGAACCGTCACACCACCCTGATTCTTGTCGTAGATAAACATTGAAAGTCCACGGCCGTCATGTGTGCCAGCCTCTGAACGTGCAAGTACAAGGTGGATGTCAGAGTCGCCATTGGTGATAAAACGCTTTACACCGTTCAGCAACCAGCATCCCTCTTCCTCGCTGTATGTTGCCTTCAGCATGACACGCTGCAAGTCAGAACCGGCATCCGGCTCTGTCAGGTCCATACTCATTGTCTCACCGGCACAGACACGTGGAATATACTTCTGGCGCTGCTCCTCGCTACCGAATTCATAAAGAGTCTCTATACAGTCCTGCAAGCTCCATATATTCTGGAAACCGGCATCGGCAGTAGCGACAATCTCTGAAGCCATGGAATAAGGAGTGATAGGCATATTCAGACCGCCGTAGCGACGTGGCATTGATATTCCCCACAGTCCAGCTTTGCGAGTAGCCTCGATATTCTCGTAAGTCTTGGAAGCATAGTGCATGCGTCCCTCAACGAGGTGCGGACCTTCAAGGTCAACCTCTTCGCTGTTAGGCTCAAGGATATTAGCAGCGATATCGCCTGTTATGTCGAGCACACGCTTATAGTTTTCGATAGCATCATCAAAATCTACAGGAGCATCCTCATACTTGTCTTTATCTTCGAAGTTGCGCTCTTTAAGCTCAACGACTCTTTTCATTTCCGGGTGATTCAGATAGAAATCAAACTCCGGGTGGTCAGTATAATAGTTAGCCATTTCTTTACTTAGAGTTTTGCTTATAATACTTAATCAATTTTGGTACTACCTCTTCAACCGTGCCGTTGATGACATAGTCGGCAATTTTGTTGATAGGAGCCTCCGGATCGGAGTTTATAGAGATGATGATACCAGAATCCTGCATACCAGCGATGTGCTGGATCTGTCCTGAGATACCACATGCGATATAGACCTTCGGATGAACGGTAACACCGGTCTGT
>ENA-ORRO01002257-ORRO01002257.1-human-gut-metagenome-genome-assembly--contig:-NODE-2257-length-12255-cov-3.558934_pt1 | contig 12255 bp, 7 predicted proteins | sample MGYA00242176_ERZ509136 | MGnify/ENA primary metagenome ERZ509136 (study PRJEB26280, sample SAMEA2338644) | human gut metagenome | biome: human gut; feature: human-associated habitat; material: faeces... | reverse complement strand
CCGTAGCTTTACGAACTTCAGGAGTATCCTCTCTACCAGTTAGAATTATTAACTTAGCAGGATAATTATCACAGAAGTTTCTAATAAGCTCAATGACAGGAGTAATAGGCTCATCAGTAAGCATACCTTCAGCTGCACCTTCTCCGTAGAAGGGACGGCCACTAGTATTCAAACATACAGTTGCATCCATATCTACAATGATTGCTGCTGGTAGGTTAGTATCTTGAACTAATGACTTAGCTTTGGCTGCCATAATTTCTTCATGGATTATGAAGTCCTTATAACGCCTCCAAGTTTGCCTAATAACCTTCTCTCCAATTGGATTAGGTCTCATGGCATCCCGGCGAATACATTCTTCAACAGGAGTCCAAAAGTCCTTATACTCTATATCAACATGTATTCCCTTGTCCTTCTCTATATTGGCACATAGAGTTCTAATCCATTCATCCTCTTTGGGATTCAGATTCATATTATCAACTACTACATCGTAACCTTTAATCAAAGCAAACGTTATCATATTAGCTTTAGCTTCAGTAACTAGCTTCTCCCTATTAGGAACCCAGTAATCACCTAACATGTTACGAATATCATCATTGTTAAATCTTACTCTGTGCTCTGGGTCTTCGTGACACCATTGTTTAGCCCAAGTAGATTTACCTGAGCCTTGGATACCTCTACAGATTATTAACTGTCTTGTTTCCATTATTTCTCATTAGTTGGCTTAAGCCAAAGATTAGTATGAGTAAAGATATAATCTCCCAGTGATTTGTACACAATACATAAAGCAAATAGAGTTCTACTAGTATCATGTTTAAAGCACTTCACTAACTCCTCTCTGATTCTCTCCTCAGACACCACTGACATCTTACTTTCGTAGTCGTAGTTGGATATAGCATCAAATAGACTGTTACTAAAACCAAAGTTCTTAGTAATAGAAAACCTAATCCCTCTCAGAATACGTAATGGGTCATCGTCCAAAGTTACATAGGTATCAAGAGGAGTTCTAAGTATTTTAGATTTTAAATCCTCCATACCACCAAAGTAATCTATGATTTCACCAGTATCTGGGTCTTTAGCCATAGCATTAATAGTGAAATCTCTGCGTGATAAATCATCATATAGATTACCTGGTTCTACAATAGGAATCCTAGTGCCTGGGACATATCCTACTTCCTTTCTAGCCATTACGAAGTCTGCCACACCTTGATACTTGTATCCTTCTGGGAACTTAGCACGTATAGTATAGCAATCTGGAGTTACTAAGAAGATTTCAAAGCCTTCTTCCCTCAAATGGCTTTCTAACATAGTGAAGACTGCGTTAGCAGTATTTGGATAGATTCCGTCCACCAAACATTGTGCTTCCTCTATGTTACGCAGTAACTCCTCACTGGGTACAGCTACATAGTCTACATCCTTGTTAGTAAGACCTAGAAATTCATCTCTAATCTTACCGCCTACTTCATAAAATTTAAAATCACCAATCATACACACAACCAATTACTTGCTTCTCTTTAACGAACTCATATAGTTCATTAATAGCTTCATCCCACGTTAGGTCAGGAAATTGGGCATACTGTGATACATTACCATCTTCATCCTTTTCAAATCCTGTACAAGTTACAAAGTAAGCATTCATCAGACGTACTTCGTTGCCCGGAAACATACGGAAATATTTCTTTGGCGGCTCTTCCATAAAGTCCTCACGGTCAATGTAGATTTCCCTTCCAAATGGCACTTTTCTGCTTCCAAGTTCTTCATTTTCAAGGTTATTCACAACATCCAGATATTCAATCTGTCCTTCCGGATAGTTATCAATGACTACTTTGACCGGATCAAGGATTGCCATCATACGTGGTTTCTTTAATTTCAAATCCTCACGGATGCAGTACTCGAGCATTGCATAATCGACAGAACTGTTTGCTTTGGAGATTCCGCAGAGATCTACGAACATCTTAATGGATTCCGGTGTAAATCCTCTTCTTCTGAGTGCTGCGATCGAAACCAGACGAGGATCATCCCATCCGTCAACGATGCCTTCTTCTACAAGACGCTTGATGTAACGCTTTCCGGTTACTACATTTGTGAGGTATAATTTTGCAAACTCAATCTGTCTTGGCGGCATCTCATCCTTATTTGGGATCATATCTTTGCCAACTTCTTCCACTACCCAGTTATATAATGGTCTGTGGTCTTCGAACTCCAGAGTACAGATAGAATGGGTAATTCCCTCGATCGCATCCTCGATTGGATGTGCATAGTCATACATTGGATAGATGCACCATTTGTCGCCTGTTCTGTGGTGTGTCATATGTGCCACACGATAGATAACCGGATCTCTCATATTAATATTGGAAGATGCCATGTCGATCCTTGCACGGAGTACTTTTTCTCCATCGGCGAACTTACCATTCTTCATATCTTCAAATAATGCCAGATTCTCTTCTACAGAACGTGTGCTGTATGGATCTTCTTTTCCCGGTTCTGTCAAAGTTCCTCTGTATTCACGGATCTGTTCTGCGGAAAGGTCTGATACGTAAGCTTTTCCCTTTTTGATCAGCTTTACAGCTCCTTCATACATCTGTTCGAAATAATCCGATGCAAAGAACAGTCTTCCCTCCCAGTCAGCGCCAAGCCATTCAATATCAGACTGGATCGCCTCTACAAATTCTGTTTTCTCCTTGGTCGGGTTTGTATCATCAAATCGAAGATTGAACTTTCCGCCGTACTTCTGTGCCAGCCCGTAGTTTAAAAGAATGGACTTTGCATGTCCAATATGAAGGTAACCGTTTGGTTCCGGTGGGAATCTGGTATGAACCTCATGGCAGTATCCCTCCTCGATATCTTTATCAATCATCTGCTCAATAAAATTCTTAGAGACAGTCTCGTTTTCCATAATTTCCTCCTTGTTTTTCAAAAATGAAGTCTATCTAACATATTACATGATGTATGATTCAGACGCAAGCATAAAATCGCCCGGCATTCTTTATTATAGCATACTTTTCACTGTTTTCCAGCTATTTACAAAACAAAAAAGAAGCGACTGCACCCAGGCAGCTTCGCTTCCTTTTCATGCCTTTTACCGGTCTTCCCTGAAATATGCCTCTCCAAGGCTTGCCGGCGGCTGATTTTCCTGTTTATTTCTCTTACTTGTGATGATCAGGACGATAATTGTCACAACATACGGAAGCATTTTTACAAGCTCCTGTGTTGCCCTATTCAATCCCGGAAGATAGATATATAAAATATATAATCCACCAAACACAAAAGATCCCCAGATCGCATGATCCGGATTCCACAATGCCAGGATTACAAGTGCGATTGCAAGCCATCCTCTGTCACCAAATCCATTGTTCGACCAGGTACCACCCAGATATTCCATAACAAAATAAAGTCCGCCAAGACCTGCGATCGCTGCGCCGGTTACTGTGGCAGCATATTTATACTTTGAGACATTGATCCCTGCTGCATCCGCTGTTGCCGGGCTTTCACCGACAGCTCTTAAGTTCAGTCCTCTTCTTGTTTTCTTTAAAAAATAGGTCATGACCACTGCCACGATAACGGACAGATATGTCAGGAATCCATAAGAAAAGAAAAGTGTTCCAATCACCGGAATCTTTGAAAGACCCGGTATTTTTGCACGAAACGCTGCCGCCGTAGTCTGTACGGAAATCTGTCCGACACCTCCAGCCAGCTTGGAAATGGAACCACCGAAGAAGTTACCGAATCCAACACCAAATGTCGTAAGTGCAAGTCCCACCACATTCTGGTTCGCTCTGAGTGTGATTGTCAGGAAACTGTAGATCAATCCGCCCAGGGCAGATGCGATCAGGGAACACAGCAGTGAAACCAGCACCCCGATGGCTCCGTTTGGCGTCTCTGTACTTTTTTCATAAAAGAAAGCACCCATAAGTCCGGCGATACCACCCATGTACATAATTCCCGGAATTCCGAGGTTTAAGTTACCGGATTTTTCTGTGACGATCTCTCCGGAAGCACCAAATAAAATAGCGACTCCCTGTCCGATCGCCTTCTGGATAAACGTCAGTAATAATGTCATTCTATTTCTCTCCTTTCTTGCGGAACTCCAATTTGTAGTTAATAAAGAATTCACATCCGATCAGGAAAAATAATAAAATACCTGTAATAATATCTGATGCATTTTCATTCAGACCAAACTGCGATGCCACCTGGATCGATCCCTGCTGCATAAATACAAGGAATCCGGAAACAAGGATCATCGCAAGCGGATTAAACTTTGACATCCATGCAACAATGATCGCCGTAAATCCCCGTCCACCTGCTGTACTTGTCGAGATGGTATGGCTCGCACCGCTGACGATCACTGCACCGGCAATTCCACAGATCGCACCGGAGATCATCATTGTACGGATAATGACCTTCTTCACATCGATTCCTGCATATCTTGCAGTATTCTGGCTTTCTCCGACAACCGAGATCTCATATCCCTGTTTGGAATATTTCATATAAACATAAACTACTAATGTAATTGCTAAAACAATGATAACATTTAATGTATATGCATTGCCAAAAATTGTTGGAAACCATCCACCTTTTGTTGCTGCATTGATAATACCAACGGTATTAGAACCAGACGGATTCTCCCAGAATACAATACAGAACGTTACGATCTGCATTGCGACATAATTCAGCATTAAAGTAAATAAAGTCTCATTGGTATTAAAATATGCTTTAAAAATGGCAGGGATCACACCCCAGATCAGTCCGGCCAGACCACTGACAACAAAAATCACGATCAGCAGTAACCAGTTTGGCATTTTATCGCCAAAGTAGATCATCATTGCCGCTGCCGCTGTACCACCCATTAAAATCTGTCCTTCTGCACCGATGTTCCAGAATTTCATTTTAAATGCAGGGGTAAGACCAATTGCAATACATAAAAGCACCATCATTTCACGGATGGTCACCCAGATTCTCCGGTTGCTTCCAACTGCTCCGTCAATAATTCCAAGATATACTTCGATCGGATTCTGTTTTGTGACTGCCACGATCACAAGTGCTGCTACTACCAGTGACAATGCAACTGCGATCAGTCGGATCGCCCACGCTTTTCCCACACTGATATGGTCTCTCTTCACCATACGTGCAAAAGGTTCTTTCTTCGAAATCACGTTTTCCTTACTCATTCTTATCCTCCGTCAAACCAGTCATCATCAGTCCCAGTTTTTCCTTCGTTGTGGTACGCGCATCCACGATACCCGCAACTTTTCCACTGTTCAATACCAAAATCTTATCACAAAGTTCCAGCAGGACATCCAGATCCTCACCTACACAGATGACTGCAACTCCTTTTTTCTTCTGGTCATTCAACAGATTGTAAATCGTGTAAGACGAATTGATGTCAAGTCCTCTGACCGGATACGCAACCATCAGCACAGTCGGATTGCTTGCAATCTCACGGCCGACAAGGATTTTCTGTACATTACCACCGGAAAGTCTGCTGACCGGAGTATCCACACCCGGTGTCACAACATCTAATTTCTCCACAATATCTTCTGCAAGTTTCTTTGGAGATTTACGGTCGGCAAAGAAATGTCTGCCTTCCATATAGCTTCGGATCATCATATTATCCGTCAGGTTCATAGAACCAACAAGTCCCATTCCAAGACGGTCTTCCGGCACAAACGATAACGTGATACCAAGATTTTTAATATCCTCCGCCTTCATCTCGGAGATTTTTTCTGTCGTACCCTCCGGGGAAAAATAAAGGATCTCGCCGCTCTCGATCGGCTGAAGTCCTGCAACGGACTCTAATAATTCTTTCTGTCCGCTTCCTGAAATTCCTGCCACGCCAAGGATTTCCCCACTGTAGGCGGTGAAGGAAGCCTCTGTCAGAACTTTAAGTCCCTCCTTGTTCTTACACGTAATGCCACGCATCTCAATACGTTTTTCTGCTCCTACAGGCTCGGTACGGTTGATATCCAGTTTTACTTTCTCGCCGACCATCATCTCTGTGAGTGATTCTACGGTTGCCTTCGCTGTCTCTACCGTATCAATATATTTTCCTTTCCGAAGCACTGCGACACGGTCAGAAAGTTCCAATACTTCATTTAATTTATGTGTGATGATGATAATGGATTTTCCTGCTTTCCTCATGTTCCTAAGGACTGCAAATAATTTTTCAGTCTCCTGCGGTGTCAATACGGCTGTCGGTTCATCGAGGATCAGAATGTCTGCCCCGCGGTAAAGTACTTTTACGATCTCTACGGTCTGTTTCTGTGAGACAGACATGTCATAAATTTTCTGGGACGGATTGAGGTCAAATCCATACTGTTCTGTCAGTTCCCTGATTTCTTTCTCTACCTGTTTCATATTCAGTTTTTCTTTTCCAGGCAGACCTAAAATAATATTCTCGGCGGCTGTCAAAATATTGATCAGCTTGAAATGCTGATGAATCATTCCAATACCGAGTGCGAAGGAATCTTTTGGGGAGCGGATGGTCACTTCTTTTCCATCCACATAAACTTCTCCTTCGTCCGGGAAGTAAATTCCGGAAAGCATGTTCATCAACGTAGTCTTTCCACTACCATTCTCTCCTAAAATCGAAAGAATTTCACCTTTCCTGACGGTCAGATTCACGTTATCGTTCGCAATCACGTCACCGAAACGTTTGGTTACACCTTTCAGTTCAATAGCGTTTCCTGTTTCCACAAGTAATCCTCCTAAATACGAAAATCCTTTCAATCTGTATCTTGAAAGGATTTATCTGTTTTCTTCCAATATTTCTATCATTGCAGAGCACAGAAACCATCTGTGCCCTGCCGGCTTATCTTAAAAATTAGTTTGCCTGAGATGTGATGCCATCAATGATAATATCAAAGGATGGTGCAGATGCTAATTCAGATTCATGGTAATAACCATCTGAAACGTAATCAGCATATTTTGCGTAATCTCCGCCTTCTGCGATCAGGTCTTCTAAGGAAGATCCGTTTACTGTAAATGTAGATGTATCAAATACATGAAGAGAACCATCTTTTAATGCTGCTTCTACTTCTTCTACTTTTGCGTCTGTTCCTTCTGCTGCAACAGCCTCATTGACCGGAGTGATTCTGACTGCATCCTCAGAGAATCCTTTGCACCAGTCTGTGTCGATTGCTTTTCCATCTAATACGCACTGTACAGCGTAAGTATAATATACACCCCAGTTATTTGTAGGAGATGTCAATGCTGCGTCCGGAGCAACAGATGTCATATCTACGTTGTAACCAACACAAGGAACACCTGCTGTCTCACATGCTGATGGAGCACCTGTTGTATCGGCATGCTGGCTGATCAGTACACAGTTATCTGCGATCAGCTGATTTGCAACTTCGCCCTCTGCTGTCATATCTGCCCAGCTGTTTGTATACTGAACTTCCATTGTAACAGATTCACATACGCTCTTAGCACCTAAGTAGAAAGATGTGAATCCTGAAATAACCTCTGCATATGGGAATGCACCTACATAACCGATTTTTGCCTGGTCTGCTGTGATATCACCATTCTCGATCATCTCATTTAATTTCATACCTGCAACAACACCGGATACATAACGTGCTTCATAAATTGCATCGAAGTAGTTGTGCATGTTAGAAAGTCCGGAACTTGCTGCCTGATATCCTGTTGCATGACAGAACTGAATGTCCGGATACTCCTGTGCTGCCTGTAAAATGTATGTCTCATGTCCAAAACTTGTTGCAAAAATAATATTACATCCCTGATCTGCAAGGTCTACTGCTGCATCATAGCAGGACTCATCCTCCGGGATTGTTGTCTTCTCAATAATCTGGTCATCTGATAAACCAAGGTTTGCTGCCATCTCATCAATACCTGCCATATGAGCTGCTGTATATCCCTCGTTCTCATCACCGATATAAATAACACCGACTTTGATATCTGCTGCAGAAGCTGCTGCCTGTGTGCCATCTGTACCAGCCTCTGTAGAAGCTGCTGCAGAATTATCTGCTACACTGCTGTTGTCTGCTGTGTCTCCACATCCTGCCACCATACCGACAGTCATTCCCATTGCCAATAAAATACTTAATGCCTTTTTCATATAATCCTCCTTGTTTTGCATTAGAAAAACTAATCTCAAAATACAAAAGTCAATTTAGCATAGGCATTTTTTATCGTCAATATGATTTGTATTGTAATTTTCAAAAAGACGTCCATTTTTGCAAAAAATCCTTATATTGATAAGAAGAACTAATACAGGAGATATTTTTAACTAATAAAAAATACAGTCTTTCTCCGTCATCTGGAAAAAGACTGTATCTTTGTTCTTATACTCTTCGGATGTGCTGATGTGTAAACAGGTGATCCTGACAATACTCATAATTGCCCTCGCACTTCGAACAGAAACGGAACTGTAAATTTGGATCATCCAGCTCTGTCCGTCCGCAGACCGCACATTTGTGTTTTGCAATACCGGAACCAGGTCGCGGCTCTCTCATCTGCGCCCTGAACTGCTGCCTGCGATGCACCTCATGTGGGGTATACCGGCTCAGATTCCTCGTGGACAGGAAGAAAATGAGGTAATTTAACAGTGACATCACAATGCATAACAGCATAATCCCTGCATACCATAATGCAGTGGATACAGACTGTGTATATGCATAAATCGCATGATAGGTATCCCACACGCTGAATACCATGATAACAACATATACGGCTGCCATCCATTTCATTTTTATCGGAATGATAAAGTACAGTAATACCTGCATATCCGGATATAAGGTAGCAAATGCAAGGAATATGGACATATTAATATAGGAAGTACTGATCATCTGTCCCATCATTGTGCTTGCAGTGTGGGCAAAACTGCCGCCCATAAACAGATAGATCAGACCATACGCTAAAAGGCTGCCCACTTCTGTCAACAGGATTCCGCCGATGATATAGGCATTAAAACGGAAAGTTCCCCACGCGCGCTCTAATGCGGTTCCAAGCTGATAATAAAACATCATCATGATCAACAGAAAAATGATATTGCTGTCTGTCGGCATTAAAATCCATGTGATAAGTCTCCAGATCTGTCCGTGTAAAATGTAATAAGGCTGGAAATTCAAGAATCCCAATATATTCGGTGCCACCATGTTCAATACAAATCCAACGGAATATGCTCCGATCAGATACACGATCAGATTCGGTACCGCATATCTTCCAAATTTACGCTCCAGTTTATTTAACCAGTTCATATTGCTGCTCCTTTTTTTCAAATACTCTTTGGACTGTCTTCTTTTTCAAACAATCTAGCTAAAGTATATCTATGCAGGAAACCTTTGTCAATCGGCGCTAAATTTCTTCATAAAAAGTTTAGATTTTTCAGATTATTTTGTCATTGTTTTTTGTTTTTTCCTGTCGTATAATGTACATTGCTTGGTTTTTGAGCACATATATATAATAGGAAGAAATAGTGAACATAGACTATTGATAGATTTGATTTACAAGAGATAATTTGGAGGAAAGATATGAGTAACAATACACTTCATAAACTTGGTATTGATATTGGTTCCACGACAGTCAAAGTAGCTGTGCTGGATGAGAATGACAACCTGTTATTCTCCGATTACGAGAGACATTTCGCCAATATCCGTGAAACTCTCTCCCTGCTGGTGGAAAAAGCTTATAAACAGCTTGGGGATATGCAGATTGCCCCAATGATCACCGGTTCCGGTGGTCTTACCCTTGCAAAACATTTAGACGTGCCGTTTGTCCAGGAGGTCATCTCCGTATCCACTGCTTTACAGCACTATGCACCACAGACCGATGTTGCTATCGAGCTTGGCGGTGAGGATGCGAAGATCATTTATTTCGAGGGCGGTAATGTGGAACAGCGTATGAACGGTATCTGTGCCGGTGGTACAGGTTCTTTTATCGACCAGATGGCATCCCTCATCCAGACAGATGCGACCGGACTGAACGAATACGCAAAGAATTATAAGGCAATTTATCCGATCGCCGCCAGATGCGGTGTATTTGCCAAGACAGATATCCAGCCTCTGATCAACGAAGGTGCAACCAGGGAAGACTTATCCGCTTCCATTTTCCAGGCAGTTGTCAACCAGACGATCAGCGGTCTTGCCTGCGGCAAACCGATCCGTGGACACGTTGCTTTCTTAGGAGGTCCCCTGCACTTTTTATCCGAGTTAAAGGCTGCATTCATCCGTACCTTAAACTTAGACGAGGAGCATGCGATCACTCCTTTGAATTCCCATCTTTTTGCAGCGATCGGTTCTGCACTGAACTATAAAGAGGACAAAGTAACTACTTTAGCAGGATTACATACAAAACTTCAGTCCGATATCCATATGGAATTTGAAGTTGCAAGACTTGATCCTTTATTCAAAGATCAGGCAGAATACGATGCTTTCCGCACACGCCACGACGGACATCATGTAAAGTCCGCAGATCTGGCTTCTTACGAAGGAAACTGCTACCTTGGTATCGATGCAGGTTCCACCACAACGAAAGTTGCCCTGATCGGTGAGGATGGTTCTCTGCTGTACTCCTTCTACAGCAATAACAACGGAAGCCCGCTCTCTACTGCGATCCGTGCGATCAAAGATATTTATTCCAAACTGCCGGAAAAGGCACACATTGTACACTCCTGCTCCACCGGATATGGTGAGGCGTTACAGAAGGCTGCTCTGAAATTAGATGACGGCGAAGTAGAAACTGTCGCACATTTTTATGCCGCAGCATTCTTTGATCCGGAAGTTGACTGTATCCTCGACATTGGTGGTCAGGATATGAAATGCATTAAGATCAAAAACCAGACCGTTGACAGTGTCCAGCTAAATGAAGCCTGTTCTTCCGGTTGTGGTTCTTTCATTGAGACATTTGCAAAATCCTTGAATTTCTCTGTGCAGGACTTTGCCAGAGAAGCTCTTTTTGCCCAAAATCCGATCGATCTTGGAACCCGCTGTACAGTATTCATGAACTCGAAAGTAAAACAGGCGCAGAAAGAGGGCGCATCCGTCGCTGATATTTCTGCCGGTCTTGCCTACTCAGTCATCAAGAATGCTCTATATAAGGTAATCAAGCTTTCCGATGCAAAAGATCTTGGTCAGAACATTGTGGTACAGGGTGGAACGTTCTACAACGATGCCGTTTTACGAAGTTTTGAAAAAATTGCCGGTGTCCAGTGTATCCGTCCGGATATTGCCGGTATCATGGGAGCTTTCGGTGCTGCCCTGATTGCAAGGGAACGCCATGAGGAAGGTTATCAGACCTCCATGCTCTCCATCGACGAGATCAATGCACTGACTTTTGACACGAAGCTTGCAAGATGTCAGGGATGTACGAACCACTGTCTCTTAACCATCAACCGTTTCTCCGGCAACCGTCAGTATATTACCGGCAACCGCTGTGAGCGTGGTCTTGGAAAAGAGAAGAACAAAGACAACATTCCAAACCTTTTTGAATATAAGAACAAACGTATTTTTGATTATGAACCATTAAGTGCAGAGGAAGCAGCCCGCGGTACCGTCGGCATCCCACGTGTATTAAATATGTATGAGAACTACCCATTCTGGGCAGTTTTCTTCAAAAAACTAGGTTTCTCCGTGGTACTCTCTCCGTCCTCCACACGTAAGATTTACGAGCTTGGTATCGATTCGATCCCATCCGAATCCGAATGTTACCCTGCAAAACTTGCGCACGGACATGTGACCTGGCTGATCCATCAGAATGTGGATTTCATTTTCTACCCGTGTATCCCATACGAGAGAAATGAGTTCCCGGATTCTAACAACCACTACAACTGCCCGATCGTTACTTCTTACGCAGAGAATATTAAAAACAATGTGGATGAGATCACTTCCGGTCAGGTGAAGTTCTTAAATCCATTTATGGCATTCACAAATGAGGACACCTTATCCTCCCAGCTCATCAAGGTATTTGGTTCTTCTGAATTCGGCATTTCCGAAGCGGAGATCCGTGATGCAGTTTCCGAAGGCTGGAAGGAATTAGCTGTTATCCGCATGGAAATGCAGAAAAAAGGTGAAGAAGTATTAAAATATATGGAAGAGACCGGAAGACGCGGTATCGTTCTCGCCGGACGTCCATACCACGTTGACCCGGAGATCAACCACGGTATTCCGGAGCTTATCACTTCTTATGGAATCGCCGTTTTAACAGAAGACTCTGTCTCCCATCTGCATCAGCCGGAGCGTCCGTTGATCGTTATGGATCAGTGGATGTATCATTCCCGTCTGTATCAGGCAGCATCATTCG
>ENA-ORRO01002255-ORRO01002255.1-human-gut-metagenome-genome-assembly--contig:-NODE-2255-length-12264-cov-2.370956_pt1 | contig 12264 bp, 8 predicted proteins | sample MGYA00242176_ERZ509136 | MGnify/ENA primary metagenome ERZ509136 (study PRJEB26280, sample SAMEA2338644) | human gut metagenome | biome: human gut; feature: human-associated habitat; material: faeces... | reverse complement strand
TCTCCCGTAGAACTAGTGACGATAACACATACATCACCAAGATCCTCGTGAAAGTTTACTATCAGTTCTCTATTAGCCTCCTCAATCGATGCATCCATTGGCAAACCTATTGGAATGGATTTTTTCTTATGTTCCCATTTACCATGTAGATCTATAGGCTTACCCCAGCATGGCATAGCCCATAATAAAGCTATTGCCGCTAATAACAATTTAAGCTGTCTCATTTCGTTTTTATTTTTTCAACGTAAAGATCAAGCCTATAGAAGAAACAAGCAAATATAACGCTAAATAATAAGCGACAAACGAAATTCATAATCAACTAATATTTAATTGATTATAAATCAACTAGCAGGACAAAGGGTAAAGCCAATATTAATAGAAGCTATTGTTTATCAATCTATTGTACACTATTAATAAGATAAGCACATAAATCAAGCTCTTTCGCTATGATTCCCAGCCTTTGGCGTACACGCTGCCGACGCTTGTTTACCGAATCCGGCTGGATATGTAACAGGATAGATTCACCTATCGAATCCAAACCCAACAAGCTCAAATAACAATAACGCAATTCGGCGGCAGATAAATTAAACGCAGCGAGTCGATCCGCTAAAAAAGGATAAACCTCATTCACTTGCGTAATAATATTTTGCCAGTCTTTTTCTGATAGTGGAGATTTGGTAGCTCCCGGTACTACTTTTTGGGATAGCTTGATTACTTTCTTGGCTATAGCGGATGATAAGAATAGATCCTTACGCCGTTCCGCTATCCGAAGGACGAGGGTTTCCTCTTCTTTTTTTATTTGTTCATATTCTTTCTCCAGTTTCTCTCTTGAATCAAGTTCATTCAGTTTTTCATTTTTTTCAGACAATTGAATAGATAAAGCCTCTAATCTATCTTGTTTGTTACGTAAATTATCCCGTAGTCTGAATAATTCATTACTCTTATTCGACAAATCGATTTCCTGCTTAAGAAGTCTTTTATTTTTTCTATCAATTCGTATTTGAAAGACCCATAATAATATTAAAAGAATAGATACAGATATTACCCAATAGATAAAATACTTTTGTTTATCCGATTTTAATCGCATATTTTCCAATGATATTTTTAAATGCTCATATTCCTTTTCTATTTTTATTATGTTTTCCCTATTTCGTATCGTCAAGATCGAATCTGAGGCACTGTTATATTCATCCAAGTAAAACCAAGCCTTTTCCCAATTACCCTCCGCTTTCTCTAACAAAGAATAACCATAAAGTACCGAAAAACGGGTCATATCATTAAAACTAGGTACACTTGCTTTCTCCAAACAAATACGTGCATTCTTAAAATCGCCTTCTTCTATATATATACCAGCCAATGTCCTGTAACTTGGTGCGTCATCAAAATCTGACATATTGACATTTTTCCACAAATACAATTTAGCTAACTCTTTATTACCTAACATATTATAAATATTTCCTATTCCATTATATATAGTCCCTATATCAGAAGAGTCACCTACTTCAACTATAATAGTATCCGCTTTCAACAAAAAAATTAACGCTATATCCAAAGAATCCGAAAACGCATACATTCTTCCCACATCCCGCAAGGCGAAAGCCGAACTTCGCATATTACCCGCTTTTCGAAAATAAGATTCCGCTTCCTTATATTTGTCCTTTCCTAACAGATAATTACCCTCGAAATCATACAGATCTCCCATATAGCTACAAATATATCCGGCTTGATTATAGTCTTCACTGCGTAAAGCGATATCCAAAGCTTGCAAATAAACCTTCATCGCTTTCTCGTTCTCTTTATCTTCCACATACGAACGCCCCAAATACAAACCAATCTTCGCTTGTTCTTGCTTTGTCCCGTGTGACTTATAATAGGCTTGCGCACGTAGCAATTGTTGTACATAGGGCAGATCCGTATATAACGTGTCCGCCACTTTACCGGATAGCATACACCAACGAGCCAATAATTTATCACTCAAATTATCGGGCACGGCTATGCTATCCAATAGGATATGGGAACTATCCGGATCGGATTTCAACAAGGATTCCGCACGATCGATTAGGTATATGGCATCGCTCTCATCTCGACAACCTATAAATGAGAGTGTGGATAATAGCGATATCAAAATAAGCAAATGCCTCATTGGTTCCTATCTTTAGATTCTATGCGCAAGATAGGCATATTTTTCATCAAACCTTAAAGAATAATTGATTATTAGGCTTATTGTATAAAATTCTTATCGCTTGGATATCTCCATCATCTTTTTGGAAAAACACGTACGTGTTTTCATAAATTCTCGTACGTGTTTCCGAAAAAAGACGTACGTGTTTTTCCGAAAACATGTACATGTTTTTATACATCTGATTTTCAATATACTAAAAACAGTATTCCCAAAGGCAGGGATATTGTAGGAAATTCCATTATCTTTGGACTTTCATTGGTAACTTTTTAATCTACTATCAATATGGCACAACAATCCGGAAGATTGCTATCCCTCGACGTGATGAGGGGAATTACGATCGCAGGGATGATTTTGGTAAACAACCCCGGGTCATGGAAGTATGTATATACGCCTTTAGAGCATGCGCGTTGGAACGGCCTCACTCCCACCGATTTGGTATTTCCGTTCTTTATGTTCATCATGGGGGTCTCCATGTTTTTCTCGCTTCGGAAATATAACTTCAAGCTGTCGAAAGAAAGCGTGACGAAAGTATTGAGACGCACGGTATTGATATTCCTCGTGGGATTAGGGCTGAATCTGTTCGGGCATGTTTGCTACAATGGATTTACCGATTTCCAGAATTTACGTATCCTTGGGGTGATGCAAAGGTTGGCGCTGGCATACGGCTTCGGGTCGTTGATAGGATTAGCGATTAATCATAAGTATATTTTGCAGGTAGCCGCTGGTATATTGATATTTTACTGGGCATTACTAGGTTTCACGCATAGTATGGAAATGTCGGAGGATAGCATTATAGCGATCGTGGACAGAACTTTATTCGGTACATCGCATATGTATCACGATGATATGGCAGATGGTACACGGATCGCCTTTGATCCGGAAGGGCTCTTGAGCTGCATCGGTAGCATAGCGCATGTATTACTCGGTTTCTACGTAGGAAAGGTAATACAGGATTGTAAAAAGAACAATGAGTTGATTATCCGTAATATCTTCATTTTCGGTACGATTATTCTTTTTGCCGGTTTCTTGCTAAGCTATGGTTGCCCTATCAATAAAAAGATATGGAGTAGTACGTTCGTATTGGTTACTTGCGGATTCGCCTCCTTATTCCTCGCTTTATTAATCTGGATCATCGATATAAACGGGAAGAAGAAATGGACGTTATTCTTTGAGTCGTTCGGTATCAACCCGTTGTATCTGTATGTACAAGGGGATATATTGGCCGTATTGCTGGGAATGAGCGGTATCTCCGCCTTTATGTATATGGATCTATTCAGGCCGATATTCGGCGATTTCGGAGGCTCATTAGCATGGGCTATCTTCTTCGTGGTACTAAACTGGATACCGGGATATTTCTTGTATAAGAAGAAGATTTATATCAAGTTGTAAAAAGAAATCTATGCTCTGTATATAGAACAAAAAATCACTATATTTGCTCTATATACAAAGCATAAATACAAAAATCAAATTAATAATTTAACTATGGAAAATGAACTTCAAGTTATTGGAACGAAAGAAGTAGAGGAACGTATTATTGAGTTAAGAGGACAAAAAATACTACTAGATAGAGATGTAGCAGAATTATATAAAACAGAAACAAGGGATATAAACAAAGCCGTGAGAAATAATCCTGAAAAGTTCCCCAGTGGTTATTTTTTCACATTGAAACCCTCTGAGAAACAGTATGTGGTGGAAAATTTCCACCGGATGGAAAACTTAAAAAAATCAACAGTAGAACCTAAAGCTTTCACTGAAAAAGGACTTTATATGCTGGCTACTATATTAAAAAGTCCAAGAGCCACACAAACAACTATCGCTATAATAGATTCTTTCGTAAAACTACGTGAGCTTATCCGAAATGTAGATGCGATTCAAAATGAACCTGACCTAATAAAACAAAAAGGTATTGTGAAACGAACTGGCCAACTCTTATCTGATCTGTTGATAGATGATGCTGATACAACTGAAATGGAATCTACCATAGAGTTGAATCTTATGGCCGTAAAACTTAAACATACAGTAAAACGTATTAAAAATAACAATAAAACCGAAGATAAATCTGAAATTTAGAATTGCAAAAAAAATCCAACCACTCTCCTATTCATATCGGAGAATGGTTGGATTTTTTATAGGTATCAGCCTAGCTGACTAGTTCACGTTATAACCGGAGATAACCACCTTCGGGGTCTCGCCTCTCGTATCTACATCTTTCCAATGGATGTTGATCTCTTTCTTCTCGCCCGGAAGCAAGGAGAAATAGTTGTCGCTATAGAACATCGGGAGGAATTGCTCGCCATCCTTCTCGCCCACTACATTCACACGGATCATCAGAGCCGGGGTGGATGAAGTATTCTCTAAGGTAGCGGTAGCGGTCCAAGTACCGTCATTACCCTTATTGGTTGCCACGTTGGATCGTAAAGTAACCTTTGGCATCTCACGCAAAGCTTGGTAGTTGCCTTCCTCTACACCACGCAGATAGAAGTTATCCGATACGATCTTGCCATTCTCTGTCAACGTCAACTTGACGAAATGAGCGCTGGACACACTAGCTGGGAAATCCAGTTTCATACATTTGTTGGTAGTATCTTCTTTACTATCCACGGAAACCTCGTTTTCCCATGAAATAGAACCGTCCATATTGATGATTTGAGCCTTTGCCGTCAAACCATTACGTAAACCGGCACTATAGTTCACTACCTCGATCTCGTCCGTAACCGGATTCCATTGAATGTGCAGAGGCTCGGAGGCCTTCTTGCAACCAAAGTAAGCGGCGGTAGGCTCGAAATAATAATCGTAAGTCTGCCATACCATAGAAGGCCATGCCGGATGCGTCATCCACAGCAATAATCCCTTACGGTTCAAGCTTCTTGATTCGAACATACCCCGGTAACCATCATAGTTTACCCACTGAGCCAGATCGGCGAATTCCTTGGCGTTGTTCGGCTTACCGAAGCCCTTTTCGATGATAGCGTTGAAAGAAGCGCAAGACTGGGCGCCTTCCATCGTATAATCATGTTGTCCCCATTGAGCGTTTTGCGGCCAAAGCGCTTCCGGAGAGAAAGTACGAACCAAGCTCTCGTAATTCATCACGTTGGGCATACCCCGCTCACTATGGAACTTATCACTACCATTCTTCAAGCTAAAGTATTCTTTAACAGGAAGCGCACGGTACGGGCCATGGCCACTTACCACCTCATCCGCCGAGCTGGAGATATAATGTAAGCCCGGATGATCCTCTTTCACGATACGGCGTAAAGCCTTGTCGATCTGCTCCGGCGGGAAGCCCTCGTTGCGCCCGCAATAAATACCGATAGAGGCATGGTTACGGAAACGTTTCACATAATCCTCAGCATTGGCGATAAACATCTCCGGATCATAAGGATCGGGTCCGTCGGAAGGATTCGCCAACCAGAAATCTTGCCAGATCATGATACCATGACGGTCGCAAGCCTCATACAATTCCTTGTCGCCGATTTGTCCTACCCAGTTACGCATCATCGTAAAGTTCATATCGGCATGATAAGCCACGGCGATATCGTACTCACGACCCCGGTAATTCAGATTAGACTCACCGAATCCCCAGTTACCGCCACGGCCGATAAAACGACGGCCATTGATAAAGAGACTCAAGATGCTATTATTCTCGTTGAAGGTCATTTGTCGGATACCTACCTTGAAATCCTCAGAGTCGGATACCTTATCGCCTACCTTAAAGGTGAAATTAGCGTCGTATAAATAAGGAGATCCGTACCCTTTAGGCCACCACAGACGTGGGTTCTTGATTGTCAGTTGTGGGAATTCTTCCGGAGTAAAACAAATTTCCTTTGTTTCTCCTCTGAATAGGTTCAGGTCTTTGCTGAACGTGATGTTTTCGCCGATGATTTCTCCTTTGACCGTGCATTTTATGCCACGCTGTGTCGGGTTTGTCACTTCTACGCTGACAGTTTCTTTTGCCAGGTCGTAGTTGGGTTTTGAAAGTTCGGATTTGATGAACGGATGGCGGATAACTGCTTTATCTGTGGCATAGAGACTGATGTTTTTCCAGATGCCGGTATTACGGTCGCGGATGCCGTCGTTGAAGGTGAAATCCCAACCGACACTCATCAGCATGGTTGTGTTCAGTCCGATGTTACCGTCTCCACCATTGTGAAACTCGCCGGCAGCTCCCCACTGCTTCGGTTTGATGGTTCCCGGCATATCGACCGGATAAACCTTGATTGCCAAGGCATTCTTCTGACCGATACGGGCGAAGTCGGTGATATTGATATACTCCGGTTTGAACATGCCGGACATATTGCCAAGCAGATAACCGTTTACCCATATTTCGGCACGATAATTGATACCGTCTACCTGAAGCCAGACGATTTTGTCTTTATAGTTTTCCGGTACGTCAAATTCCGTGCGGAACCAATAGGTGTAGAACTCGCGTCCTGTTTTGGCAAGATCTGGGATGATATTCCGGTCTAACTTGTTGTTCATGCCATAATAAGGCTCCGGATACACCTTGTTGTGGACAAGGGAATTCAGGACCGTACCCGGAACGATTGCCGGCATCCATTTTCCGGTCTGATAGCCTGGTTGTGAGATTTTTTCAGCCGGATCTTTCGTCTCGTCGGCCTTATGCATCTGCCAGGTAAAACTTCCGTTATGTCCTTCTTTCGAATCCAGATATATTTTATCCGGGTTTCGGTAATAATTGGGTGTCTGAGCTTGCATGAAGCAGGCAGACACAAGTAAAAATATTCCTGTAAAAATGTTTTTCATAAATTATTCTTTTAATTCGGGATCTGATCGCCAGGAGTTTTCTTGGCCGGATCGTAAATAGCTACGCTGACCTGAGAATCTGCACATCCGTAATAGAGATACCATTTGTTTTTGAAAAAGACCAAACCTTCGATAAAGACGGTTCCGTCGACATACTGTCCGCTCTTTTCGAATGAAGCCATCGGACGGAAGAAAGGAACGTCCAGACGTTGCAGAACCTTCATCGGTTCCTTCGGATCGGTCAGAATCTGTCCGGCACAGTAAGCTCCGGCTGTGAAACGCTTGTCGCGCTTGCTGTCGTTTGTCTGGTTCTTGCCGTTATAAAGCAAGACGATACCTTTGTCTGTCAGGATAGCGGGAGGACCACACTCTGTCAAGGCGCTGTCGAAATATTGGGGACGGGGTTTGATGACAGTCGCCAGTTCATTTTTTTCGTCCAATATCGGTGTCCAGTTGACCAAATCGTCGGAGGTTGCTGCGTAGACCGCATGTTCCCCCCAATACATGAAGTATTTTCCATCGATTTTCGTCAGCACTTGTTTCCCGTCTTTGATCGTTGTCACCATGGAACCGGATTTGCAGAAAATGTCTTTGAAACGTCCGTTGTAGGCTTTAGCAAAAGCAGGTCCATGTTTTTCCCATTTGACCAGGTCATGTGAGGTGGCGATGCAGAGGCGTGCCACTTTCCGGTTCCAGGAAGTGTAGGCCATGACATACAGACCGTCTTCCGTCATTGTCACACGTGGGTCTTCGCAACCGCCTTCCCATTCGTATTCCTTCATATTATCTTTGTCCGGGTACATGACGGGGGTCTTCCGGCGTTTCATGTGGATACCGTCTTCGGATTCTGCTAATCCGATACGCGAAGTACGTTTGCCGATTCCTGTTGCAGAATTGTCCTCAGCCCGGTAAAGGACATATATTTTACCGTCTTTTACGGTTGCTGCGGGATTAAACACATCGCTCTCTTCCCATCCTATTTTTTTGTCCTGCATGGGACAGTCGAATTGATTGGAAGGATTGGGGGTAATGATCGGATTGGCTTTTTCCGGTCTGACAAAGCCGCCTAAAGCCCAGTCCGGTAATACATTTTGGCTATACCCGAATAGGGGTAGAACTGCCAGACTGATGAGTAAGATACTTTTTTTCATGCTCTAAAGAATAAAAAAGGCACAGAGATCCAAACAAAAAGGATATCTGTGCCAAAGGTTATTTATTGTACAATCGTTTCTATAATGGTACTGTAGTTGACTGCGCCTTCTGTTTTAGCACCGACACGTACATATATTTTGTTGCCATTTGCTTGTATTTTGTACAGATTGTCCTGATAGGTTTTATCGTTTTCCAGATCGAAAACGATCGTCCCTTCCTGCTCCTTAACGGTCTGCTTTCCTGCTTGGTTGGCATTTCCATTATCAACACCCGGAGCAAAATTCCAGTAGCCGTACACTTCGGATACCTTGAAATTGCTGTTTGTCGGATTCACCTTGTATGTAATCGTGATTTTTTTACCCGTAACCTGGGCCGAAGCGTTGATTCTTGCATACGGAGTTGCTTTCAGATCCAATGTTGTCTGTCCTTTTACGGTTACAAATTCTTCGCAAGGAGAAACAAACGGACCGTTTACAACAATTTTATAATCACAGTTGAACAACTTTGCATTTTCGTATGAACCATCCATCTTTGCATAGAAATCGACCGATTGTGTTGCATCTGTGTTCTGTTCGAACATATTAATAATAACACCGGTAGATCCTTGGACAGGCAGTGGTATCGGTTCATTCGTTTCCGCATCTAAGATTTGTCCTTTGATGCCTCCGTTGGGAGATTCATAATTATCCATATCGCTCAAACAACTTGTGAAGCATAATGAGCAAACGGCCATCAGTAATAAACTTATCTTTTTCATATCAAATTTCTAAATTATATGATTAATTGGTATAGCCCGGGTTCTGAATGAGATTCGGATTTGAATTCATATCGTCTTGGTTGATTTTTGTATAATAATTTTTTTCCAAGAAGATTCGTAATTGTTTAGGGGTGTTACGTCCTCTTTCAAATACATATTTACCATCACGAATATCATACCAAGGATACAAAGCCGTTCCTCTGAATCCATTCAAACCGCCTTGTGCCACATCCAAGTGAGCAATTCTCCAACGCTTCATGTCCCAGAAGCGATGACCTTCGAATGCCAGTTCCACTCTGCGTTCATGACGGACCTTTTCCATATTGATGTTTGATAATAAGGCGATTCCGGCACGTTCGCGGATCTTGTTGACAGCATCCAATGCTTCGGATGATTTGTTCAACTCCATTGCAGCTTCCGCCAAATTTAGATAAATTTCTCCTAAACGGAAAACCGGCCACGGAGTTTCTGATTTACCCATATTCATATCAGTCAATGTTTCGTCCCAGAATTTCTTCTGATAGAAGCCTGTCTTGGAGGCATCTCCGGCATCGGCTCCTCCATCTTTTCCAGAAGTGTTATAAGTAATGCCGTTGATTTCTATCGTGTTACCGCCATCCGGCTGGCTTGTTGCTACATATTTTTCATTGTCGGATACGATTATACCTCTTTTCCATTCGATTTTTGAATTTTGGCAAGGAGACCCTGGTAAATAGACAGATGCAAATAAGCGTGGGTCTTTATTGGCAAATACATCGTAAGGATCGTCAAAACGAATCGACTTCCCGTTTTCTTCCAGTTTTAAAGAACCTTCCGAACCGTCTATATATTCATAAGCTTCTACCATTTCGAGAGTGGGGGCGATACCGCATCCCCAACCACCGGCACGATAAGAGAACGGTGCGTTACGTTTGTCCCAGTCGTGACCTTTGCCTCCTGCAACGTTATATTGTTTCTGGAAGATATATTCTCCGTTATCACCGTTACCTTTCAGGAACATATCACAAAAGTTCTGTGCTTTGTTGTCAGGCTTGTTGTTATACAAGGCATATTTGCCAGAAGTAATGATTGCTTTAGATGCCTCGTAAGATGTTTGGAAAAAGCGATCGGCTTCGGAAGCGGGGATACCTACAAGTCCTTCTTGCTGGACCGTTCCGTAGCGGGCAATGGAACCGGCATACAAAGCAGCTCGTGAACATAAAGATAATGCAACATATCTATTTGCTCTGTATTTGGCTTCTGCCTCTCTTGTTTCGGGAAGATCTTGTGCGGCTTCTTGGCATTCTTTTACGATAAAATCATAAATTTCAACTTCTTTGTTGCGAGGAACCATCAGAGCTTCCAAATTATTGGGATCATACTGCTGCGGTTCATCGATAAGAGGTACACCTCCGTATCGCTTAACTAATGTGAAATAGTGCATGGCACGTAAGAAACGGGATTCGGCTAACAGCAGTTTCTTTTCAGAATCCGATAAGGCCGTTGCTTCCTGTAATTGGTAGATAAAGTCGTTGCAATTTCGTATATTCTTGTATCGATCGGAGAATTTCTGTTCGAACAACGCGTCTTCGTATGTGTATGTCGCATTTCCGTTATCGAAAAGAGGATCTTTTTGGAAAGAACCTTGCGCTTCGTCAGACATGGAAGAGGCGTTTTGTAAACGCCATGCATCACGATACCAGTAATTGAAATCTTCTAAGTTCAGACCGTCATATAAATTAACCATTACACCGTTGATCAATTTAGGGTCTTGCCAAACCTGTTCAGGAGTGATGATGTCGAAAGATTCTTTATCAAGGTAGTCGGCACATGCTGTCGTACCTAACAAAAGTAATCCGCATCCGATATTTTTTATGATTGTTGTCTTCATCATTTCTTTTTTTAGAATGTTAGATTAACACCGAAATTAAATGTTTTCATTTGCGGGTAATAGCGGAACATGCTTTCGCTATTTTCCGGGTCCATATATTTCATGATACCTGTGCGGCTTGTTATTGTTGCAGTATTGAAACTGTTTACATAAACACGCAGGTTTTCAATGCCGGCCCTTTGCATCCATTTTTTAGGGAAGGTATATCCGATTTCGATAGTTTTCAGACGTAAATAATTAGCTTTTTGTCTGGTCCATGTATTTTTGCTGGCATTTGCTGAAAAGCCTGTAGGACGAAGAGCGGGCATATACCCAGGAATCCATTCGCTACTCATGTCGGAAGGATCTTCTCGATGCCAACGATCCAGGTTCAGAGTAATACCATTTCCAAGACCTTGCTGGATGAATGGAGCCATAAAGTCACCAGTTGTGAAAACCTCATGTCCGGCTGCACCTTGGAAGAATACAGTCAAATCGAAGCCTTTGTACTCTCCGTAAAGATTCAATCCATAATACATACGAGGTGTATTGCCGAATCCGATAGGTTGATCGTCTTTACCGTCTATGATACCATCATTATTCCAATCTTCGAATTTCAAGTCGCCAGGCATTAGGGATTTATTTCCATTGTTGTCCTGTACTGGTGAATTCAGTATTTCTTCGTAACTTTGAAATTGTCCGATGCAGACTTTACCCCATTGAATATCTTTATAACGATCGTTACTGTTATTTCTCCAATTGTCATACATATTGGCTGAAGCCGCACGTTCTACATGGCGATTATAATTACGTGTTGTAGAAAAATTCGCTTTTACATCGTATGTAAAGTCTCCAATAGTTTTACGGTGTCCCAACACAATTTCAAATCCTTGTGTTTTATCAGAATTGAGATTCTCTTGTGGTAAAGATTGACCGAAAGTGGTCGGTAATGTTAGTATACGAGTAGCTAGCAAGCCGTCTCTTTTTCGGATGAAGTAATCAAATTCCACGTTTATCAAACCGGATAAAACAGAAGCTTCAAATCCTACGTTGGCTGTTGTTGATTCATACCAAGTTAGGTTTGTATTAGGCATTCCTTTATCTTTAGCTCCGTTTGTAAGTCCTCCGGATCCAAGAACATAATTACCAGATGGATAGGTGTAACCAGTTAAGTATTGATAGGCGGCAAAATCACCTTCATCTCCCACTTTACCATAAGAGCCCCTGATTTTGAAGTTATCGAACATCGGTAAAGATTCTTTGAAAAAATCTTCTTCAGAGATTCTCCATCCTAAAGATCCTGCAGGGAAAAAGCCCCAACGTTTTCCTGGTGCAAATTTGTAGGAACCGTCATATCTGAAACTGAATTCTGCCAAATATTTACTGGCAAAAGCATAGTTTATTCGTCCGACTAATCCTGTATGTGCAGAAACGGATGCTTTACCATCATTATTTATATTTGTCTTGTCTCCTGCACCGATCTGATCAATGGCTCCAACTGTAAATTGACGATAGGCTTTGACCCAGTCTGTCCGATCATTGTAAAATTCCCATAAGGCT
>ENA-ORRO01002254-ORRO01002254.1-human-gut-metagenome-genome-assembly--contig:-NODE-2254-length-12269-cov-3.988210_pt1 | contig 12269 bp, 8 predicted proteins | sample MGYA00242176_ERZ509136 | MGnify/ENA primary metagenome ERZ509136 (study PRJEB26280, sample SAMEA2338644) | human gut metagenome | biome: human gut; feature: human-associated habitat; material: faeces... | reverse complement strand
CGGCGATCAGGTGCTTTACGGCAAGTATGCCGGCACTGAGCTGGAATACGACGGCAAGAAGTATCTGGTGATGCGCCAGAGTGACATTTTGGCAATCCTCGGATAATCAATTTATCAACAATCAAAAAAAACGAAAAAATCATGGCTAAAGAAATCAAATTCGATATCAAGGCTCGCGAAGAGCTGAAGAAAGGCGTTGACGAATTGGCAAACGCCGTAAAGGTTACACTCGGCCCGAAAGGCCGCAACGTGATTGTCGACAAGAAGTTTGGCGCACCCCACATCACAAAGGACGGTGTGACCGTTGCAAAGGCAGTGGAGCTTGAAGATGAGTTCCAGAACATGGGCGCACAGCTTGTAAAGGAGGTTGCATCGAAGACCGGCGACGACGCAGGCGACGGCACAACAACCGCTACCGTGCTCGCACAGGCTATCATCAACGTTGGCTTGAAGAACGTTGCCGCAGGCGCAAACCCAATCGACCTCAAGCGCGGCATCGACAAAGCTGTAGCCAAGGTTGTTGAAGGCATCAAGGCTCAGGCTCAAGAAGTTGACGACGATTTGGCGAAGATTGAGAATGTGGCTCGCGTTTCAGCCAACAACGACGCTGAAATCGGCAAGCTCATCGCCGACGCTATGGGCAAGGTGAAGAAAGAGGGCGTGATCACCATCGAGGAGGCTAAAGGCACCGACACTACAGTGAAGGTTGTTGAAGGCATGCAGTTCGACCGTGGTTATATCTCTCCTTACTTCGTGACCAACACAGAGAAGATGGAGTGTGAGATGGACAACCCATACATCCTGCTCTACGACAAGAAAATCAGCGCGTTGAAAGATATGCTCCCAGTGCTCGAGGCAGTGGCACAGAGCGGACGTCCGCTGCTCATCATCGCAGAGGACGTAGACAGCGAGGCATTGGCAACATTGGTTGTCAACCGTCTGCGCGGCTCTCTGAAGATTTGCGCAGTGAAGGCTCCGGGCTTCGGCGACCGCCGCAAGGAGATGCTCGAAGATATCGCCGTGCTGACGGGTGCCACGGTCATTTCGACCGACAAGGGTATGAAGATCGAGGACGCGAACCTCTCGGTGCTGGGTACGGCGGAGAAGGTTACGCTCAACAAGGAGAATACGACGATTGTCGATGGCGCCGGTTCGAAGGACGCTATCGCTGCCCGTGTGGCGCAGATCCGCGCCGGTATCGAAGCCGCTACGTCGGATTACGACAAGGAGAAACTTCAGGAACGTTTGGCTAAACTGGCCGGCGGTGTGGCTGTGCTGTACGTCGGCGCTGCGACCGAGGTCGAGATGAAAGAGAAGAAAGACCGTGTGGACGATGCGTTGGCTGCGACCCGTGCTGCCGTCGAGGAAGGTATCGTGCCGGGCGGCGGTGTCGCTTACATCCGTGCGGTGGAGGCTTTGGAGACGCTCAAGGGCGACAACGAAGACCAGACGACCGGTATCCAGATCGTAAAACGCGCTATCGAAGAGCCGCTGCGTCAGATCGTGACGAATGCCGGCGGCGAGGGTTCGGTGGTTGTCAATAAGGTGAAGGAGGGCAAAGGCGCCTTCGGTTACAACGCCCGCGACGACCGTTATGAGGACCTGCTCAAAGCGGGTATCATCGACCCGACCAAGGTTTCGCGTGTGGCGTTGGAGAATGCGGCTTCGATCGCTTCGATGTTCCTTACCACGGAGTGTGTATTGGCCGAGAAGAAGTCGGACGCTCCCGCAATGCCTGCAATGCCGGGCGGCGGCATGGGCGGTATGATGTAGTCCATCGCTTCTCTTATGAAAAGCTCCCGGAATCGCATTTGCGATTCCGGGAACTTTTTTATTCCGGGCTGTCGTGCATGAAGTCCGGAGAGCCGTTTTCAGGGCGGCGGGCGTTCTGCGGTTCATACGAATACGACGCTGCCTGCTGTTGGAAAGACATACGGAAAGGGCTCGGGGAAATTCCGGTGGCTTTTATACACGACTGATGCGGTCGTGATCCGTAACTTGTCTGCCGGAAAACGGAGGGAATGTGGAACTTTTTATTTCCGGGAGCGTCAGAGGCCGCCGTCGGCCACCCACGAACCGGTGGGGTTGTCATTGCGCAGAGCGAGCATTATTTTTTCGATGCGGCCATCGGACATTTTCACTCGGCAGGGAACGAATACTCCCGCGTACTGTCCCGAACGGAAGGCCGGCTGTGTTTCGAGGAGGCGGCAGCCTGCATATCGTTCCTTCATAAGGTCGAGCGGATAATAAACGAGTCCTTCGGCGAGTATTTCCGTATCCCACGTCTGCATGGCGGCGAAGAGCTTGCGGGCCGCCTCTTCCGGTGCAATGGCTGCGAAGTGTACGCCGCCGACCGGTTTGGTGAGGTCGATCCATTCGATGCCGTCGTAAGCCCGAAAGAGGGTGTCGGACAGCGGTATGTCGTAAACGATGCGTTGCAATTCGGCGATGGTTACGGGTGTTTTGCCGTCGGTCTGCTCGATTTTCAGCCCGATAAGCCGTCCGGTCGTCCGATCGAAGCGGTATTCGCGCCGGGTGTCGGATTCGTCGATCGAGGTTCCCGACAGGTAGTCGTTGCTGAAATCCCCTTCGGCTGGTGCTTCGACGGTCAGCGTGATCGTTTCCGGTCCGACTTGCTTGCTGTAACTTGCGTTCCGGCGCTCGGCGAAGTTGAGCTCTTCCCGCAGCAGCAGGGTGTAGGGGTCGAGCAGGGTGGCGAAATCTTCGATTGCGCCGCTACCGGGACGCATGATGAAGCCCGAGTTTATCTCAGGACTCCACATCAGGATCCGTTCCCCGTCGCTCAGGGCGATCCGTCCTGCTTTTTCCAGCCGCCAGCGGCCTGAACCCGGTTCCACCCACATACGGTGGGAGACAAAGGGGACTTCGGCATCGATGTAACTGAAATTTTCCTGGGGAAGAGTGCGGACATTCATTTCGAGGCGGAACGAACGGCTTTTGTCGAGTTGAGCGGCTGCATCGCGGAAGATACGTCCTGCGGCGTGGGCCCGGTAGCGGCCGACGGGATCGAAGACGAGTAGTACGAGGGCGATGAGGGCTGCGGCGCTCAACGTCGCGGACAGCGGCCGGAGCCACAATCGCCGAGGCCGTGCCGGAGCGGTCGTTCGTGCGGTTGCCGGCGTATTTTCGGCTTGTGCGGCGGTTTTCAGAATGCGGGCTTTCAGACCGGCCGGAGCCTGCACTTCGACGCGGGGAGCGACGGTGTTGAAGGCTGCTTTCGTTTGGCGGTAGAATTCGGCGCAGGCGGGACACGTTTCGAGATGTTCCAACATTTCGCGGCGAACCTCTGAAGGGATATTGTCATCGAACAGCAGTTCGATTCGGTTTTCAAAATCGGTGCATTTCATGGCGGATGATTTTTAGTGGTTGATGAGTTTGCGGAGCTTGCCGATCCCGTAACGGAAACGGGATTTGACGGTCGCCTCGGTGCTGCCGGTGATCTCGGCGATCCGGGCGAAAGTCAGGGAGTCGGAGGTTTTCAGGCGGATCACTTCGGCCTGTTCCTCCGGGAGGAGTGCGAGCAGCCCGGCGATTCGCTCGTATTCTTCGCGGAGTTCCTGCTCGCCGGGTTCGTCCGCAAGTGCGGCGGCCCGTTCGGTCGGCAGCGTCGCATTGCGCCGGTGGCGGTGGTAGTCGCAGCAGCGGTTGGCGATCGCCCGCCAGAGGTAGCGCTCCACGTCGTCGATGCGATTGAGGTTGCAATCCGAGTGGAAGAGTCGCAGCAGGACGTCCTGCACGATGTCTTCCGCATCGGCCTGCGATCCCGTGCGGAAATAGGCGAAGCGGTAAAGGGAATCCTGTCGCCGATCGACGATCCGCTCGAGGAGTTTCAGTTTCGTTTCTTGCATATTCTGTCTGTTTTAACGACGCGTCTATTCATAAGACGTACCCGCTGCGAAAAAGATTTAACCGAAGCGTAAAAAAACGGCGTATGCCGATATATTTTTGTTTGTCGGTGTCGGATGGAAAGGTTTGCTGCGGATTTTGCGGAACGGGAATTTCCATAAAGGATATGGCAACCCGTTACGGAAGGATTTCCGATGGCGAAATGCCTGCACTGTAGGTTTCGACGGGAAATCCATTGCCCGGCTCTGCAGGTCGGTAAAGTTCGTACTCTCTTGCGTGAGAGAGCAATCAGCTTTGTAAAGGTATTGACAGATCGGGAATAGCGGCGGTCGGATCGTTCGATTCGTGAAAATGATCGTGTGCCGACGTATCTGTTATTTGTCCAGTAGGATACGGGCTTGTGCGAGTGCGGCTTCCGTGATTTGGCTGCCCGATAGCATTTTGGCGATTTCGGTAATCCGCTCCTCCGGGTCGAGGCGGCGGATATGGGATCCTTCGGCGTCTTTGTAAACCACGAAGTGAGTGTCGCCTTTCGAAGCGACCTGCGGCAGGTGGGTGATGTCCACGACCTGCATGGTCTGCGAGAGGTCGGCGATGATCTCGCCCATGGCGTCGGCGATGCGGCCTGAAACGCCCGTGTCTATCTCGTCGAAGATGATCGTCGGCAGCTCCATGCGGTGAGCGAGCAACGCTTTGAGAGCCAGCATTACGCGTGAAATTTCACCGCCTGAGGCGATGCGTTCCACTTTTTGAGGAGCGAAATTTCCGTTGGCTGTGAACAGAAAATCTATTTCGTCGTCACCCGTGGGGGTCAAGGCCGGTGCGGGGGTGAGCTGTACGACGAAACGGGCTTCGGGCATGCCGAGCCGTGCGAGGGTCGTCTGAATCGCATCGTTGAACGTCGGTGCGGCCTTTTCGCGGGTGGCGTGGATGTTCCGGGCCAGCTCTTCGGCCTTCTCTTCGGTGGCGGTCAGTTCGGTCGCAACGGCGGCGATGGCTTCGTCGCCGTGCGTGATCGCTTGCAGGCGTGCTTCGTAATCGGTCTGTTTGGCGAGGAGTTCGCCGAGATCTGCGGCACGGTGTTTCTGGCAGAGCGAGTAGATGGTGTTGAGTCGGTCGCCGATTTTTTGCAGCCGTTCGGGATCGGCGTCGAGCCGTTCGCTCTGTGCGGCGGCCGAGGCGCCGAGATCCTTCAGCTCTTCGAGCACGGAGCGGAGCCGTCCGGCGGCTTCCGCTGCGAAGGGATAGCCGGCTTCGAGGTGGCGGCAGGCCGTTTCGCTGGCCTTGAGTTGTACCAACACCCCGATTTGTTCGTCGTCCAGGGCGTTGCGCAGCGCCGTGAGGGTTTCGCTGATACGGTCGGCGTTCGAAAGAACCTCCAGCTCCTGTTCCAGTTCGGTTTGTTCACCCTCCTTCAGGTGGGCCGCTGCGAGTTCTTCGACCTGGTAGCGGAGCCACTCTTCGTCCTTGCGTCCGGCTTCGGCCTCTTCGCGCAGCCGTGCGAGTTCACGGCGCAGGTGGCAGAGCCGTTCGTAGAGGGTCGTATATTGCATCCGCAGGTCGTGGTTTTCGGCGACCGTATCGACGGCCTGCGTGCGGAAAGCCTCTGATCCCAGGATCAGATTCTGGTGTTGGGAGTGGATGTCGATCAGTTGCGATCCCAGTTCGCGCAGCAACGCAAGGGGAACGGGAGTGTCGTTGATGAACGAGCGGCTCTTGCCGGCCGGGGTGATCTGGCGCGTGAGTGTCGTTTCGCGGCTGTAATCCAGGTCGTTTCGGTCGAAGAATGCCTGCAGGTCCCTTGTTCCGAGATCGAAAACGCCTTCGATCAGGCAATTACGTTTGTCGTCTTTCAGGGTGGCGTTGTCGTTCTTGTTCCCCAGCAGGAGGCCCAGCGCGCCGAGCAGGATCGACTTTCCGGCGCCGGTTTCGCCCGTGATGATGTTCAGCCGGTCGTCCAGCTCCAGTTCGAGCCGGTCGATCAGGGCGTAGTTTTCGACTTTCAGACGACGTAGCATGGCTATTTCAGAATGGATTCGATTTTGTCGGCGATCTTCTCGGCCGTTTCGGCTTTCGAGAGCAGAGGAAGCTCCTCGCGTCCTGCGCGGTCGATGAGCGTCACCTTGTTGGTATCGACGCCGAATCCGGCCCCGGCGTCGCGCAGTGAGTTCAGAACGATGAAATCGAAGTTTTTGCGTTGGAGTTTCCCTTCGGCATTGGCCTCTTCGTGATCGGTTTCGAGGGCGAAGCCGACCAGGATCCGACCCGCTTTGTGCGCTCCCAGCTCGGCTGCGATGTCGTGCGTGCGTTTGAGGCGGATCGTCAGCTCGCCGTCCCCTTTCTTGAGTTTGGTCGGGGCGACCTCTTCGGGGGTATAGTCCGCGACGGCGGCGCACATAACGGCTCCGTCGGCTGTGGCGAACTCCCTCACCGAAGCCTCGTACATCTCCTGTGCCGAGAGGACATCGATACGTCGAACTCCGGTCGGGGTGGGCAGCGACGTGCGGCCGCTGATGAGTACGACTTCGGCGCCCCGCCGGGCGAGCGCTTCGGCGATGGCATACCCCATCTTGCCCGTCGAGTGGTTCGAGATGAACCGCACCGGATCGATGGCTTCGATGGTTGCGCCTGCGGTAACGATCAGCCGTTTACCTCGCAGGCTCTTTTTTTTTTCGGAAAGAAGGTCTTCGACGAATGCGACGATGTCGGCCGGTTCGGCCATGCGTCCCTTGCCCGAAAGTCCGCTTGCCAGCTCCCCTTCGGCCGGTTCGACGATCCGTACGCCTCGGCTGCGCAGAATCCGCAGATTCTCCTGTGTGGCCGAATGCGCGAACATGTCCAGGTCCATCGCCGGGGCGACCGCTACCGGGCAGCGGGCCGAAAGGTAGGTCGTCAGCAGCAGGTTGTCGGCGATGCCGTGCGCCATCTTGCCCAGCGTATTGGCCGTCGCGGGGGCGATGAGCAGGCAGTCCGCCCACTCGCCGAGCGAGACGTGGGAGTTCCACTCCCCGTTTTCCGGATTGAAGAATTCGACCAGGATGGGATGCTTCGAGAGCGTCGCCATGGTCAGCGGAGTGATGAACTGCTTGGCCAGCGGAGTCATTACGACTTTCACCTCGGCGCCTGCGCCTTTGAGCAGGCGGCAGAGTATGGCCGCTTTGTAGGCGGCGATGCTGCCTGTGATGCCGAGCAGGATATGTCGTCCTTCGAGGCTCATACCGCGATGTTTAGGCTTGCGGTTTGTTCTCCTTGTAGAAGAGTTCGCCGTCGAGGAACTCCTCGGTGGCGATCAGCACCGGTTTGGGCAGACGTTCGTAGTAACGCGAGATCTCGATCTGCTCGCGGTTTTCGAAAGTTTCCTCCATCGTGTCCGTCGGCGACGAAAAATCCGCCAGCTTGCGCGTGAGTTCGGCTTTCAGTTCGGTCGAAATCTGGTTGGCGCGGCGTGCGATGATATTGACCGTTTCGTAAATGTTGCCGGTTTCCTTATCCAGATCGACCAGTTTACGGGTTACGGTGTTGGTGGGAGTGCTTTTCTTGATCTCCATGGAATTATTGTTTTTCTTTGTTGTTTCGGTCTAAAAAGTCTTTGGCGTTCTGGGCCAGCCGGTCGAGCTCCTTGAGGTAGTGCGATTCGGGAAATTCGGCCACGAACGAGTAATAGGAGTCGAGCGTCGAGAGGTAGCGGTCTGCCTGCTTGTCCTGCACGGAGTTGTCGGCCAGCTTGCTGCCGGATTTGACGATCAGGTACATGATCTCTTCGCGGTGGGAGCTGGTGGGATAGAGCTTCAGCGCGTTCTTGAGAGCTACGATCGCCGATTTGTAACGTCCGATTTTATAGTATGTGTAAGCGTTCAGGTAAGTTTTGTCGTGCAGCCGCTGGGTCAGGATCTTGTCCATCTCGCGGAATTCGTCGCTGCGGGAGCTGTTGGGGTAGTGGGCCAGGTATTCATTGACCGCCACGATAGCCTGCGTGGTCATCGTTTGGTCGCGGGTGGGGCCCGGTGCCAGGTAGAAGTAACTCAAGGCGAGAATTCCTTCGGCATCTTCGAGGAAGACGCTGCGTCCGAATTTGCGGCGGAAGTCGTCGAGCATCGACGTGGCCACCTCGTAGTCGCGGGTCTTGAACTTGCAGAAAGCGGTCATGAAGGCGATACTGTCCTCCTGCATCGTTCCGGAGTAGTACGGTGCGGCCGCTTCGAACAGCATCGCGGCTTTCGACCACTTCTGGTTCTGGTAATGTTTCAGAGCGGTTTGGTACATGTGGTCGGGCCGACCGCTTTTCAGAACCTGCTGTACGCTGTTGCAGCCCGCAGCGAGGATCGCAAAGCACACTGTGCACAAGACATATAGCCTTTCTTTTCTCATCGGGATCAGGTTTTTCCGCAATTATCCGGCGATAATCGCACAAAGTTACTCTTTATTTAACGAAATCCCAAATTTTTTAGTGCGGGCGCTGCGGAATCGATGCTATGCCGACGGTTTTTTGCGAAAAAACAACGGCGGGACGAATCGGGGTCCCGCCGTGATTTTCCGGTTGTTCCGTCAGGCGCGGTGTGCGATGAGCCATTCGGCGATCTGCACCGCGTTCAGGGCGGCACCCTTGCGGATCTGATCGCCGACGCACCAGAACGTGAGGCCGTTGGGCGAGGTGAGGTCGCGTCGGATGCGGCCCACGTACACCGGGTTCCGACCGGCCGCGAACAGCGGCATCGGATAGACCTTGTCGCCCGGAGCGTCCTGCAGCACGACGCCCGGGGCCGACGCGAAGGCGTCGCGTGCCTCTTCGGGCGAAATCGGGCGCTCCGTTTCCACCCAGATGCTCTCCGAGTGGGCCCGCATCACGGGTACGCGCACGCAGGTCGCGGAAACCGCGATGTCCGAGTGCATGATCTTGCGGGTTTCGTGATACATTTTCATCTCCTCCTTGGTGTAGTCGTTGTCGGTGAAGACGTCGATATGAGGTATCAGGTTGTAAGCCAGTTGATACGCAAATTTTTCCACACGGGGTTCGCCGCCTTTTGCCAGAGTCGCGTGCTGCTCTTCCAGTTCGGCCATCCCCTGTGCGCCGGCGCCGCTGGCCGACTGGTAGGTGGCTACGTGCACGCGGCGGATGTGCGAGAGTTTTTCGAGCGCGTTGAGTGCCACGACCATCTGAATCGTCGTGCAGTTGGGGTTGGCGATAATACGCCGGGGGGCGTTCAGGGCGTCTTCGGGGTTTACTTCGGGAACCATCAGGGGAACGTCTTCGTCCATGCGGAAAGCGCTCGAATTGTCGATCATCAGCGTGCCGTGCTTGGTGATCGTTTCGGCGAACTCCTTCGAGGTGGAGCCGCCCGCCGATACCAGCGCGATGTCCACGCCGCAGAAGTCGTCGTTGTGGGCGAGCAGCCGTACGGTGAGTTCCTTGCCCCGGAAGGGGTATTTGCGTCCGGCGCTCCGCTCCGAACCGAAAAGCAGCAATTCGTCGATGGGCAGACGGCTCTCTTCCAGAATGTTCATAAATTCCTGGCCAACGGCTCCGCTGGCCCCGACAATGGCTAATTTCATGGCTTTCTCAAAGGTGTTATAGGTTGTATTACTCAAAAAATTCGTCTTCTTCGTACCGGGCTGCACTGTCGTCCGTTTTCTCGGTTTCGTCGCAATCGTAAACCGGCATGACGGCCGGACGCGTGAAGAGATCCTGCTTGCTGATACCCGTCGAAGGATCGGCGTAAATCCGGTTGAGGAATTCGCCCACGATCGGCAGGGCGATTACGCTGCCTTCGCCGCGCGATACCAGGCGCACTGCCTGATCCTCGCCGCCGACCCAACAGCCGGCTACCAGTTTGGGAAGGACGCACATGAACCATGCGTCGCGGTTCTTCTGCGAGGTTCCCGTCTTGCCGCCGACTTCGACATTCTGCATGTTGTAGGCCCATCCCAGGCGTCCGCCCGTCCCCGAACGGATCACTCCTTCGAGCATCGTGAGCATCGTGTAGGCCGTGCGTTCGCTGATCGCATCCTGCGTCCGGGGGGCGAAGCTGGCGATCAGGTTGCCCTGACGGTCTTCGATGCGCGTCACGAAGATCGGATCGGTGTGCACGCCCTGATTGGCAAAGGTCGAAAAGGCGCTCACCAACTCGTAAACGTTCGATTCCGAAGAGCCGAGAGCCAGCGCCGGAACGGGGTCTATGTAGCTGCGGATGCCCATGTTGTGAATGAAATCGGCCACGGCAGCCGGCTGCTTGGCCTGCTTCATAATCCACGCCGAGTAGTTGTTGCGGCTGCGCGCAAGTCCCCACTTGAGGGGGTGCAGCACCCCGTCGTACTCGACATTGCCGGCCTCCTTGGGCGACCAGGCCGTACCGTTGGCCGTCTCAATGGTCGTCGGCAGGTTGGGAACCATCGTGCAGGGCGTCAGGCCCAGATGGTCGATGGCGAAGGTGTAGACGAAGGGTTTGATCGTCGAACCGATCTGACGTTTGCCCTGCTTGGCCATGTCGTATTTGAAGTAGCGGAAATTGGGGCCGCCCACGTAAGCCTTCACGTGTCCCGAGCGGGGATCCATCGCCACGAACGAGGCACGCATGATCCGCTTGTGGTGGAGGATCGAGTCCCGGGGTGTGAGTACCGTGTCGCGTTCTCCCTTGTAGGTGAAGACCTTCATCGGACAGGGCTTGTCGAAGCTCGCCAGGATGGTCTTTTCGTCCACGCCTGCCTTTTGCATCTGGTAGTAGCGGTCCGAGTAACGGATCGCGTTGCGCATGATGCGCTCCCGCTCCTGTCTGTTTGCGTCGATGAAGAGCGTTTTGGTGCGCTTGAACTGTGCGTCCATCTGGGGTTGGATCACCGACTCCATCTGCTTTTGGATGGACTGCTCGGCGTACTCCTGCATCCGGGAGTCGATTGTGGTGTAGATCTTCAGACCATCGCGGTAGATGTCGTAGGGCGTGCCGTCGGCTTTGGTGTTCTTCAGGCACCAGCCGTAGATCGGATTTTCGTCGTACTCCTTGATCGCCTGCTCGTAGTCCCAGTCGTTCTGGAATTGGCGGCGCTTGGGCCGTTCGGCGTTCATCGTCAGGCGGAGCATTTCGCGGAAATAGGTCGCTGGGCCTTCGTTGTGCGAGACTGGCTTGTAGTTGAGCAGGATCGGCAGGGCCGCGATCGAATCCCGCTGGTGGCGTGTGATGGCGCCTGCCGATGCCATGCGGTCGAGCACCAGGTTACGGCGTGCGAGGGCATTTTCCGGGTTACGGCGGGGGGAATACATCGTGGGGCCCTTGACCAGTCCCGCCAGCAGGGCGGCTTCCTGGATGTTCAGTTCGTGAGGTTCCTTGTTGAAGAAGGTATGGGCCGCGGATTTAATGCCGTAGGCGTTCGAGCCGAACTCTACGGTATTCAGGTACATGGCGGCGATCTCCTCCTTGGTGTAGTTGTATTCGAGTTTCAGGGCCGTGATCCACTCCTTGAGTTTGGATACGACCAGTTTGGTCGTGCGGGCGATCTTGCCCCGGTTCTCGTTGATGTCGCGGGGAAAGAGGTTTTTGGCTAATTGCTGGGTGATCGTACTGCCGCCGCCCTGCGAGGTGTTCTGCATCAGGACGGTCTTGACGCCTACGCGTACCAGCGACATCAGGTCGATGCCCGAGTGCCCCCGGTAACGGACATCCTCCGTCGAAATCAGGGCCGCGATGATCGGCGGCACGTCGTATCCGTCGAGCCGGAGCAACTGGGCGGAGTCGAGCGGGAAGAGTTCGTCGTACTGGACGTAGGAGCGGTTCTGCACGAAGAAGGTTCCGATCACCTTGCCGTCCTCGGAGTAGATCTCCGTGGCGAGGTTGCTGCGGGGATTCTCCAGCTCCTCGAACGAGGGCATGCGGCCGAACACGCCGAAGACCGTGAGCACCAGCATCAGCGCCACGAGCGCAAAGGGTGCGAAAGCCGCGTACCAGATCCATTTTATCGTTTTCGGGCTGACACCCGTCTTTTTTTTCTGTCCCATACGACGATATTTGCGACAAAGATACGAAATTTTCACCTTTTACTTTTAACCTTTCACTTTAATCCGCCTGAAGCGGCTCGACTTTGCTCACGCTCGGCATAGCCCGCAAGCGGTCTCTGCCCTCGCTTAACCGCAAAGTTCTCCTTTCACTTTTAACCTTTAACCTTTCACCTTAAAACGGCAGTCCCACCGACGCTGCGACGTACACCCCGCCGCTCGACGGATGGTAGCACGACAGCTTGAAGGTCGAAGTGGCCGACGCCGGCTGCCGGAAGGCGTTGAAGTCGAAAACGATGTCTCCGCCCACCGACCAGATCCGCCGCCACGTCATTCCTCCGCGGCCCACGTCGCGGAACTGCGCGTAGTCGCCTCCGGCGTTGAGCCGGATGCGCTTGATGTAGATCACCGAGCCGATGCC
>ENA-ORRO01002252-ORRO01002252.1-human-gut-metagenome-genome-assembly--contig:-NODE-2252-length-12278-cov-2.982492_pt1 | contig 12278 bp, 10 predicted proteins | sample MGYA00242176_ERZ509136 | MGnify/ENA primary metagenome ERZ509136 (study PRJEB26280, sample SAMEA2338644) | human gut metagenome | biome: human gut; feature: human-associated habitat; material: faeces... | reverse complement strand
TTATGGAAAGACAGCCCGGATATCGCGTTTTGTCACAGAGATGGTAGTTGATCATGATATGCTGCAGATTGGAAATAAAATCATCCACAAACGATATGGCAGAGGTGTCATAACATTTGTGGATGATAAAAAAATTTGTGTTTATTTTGAGAAAGACCAGATCACAAAAACATTAAGTATTGAATATACGATTAAAAATAATCTGGTTACCATGTCTGAAGATGACTAATCATCTTCAGACATGGAATTGAATTCCATTTCGTCTAAGATTTCATCAAAAGCATCTGCGACAATATCAAATTCTTCTTCGTCCTCGATCGGTTCTAAGGTGAACTCGTCATTTGGAAGCTCGATATAGCGGTATACAAGGACTTCGTCATCATCGTAGCCTTCCGGTGCTCCTATAGGAAGCAAAGCAATATAAGAGGTATCTTCAACATCGAAGGTTGCAACAATCTCACATTCGAGCTTTGTTCCGTCATCAAGTTCAAGGGACATCATTTCGATGTCATCTAATTCTTCATCATTCTGTTTTGACATGTTTGATCTCCTTATCAAATAAAATTACCGGTAACTTTATGATATGTTGTTATCATTTAAAATCATATTGACCGGATAATTCCATGATAATGGAAAAATAACAAAAAGTCTACAGCCAAATTTTTATAAAGCAATAAAATGCAGGTGCTTTATTCATTGAATTATATGTATAAATATGATAAAATTAATATTATTTTGGAGTTATTCCATGGGAGGAAATTAGAGAAGATGAAGAAAGTTGCTTATATTGCTTCAGAGTGTGTGCCATTTATCAAAACGGGTGGTCTGGCGGATGTTGTAGGAACACTTCCAAAAATATTTGACAGAAATGAATATGATGTTCGGGTTATTATGCCAAACTATCTTTGTATTCCAAATAAATACAGAGAAAAGATGCAGTACCTGACTCATTTCTATATGGATATCGGATACAAGAATGATTATGTTGGGGTTATGTATCTGGAGTACGAAGGAGTAAAAGTATATTTCATTGACAATGAATATTATTTCAATGGCTTCACTCCATATGGAGATGTAAAGTGGGATATTGAAAAGTTCAGCTTCTTTTCAAAGGCAGCGTTATGTATCCTGCCGGCAGTTGGATTTCAGCCGGATATCCTGCACTGCCATGACTGGCAGGCGGGTCTGGTTCCAGTATATTTGAAAACATTATTTGCCGGAAATCCGTTTTTCAGTGGAATGAAGTCGGTTATGACGATCCATAATTTACAGTTTCAGGGTAAATGGGATATCGATACGATCAAGGCGGATTCCGGTCTTCCGGATTATGTATTTACACCGGATAAGCTGGAAGTCAGAAAAGATGCAAGTATGTTAAAGGGCGGTCTTGTATATGCAGACAAGATCACAACAGTAAGTAACACATATGCCAGAGAGATTCAGACACCATATTACGGTGAAGGCTTGGATGGACTCCTGAGTGCAAGATGGCAGTCACTATGGGGAATTGTAAACGGAATTGATTATGATGTATGGAATCCGGCAACAGATCCACAGGTATATAAGAATTACAGTGTAGATAACTTCCGTGAACTGAAAAAGATCAATAAGGTTGAACTTCAGAAGGAATGTGGACTTCCACAGGATGATAAGCAGTTTGTGATCGGTATCATATCCAGACTGACAGACCAGAAGGGACTGGATCTGGTTGATCGCATTATGAATGATATTTGTTGCGATGGTGTCCAGTTTATCGTTCTCGGAACCGGAGATAGCAGATATGAAGATATGTTCCGTTATTATCAGGGCATTCATCCGGCAAAGGTTTCAGCGAATATTTATTATTCGGATGAAAGATCTCATAAGATGTATGCTGGCTGTGATGTTATGCTTGTTCCATCCAGATTTGAGCCATGTGGTCTGACCCAGTTAATGGCACTTCGTTATGGAACAGTTCCGATCGTAAGAGAGACAGGAGGACTTAAGGACACGGTAGAACCATACAATCAGTTTGAGAATACAGGAACAGGTTTCTCATTTGCAAATTATAATGCATATGAGTTGCTTGATGCGATCAACTATGCAAAGGAAGTTTATTATAATAATAAAGACGCATGGTATGGTATTCAGGAGCGTGGCATGAGAATGGATTACTCATGGTATAATTCAGCAAAGATCTATAATGATCTGTATAATTCATTATAAAATGAACGAACAAACTTATTTTTCATAAATGAAAAATCAGGCAGAAGATGTTGCGATACATTTTCTGCCTTTTTACCGCAGAACGGAGAGACAAGCTGCGTGAATATGAAAATATGCGGATCTGCGCAGGAAAGGTGGTTTCATATGGCTTTTGACGGAGTTGTAATATCAAATGTTGTAAGTGATCTGAAAAAGAAATTAGTGGATGGAAGGATCTATAAGATCTATCAGCCGGAAAATGATGAACTGAATATTATTATAAAAAACAACAGGGAGAATTACCGCTTACTGTTATCTGCAGATGCAAGTCTACCTCTGATCTATCTGCTGCAGGTGCCGAAGGAGAATCCGATGACAGCTCCGAATTTCTGTATGCTGCTTCGTAAGCATATCGGAAATGGCAGAATCGTAGATGTCTGCCAGCCGGGTTTTGAACGTATCGTGGAATTCACGATCGAGCATCTTGATGAGATGGGAGATCTGTGCAGAAAGAAACTTATCATAGAGATCATGGGTAAGCACAGTAATATTATCTTCACGGATGCGGATGGAATGATCATTGACAGTATCAAACATATATCCCATCTGGTAAGCTCGGTAAGAGAGGTACTTCCGGGTAAAGAGTATGTATATCCGCCGTCCGGTGATAAGCGTCCCCCATATGATGCAGACCGGGATTATTTTATATCTACGGTATATACAAAACCGGTAACTGTCACAAAGGCAATTTATTCCTCTGTTACAGGTATTTCACCGCTGATCGCAAATGAGCTTTGTTATCGCGCGGGGATTGATGGCGGACAGTCAACAGCAGCGTTAACGGATATTCAGAAAGAGAAGCTGTATCAGGAATTTGAGAAACTGTTTTCCGATATAAATACAGAAAACTATGTGCCGAATATTGTATATGACGGGTATGTTCCGGTTGAATTTTCATCGGTAAGACTCAGTATGTATCAGGACTATCAGGCAGAAGATAAGGATGAAATTTCAAAGGTTTTAGATGAGTATTACTTTAAGAAGAGCAAGGTAACAAGGATCCGGCAGAAGTCGGCAGACCTGCGGAAGATCATCTCAACTGCGATCGAAAGAACCAGCAAGAAATATGATCTGCAGTTAAAGCAGATGAAGGATACCGAAGACCGGGAGAAATATAAGGTATATGGTGAGCTGATCAATACCTATGGATATGGAGTGGAGCAGGGAGCAAAGAGCTTCCATGCACTGAATTATTATACGAATGAAGAAATTGAGATTCCACTCGATCCAACGATATCGGTGCTTGAAAATGCCAAACGATATTTTGCAAAGTACAATAAACAGAAGAGGACGTATGAAGCATTAGAAAAGCTGATTGTTGAGACGGGACATGAGCTGGAATATCTTCAGTCGGTTCAGGCATTTATCGATATGACTCTGGATGAGAATGCATTGGCACAAGTGAAAGAGGAGCTTATGATAAGCGGATATATCAAAGGCAGATACGGAAAAAAGGGGGACAAGCATACGAATAAGAGTAAACCGTATCATTACATTTCGTCTGACGGCTTTCATATGTATGTCGGAAAGAACAATCTGCAGAATGATGAACTGACCTTCAAGTTTGCAAATGGTGGAGATATGTGGTTCCATGCCAAGAAGATGCCCGGATCACATGTGATCGTACGGATGGAGGGAGCGGAAGAACTTCCGGACCAGACTTATGAAGAGGCGGCAAGGCTTGCGGCATATTATTCCTCCGGCAGAGAAAACCCAAAGGTGGAGATCGACTATACAAAAAGGATGAATCTGAAAAAACCGGCAGGGGCAAAACCCGGATTTGTAATTTATCATACAAACTATTCTATGATAGCCGAGCCGACGATACACGGAATAGAAGAGGTAATCAGATAAAATATTTGATTTTTTATAGTGGTTGAAGTATAATATAGTATCCATTGTTTTAAGGAGAATGTGATTTTATGATTAAGAGTATGACAGGCTTTGGAAGAAGCGAAGTTGTTTCCGGAGCCCGTAAGATAGTTGTGGAGATTAAGGCTGTTAATCACAGGTTTTGCGAGATCAATGTAAAAACACCAAAGAAACTGAGTTTTTTTGAAACAACTATAAGAGCATATTTAAAGAAGTATATAGAACGTGGTAAGGTAGATGTCTTTATCACTTATGAAGATCTGACCGAGACAAATGTCTCAGTAAAATATAATAAGGAGCTGGCAGAGGAATATGTTGGCTATATGAATCAGATGGCAGCAGATTTCAATCTTACAAATGATATCAGTCCATCGGTTATATGCAGACTTCCGGAGATTTTTGTTCTGGAAGAGCAGACAGTAGATGAAGATGAGTTATGGAGCCTGATACAGGGTGCACTTGACGAGGCGGCTGATAAGTTTGTGAAGTCAAGAATGGTGGAAGGTGAGAACCTGAAGGTTAATCTGTTGGAGAAGCTTGATAATATGACGGCTGCAGTTGATTATATCGAAGAAGTTTCTCCGGAGCTAATAACAGCATACAGACAGAAGCTGATCGATAAGATTTCAGAACTGGTTGACAGTTCAGTTATTGATGAGAATCGTATTGCGACTGAGGTAGTTATATATGCGGACAAGATATGTGTAGATGAGGAAACGGTTCGATTAAAGAGCCACATTGACAGCACCAGAAAGATACTGGAGGCAGGCGGAAGTGTCGGAAGAAAGCTCGATTTTATTGCACAGGAGATGAACAGAGAGGCGAATACGATCCTTTCCAAGGCGAATTCTCTTGATGTATCGAACCGGGCGATCGAATTAAAAACAGATATCGAAAAAGTCAGAGAACAGATACAGAATTTGGAGTAAAAAAGATGGGAAACAGAGGTTCGTTAATTGTAATTTCGGGTTTTTCGGGAGTTGGAAAAGGAACGGTCGTAAAAAGACTGGTATCTGATTACGGATATGAATTATCTATATCAGCAACAACAAGAAGTCCACGTGTCGGTGAAGAACATGGAAGAGAATATTTTTTTATGGACAAGAGTGAGTTTGAGAATCTGATCGATTACGGTGGATTTATCGAGTGGACACAGTATGTTGAGAATTATTATGGAACACCGAGAAAGTTTGTAGAAGAAAGTCTGGATCAGGGTAAGAACATTATTCTTGAGATAGAAGTTATGGGTGCTATGAAGATTAAAGAACAGTACCCGGATGCATTGCTGATTTTTATCAGTGCGCCAAGCATAGATAGTCTGCGCGACAGATTGCGTGGAAGAGGTACAGAAGCAGAAGATGTGATACTGAAGCGTTTAAAGAAGGCAACAGAAGAATCAGCAGACATGGATAAATATGACTACATTGTTATCAATGATGATCTGGAGGAGTGCATACAGACGGTGAATTCAGTAATTGTAGGATATGCATGCAGAACATCGAATAATAAGGCATATATAAAAGAAATAAGGGATGACCTGAAAGGCATCTGGTAAGAAAAATAAATTCAGAAAGGGGATATAATATTATGTTACATCCATCATACACAGACTTAATGGCAGTTGTTAATTCAGAGGTTGAACCGGGAGAACATCCGGTAGTTCAGAGTAGATATTCTATCGTGCTTGCAACTGCTAAGCGTGCAAGAGAGATAATCGCAGGACAGGAGCCACTTGTAAATACAGCAAGCAACAAGCCTTTATCAATAGCAGTTGATGAGCTTTACAGCGGCAAAGTAAAGATTGTTGGCGATGACGAAGAAGAGAACTAATCAGAAAAAGAGGTTGTTGCAGTTTTGCACAGCCTTTTTCTTTTATAAAAAGGAGATCGGCATATGAAAGCAAGAGAATTGTTAAAAGGATTACAGTATTCAGTAATCTGCGGAGACGAAGATGTTGAGATAAAAGAGATTTATAATGATTCCAGAAAAGTAGGGGAACAGGGGCTGTTCTTCTGTATTGTCGGGGCAAACTTTGATGGACATGCTTATGTAAGGGATGTAATTGATAAGGGAGCAGTCTGCCTGGTTGTTCAGAAGGATGTAGAGCCGGTTCCGGGAGTACTGATCGTAAAGGTAGACAGTACGAGATATGCAATGGGAATCGTCAGCAGCAATTTCTACGGAAATCCTTCATCCAAGTTGACAGTGATCGGTATCACAGGAACAAAGGGTAAGACAACAACGACATATATGATTCGCGAGATGCTAATGAGTGCAGGACATAAGACTGGTCTGATCGGAACGATAGAGATTATTGACGGCAATAATGTTACGGCAGCAAATAATACAACACCGGAATCTATGATCGTGCATAAGAAATTAAAGGATATGGTTGACAACGGATTAGACAGTGTTGTTATGGAGGTGTCTTCACAGGGGCTGATGCTTGACCGTGTGGCCGGGGTTGATTTTGATTACGGAATCTTTTCAAATCTTTCCAGAGATCATATCGGACCAAATGAACATAAGACATTTGAAGAATATGCGATGTGGAAAAGCAAATTATTCACAATGTGTAAAATTGGCATTTTTAATGCAGATGATCCACATGTAGATACAATGACAGAACATGCAACCTGTAAGATTGTGACATATGGAATTAATGGCGATTATGATTATAAGGCAAATGACCATAATCTGTATAATAAAGATGGTCATCTCGGTATCGGTTATCATTTGTCAGGAAAGTTAGATGGAGATGTGCTGGTCAATCTTCCGGGTAATTTCAGTATCTATAATTCCCTGGCAGCTATTGCAGTTGCAGATCTGATGGGTGTTCCATTTGACAAGATACAAGAGATCCTGAAAACGATCAAGGTAAAGGGAAGGGTAGAACTGATCCCGATATCGGACAAATTTACGATCATGATTGACTACGCCCATAATGCAGTAAGCCTGATGAGCATTCTGGAGACATTAAGAGAGTATAAGCCGAAAAGACTGGTCAGTCTGTTTGGCTGCGGTGGTAACCGTTCAAAAGAGAGAAGATATGAGATGGGTGAAGTGTCCGGTAATATGGCAGATCTTACGATCATTACTTCCGATAACCCAAGATTTGAAGAACCACAGGATATCATTAATGATATAAAGACAGGAATCAATAAAACTACAGGAAAGTATGTAGAGATTATTGACCGGAAGGAAGCAATCCGGTATGCGATCATGAATGCTGAACCGGGAGATGTGATCGTGCTTGCCGGAAAAGGACATGAAGACTATCAGGAGATCAAGGGCGTAAAGCATCATATGGATGAGAGAGACCTGATCAGAGAGGTACTGGAGGAAGAAGATGTTACCAAGATATGCGGATATAATAATCGATATTTCGCATGAAGCTATTGATCGTCCATTTCAATACAGAATACCGGATGGCCTGAGGGAAGATATCCGGCTTGGCAGTATGGTTAAGATCCCATTTGGCAGGGGAAATCATCTTCGAACCGGATATGTGATTGGATTTTCAGATCAGACAGAGTATCAGCCGGATCGGATTAAGGAGATTTCAGAACTCTGTGATCGTTCCGTGCCTGTGGAAGGGCGGTTGCTTGCGCTTGCGGCATGGATTCGTGAGAATTATGGATCTACAATGATCAATGCGATCCGTACGGTAATGCCGGTAAAAAAAACAATTCGACAATTAGTAGATCAGGTCGTGGTGCTTGCGGAGAATATGGATACAGAGCATCTGGCAGATATCAGGGAGCAATATCATAGAAAACATGCACAGGCAAAACTGCGTCTGTTACAGGCGTTAGAAGAAACGCCGGAACGATATCTTTCGATGGATGTCGTGAAGCAGAAATGGAATATATCACCGGCTACACTTAAAACGATGCAGCAGGACGGTGTAATTACTGTAATCAGTAAAGAACGGTATCGGACAGCAGGTGTTTATGATTATAAAGAGAATTTTCAGATCACTTTAAATAATGAACAGCAGGCAGTTGTAGATGAAGTGACTGGTGATATGGAACAGGGAAGACAGAAAACATATCTGCTACATGGAATTACCGGAAGTGGGAAAACGGAAGTCTATGTTAAAATTGTAAAAAAGACAATTGAGATGGGAAAACAGGCGATCATACTGATTCCGGAAATTGCCCTTACCTATCAGACAGTCCGCTATTTTAGAAATTATTTTGGTGACCGGGTGACTATCATTAATTCCAGGCTAAGTGACGGAGAAAAATATGATCAGTTTATGCGCGCGAAAAATGGAGATGTAGATGTCGTGATAGGCCCGCGTTCTGCATTATTTGCCCCATTTCAGAATCTGGGGATCATTATTATAGATGAAGAACATGAGACAAGTTATAAGAGTGATTACCCACCCAAATATCATGCGAGGGAGACTGCAGTAAAACGTGCAGAGCTCGAACATGCAAGCGTGCTTCTCGGTTCGGCAACTCCGTCCGTTGAGAGTTATCACAGGGCACTTAACGGGACATATCGTTTGCTTGAACTGCATGAACGTGCGGGAAGCGGACAGCTCGCAAAGACATCGATCGTTGACCTGAGAAAGGAATTAAAAGCAGGAAACCGATCTATCATAAGCAGGGAGCTTGCAGATGATATCGCGGATCGGCTTGCCCGCAGGCAGCAGGTAATGTTATTTATCAATAAAAGAGGATATAACAGCTTCGTTTCATGCAGAAACTGTGGTGAGGCACTTAAATGTCCGCACTGTGATGTCAGCCTGACCAGGCATGAAAATAACCGGATGATCTGTCATTATTGTGGATTCCAGATGCCTCAGCCAAAAGTATGTCCGTCCTGTCATTCCGGGCTGATCGGTGGATACGGAACAGGAACCCAGAAGCTTGAGGAGGAGGTTCAGCGGTTATTTCCTCAGGCGAGAGTCCTTCGTATGGATAAGGATACAACGGCAGCGAAGGATGCACATGAACAGATCTTAGAGAAGTTTGGAAACGGAGAAGCGGATATATTGGTTGGAACTCAGATGATCGTAAAGGGACATGATTTTTCGAATGTAACTCTGGTTGGAATCATTCTTGCAGATCTTACTTTATTCCAGAATGATTACCGGGCAGGAGAACGTACCTTTGATCTGATCACACAGGCGGCTGGAAGAGCCGGGAGAGGGACACAGCCGGGTAAAGTCGTGATCCAGACTTACAAGCCGGAGCATTATGCGATAAAGGCAGCAGCAGCTCAGAATTATTTGGATTTTTATAAGGAAGAAGAAGCGTACCGTGGACTTATGAAATATCCGCCGGAATGGAATATGATGGTGGTATTGATGGTATGTTCCGACGAGACTTTTCTGGATCAAATGGCGGAAGATATCTGTTCAAATATCAGAAGCTGTTCAGAAAATGACCGGGATATGAGAATAATCGGGCCATCGGCACCTGTAATAGCAAAGATACGAGATATTTACAGAAGGGTTGTCTATATTAAGAATTATCGGTATAATGAGCTGGTGGCTTTAAAAGACCAGATTGAAATATATGTATCAGAGAAAAAAGAACTTCAGGATTTTAGTCTGCAATTTGACTTTAATCCATTAAATATGTATTAAGGAGAGAATGAAAAATGGCAACAAGAAAGATAAGAATCGATGGCGACAGCGTTTTAAGAAAGAAATGTAAGCCTGTTACGGAGATGACACCACGGTTATCCCAGTTGATCGATGATATGTTTGATACCATGTACGAGGCGAATGGTGTCGGACTTGCAGCGCCACAGGTTGGAATTGTAAAGAGGATTGTTGTAATTGATATCGGAGATGAGCATCCATTGACGCTTATTAATCCTGAGATTATAGAGACGTCTGGTGAGCAGACTGGAGACGAGGGGTGTCTGAGCCTTCCGGGAAAGGTTGGACAGGTGACAAGGCCGATGCATGTTGTCTGTAAAGCACTGGATCGTGATATGAATGAGATCACGGTAACAGGTGAAGGCCTTCTGGCACGGGCAATCTGCCATGAGACAGACCATCTGGAGGGTATCTTATATAAAGATAAAGTAGAAGATGGTTTATACGAGACAGAATAGAAAAGTAAGCAGATAATAATAAGGAGGCAGAGACAGTCGTATGAATATTATATATATGGGAACCCCTGAATTTGCAGTAAAACCATTACAGACGATCGTAGATGCAGGACATAATGTCCTTGCATGTTTTACACAGCCGGACAAGCCAAAAGGAAGGGGCAAGACACTTCAGCCGACACCTGTTAAGGAAAAGGCTCTTTCTCTTGATATACCTGTCTATCAGCCGGTAAAACTCAGGGAAGAAGAAAATGTTCAGATTATCAGGGACTATCAGCCGGATGCTATCGTTGTTGCGGCCTATGGTCAGATATTGCCGGAATCAATCTTGAATATTCCAAAGTATGGCTGCATTAATATCCATGCGTCCCTGCTTCCCAAATACAGGGGAGCCGCTCCGATTGAATGGGCTATTATCAATGGTGAGACGGAATCCGGTGTCACAACGATGTATATGGCAAAAGGACTTGATACCGGAGATATGATCGAGAAGACGGTTGTTCCGATCGCAGATACAGATACCGGTGTTACACTTCATGATAAACTTGCTGATGCAGGTGCAGCGTTGATCCTGTCTACGCTTACAAAGCTTGCGGATCATACAGCAGTACGAACCCCGCAGGATGATTCCTTAAGCTGCTATGCATCCATGTTAAAGAAAGAGCAGGGTGAGCTTGATTTTACGAAAGATGCAGCTTCACTGGAACGATTGATCAGAGGATTGCAGCCATGGCCGGTTGCTTATATGAAAATGAATCAGAAGACGGTACGTATCTATGAGGCTTCTGTATGTGAACAGACAGAGGAGACATTAGAGGATGGAACAAAGATCGTACCGGGGATGATCGTTCATGTGACGAAGAAAAACTTTACGGTTGCATGTGGAAGTGGAGCATTAACGATAAGAAAGCTTCAACCGGAAGGCAAGAAACCGATGGATTGTGCAGCATTTCTTGCAGGAAATAAACTTAAGACAGGTCAGATGATATATGAGTAAAACTTCAAGAGAGATAGTTCTGGATATTCTGCTGGATATTGAAAAAAATGACAGATTTGCCGGTGAAGCATTAGGGGAAGCACTCCGGGCAAACCAGTTTATGAATAAAAAAGAGAGAGCTTACATCGGTCGGTTGACAGAAGGTGTAACAGAGCAGAAAATCAGATTGGATTATATTCTTAATCAATTTTCAAAAGTAAAAGTAAAAAAATGTAAACCGGTCATCCGCTGTATTTTACGGATGGCTGCTTATGAGATCTTTTATATGGATTCTGTTCCGGATGAGGCAGCCTGTAATGAATATGTGAACCTGACTGCTAAAAGAGGATTTCGGACATTAAAAGGCTATATGAACGGTGTCCTTCGAAACGTGTGCAGAAATAAAGCAGCTATTATCTTTCCGAAAAAAGAAGATGGTCTAGAAGCGTATCTGTCTGTTAAATATTCGATTCCGGAGGAACTGGTAAAATTCCTGTTAAATGATTACAGTGCAGAACAGTTAGAACAGATTCTGCAGGCGGGTGAAACAAATCGCGGAACGACGGTTCGTGTGAATACTATGCATACAACACTTGAGGAATTTCGGAATAATTTGATTGAAAAGGGCATAAAGGTAGAAAAAGGATATTATAATCCGACCTCTCTTATTATTTCGGGATATGATTATATTCGTATGGTTCCGGGATTTCATGAAGGCCTATTTACGGTTCAGGATGAGAGTTCCAGTTTGCAGGTGCTTGCAGCAGGAATCAGACCGGGAAATGTGATCCTTGATGTTTGTGCGGCTCCGGGAGGAAAGACCATGTATGCGGCAGAACGCACCGGAGAGCAGGGACATGTGTATGCGAGGGATATTTCAGAAGAAAAGATCGATAAGTTGGAAGAAAATCTGGGCCGATTAGAGATTCATAATGTGACAACTAAGGTATGGAATGCAATGGAAACTGATCCGAAAATGATAGAAAAAGCAGATGTCGTTCTTGCGGATCTTCCATGCTCCGGACTGGGTGTTATGGCACGAAAAAATGATATCAAATATCATGTGACGGCAGACTCGATAAGTGAACTTGCCGAGATACCGAAGAATATT
>ENA-ORRO01002251-ORRO01002251.1-human-gut-metagenome-genome-assembly--contig:-NODE-2251-length-12279-cov-3.661976_pt1 | contig 12279 bp, 6 predicted proteins | sample MGYA00242176_ERZ509136 | MGnify/ENA primary metagenome ERZ509136 (study PRJEB26280, sample SAMEA2338644) | human gut metagenome | biome: human gut; feature: human-associated habitat; material: faeces... | reverse complement strand
GAACCTCAGGACGGAGAAGATTGCTATCACAGAGGAAGAATCTACGAATATGAAAAAAATTATGAGGCAGCCAGAGATGAATTGAAAACAGCGATGGAACAGGGATATGAGGATGCCATGCTGCTTTTGGGCCGGGTATATCTGGAGATGGAAGATCCGGCAAGTGCCAGATCCATGTATCAGGAATATCTGCAAAAGAGTGAGCAGGGTGCCAAGGCCTATAACGGACTGGCAATGTGTGATATTTATGATGGTGCATATGATAGCGCACTGGAGAATATCGCACAGGGTCTGAAGGAAAATTCCAAAGAGGACGAACAGGGTCTGCTTTATAATGAAATTGTGGCCTATGAATATAAACGGGATTTTGCTACAGCAAAAGAAAAGATGAAGATATATCTGGAACAGTATCCGGAAGATGAGGCGGCTCTTCGGGAGAACGAGTTTCTTTCTACAAGATAGGAGGAAAAAGCATGTATGAGATGGGGGAACAGCTGGAACGGGTGATTCTGGCAGGCGTACAGACATATGAGTCTGATGATACCGTACAATCTTTATATGAACTGAGAGAACTGGCTGAGACAGCCGGGGCCGTAACTGTTGGGACGATCATGCAAAGCAGAGAGACCATTCATCCGGCAACCTATCTGGGAAAAGGAAAACTGCAGGAACTGCGGGAGATGCTTTACGAAACAGGGGCTACAGGCGTGATCTGTGACGATGAACTTTCCCCTGCACAGCTCAAAAATCTGGAAGATATACTGGATACAAAGGTGATGGACCGTACCATGGTCATCCTGGATATCTTTGCAGCCAGAGCCAATACAAGGGAAGGCAAGATCCAGGTAGAACTGGCCCAGTTAAAATACCGTGCCATCCGTCTGGTGGGAATGCGTTCCTCTCTTTCCAGACTGGGAGGCGGTATCGGTACAAGAGGACCTGGTGAGAAAAAACTGGAAACAGACCGCCGTCTTATTCACCAGCGCATTGGTCAGTTAAAGAAAGAGCTGGAAGATGTAAAACGCCACCGGGAAGTGACCAGACAGCAACGTGGAAAAGACCATGCGTTGACAGCTGCGATCGTAGGCTATACCAATGCAGGAAAGTCCACGTTGTTAAATCGTCTTACTGGAGCGGGGATCCTGGCAGAGGATAAACTTTTTGCTACGCTGGACCCAACGACCCGCAGTTTTACACTGGGAGACGGACAGCAGATCCTTCTTACAGATACCGTTGGTTTTATCAACAAACTGCCCCACCATCTGGTAGAAGCATTTAAAAGTACCCTGGAAGAGGCACGCTACAGTGATATCGTCCTTCATGTAGTGGACTGTTCCAATCCCCAGATGGATATGCATATGCATGTTGTAAAAGAAACTTTGCGGGAATTGGGGATCACAGATAAGACCATCGTTACTGTGTTTAATAAAACAGACCGTTTAGAAGAAAGCGGCCTGCCGATTCCAAGGGATTTCTCCGCAGATTACCAGGTGCGTATCTCTGCTAAAAACGGGGATGGTTTAAAAGAATTAGAGGAGATACTGGGTAATATCATCCGCAGCAGGAGAGTTTATCTGGAAAAGACCTATTCTTATTCCCAGGCAGGAAAGCTGCAGACCATCCGCAAATATGGACAGCTGCTTTCAGAAGAATATACAGAAGAGGGGATCAAAGTAACGGCCTATGTGCCGGCAGAACTGTTTGCAGGACTGTATGGGGATGGATCGGAAGAAAAGGAATGATGAGAAAAAGGCTGCCGCAAGAGGAAGAAGATCTTTGCGGCGGCCTTTTTGTAGATTTTGGATAGGTTTGTGCCGGTTTTTCTTATTCCCTGGCTTTTTCAAGGGCATTGTCTACTGCTTTTAAAAGTGTCATACAGGTATAACGGGAAGACTCAGGGAACGTAAGGTCTTTGGTAGACTGGGTGTTTAAGATCTGGGGCGCAAGTTCATTCATAGAAGGCTGCATTAAAGGGTACATGGTTGAAACTGCTTCGTTTAAATGGACCAGGCTTACATCCAGGATCTGGTCAGCGTCTACAGTGACTTCCACATTTACATGTTCATTTCCAAGAGTGAGGCTGGCACTGTATTTGCCGGGTATGTACGTGCTGGCAGAAGGAACGGCCTTTTTTTCAGGACGGAACATAATAAAGCACAGGATGAGAAGAAGGATGGCCAGACCTACAAAAATGGCAGTATAGATCACTTCTTTCATCCGCAGCACTACGATTTTTGTCTTGGAGCTCATGATCAGGACCTCTGGTAGAATTTGTTACAGCATATGAAAGGAAAGGTGAAAATATGTCATTGCAGTTTATTGCAGGGGGCAGCGGCTCCGGAAAAACAAGGTATCTTTACGAAAAGGTGATAAAAGAGTCCGAAGAACATCCGGACATACAGTATCTTTTTATTGTGCCGGAACAGTATACCATGCAGACCCAGAAAGAACTGGTGCGCTTACACCCCAGACATGGACTTCTTAATATTGATGTTTTAAGCTTTAAACGTCTTGCATACAGGGTTTTTGAAGATCTGGGAGTACAGCTGCCCCAGGTTTTAGATGATATGGGAAAATCCATGGTCATCCGAAAGGTAGCGGGAAAACTGAAAAAAGAACTGAAACTGTACGGAGGCCATCTGGAACAGCCAGGCTTTATCAACCAGTTAAAATCCCAGATCTCGGAGCTTTGTCAGTACGGGGTAAGCGTAGAAGACCTGGCAATGGTAGAGGAAGAAACAGACCGTGTACTGTTAAAAGATAAACTGGGGGATCTGAAGACCGTTTATGGGGGATTTAAAGATTATATTGAGTCTCATTATATTACGGCAGAAGAGATCCTGGATATTCTGTGCAGAAAACTGCCACAGTGGGAACCTTTAAAAAACAGCGTGATCCTTTTGGATGGTTATACCGGTTTTACGCCGGTGCAGTACCGTCTTGCAGAACTGTTTATGATCCACAGCAGGGAGGTGATCTGCTGTGTTACTGCAGATCCAAGGGAAATGCTTTATAAAGAATGTACCATGCAGCATTTATTTTACATGGGACGGCATACTGTATGCAGGTTGAGAAAAATGGCAGAGGAACATCATATTCCTGTTTTAAAGGAAGTATGGTGTGATAACCGCCCGGCCTGGCGTTTTAAGGAAAGCCCCCAGCTGGATTTTTTGGAGCAGAATTTATACCGTTATAATGGGAAAATATGGAAAAATGATCCTCAGGACATTCAGATCTTCCGGGGAAAAAATCCGGCAGAAGAGACGGAATATGTGTGCAGCTGCATTAATGAAAAAGTGCAGAAGGAAGGCATGCGCTACCGGGATCTGGCAGTAGTCACAGGAGATCTGGCTTCTTATGGAAAAGAGATCGCCCACCGGTTTGATGAGGCAGGGATCCCGTATTTTCTGGATGATAAAAAGAGTATTCTGGAAAATCCTTTTATCGAGCTTATAAGGGCTGCGTTAGATGGTGTAAAAGATGCTTCTTACGAAAGCATTTTCCGTTATCTGAAAACAGGTTTTGTCTATGATGAAACCTATTCCAGGGAGGAAGCACAGGTTCTTACAGACCGGATGGAAAACTATGCAAGAGCCCTGGGGATCAAAGGCTGGAAAAACTGGGATATGATCTGGGAAAAGCCATGCAGAGGCGGGGAACGGCTGAGTCTGGAAGAACTGAACCAGTACCGTCAGTGGATGTTAGAACCTTTAAAGGTCCTGCGCCAGGCTTTTAAAGAGGAAAATGCCACCATTTCTTCTGTTACCACGGTTTTGCGCCAGGTCCTTGAAAGCATGAAGCTGGAAGAAAAGCTGGAAAGTTTCAGCAACTATTTTCTGGAGCGGAAGGAACCGGGAGATGAGAACCGGGCCAGAGAATACAGCCAGGTCTATGAGCGGGTCATGGAGCTGTTAGAACGGTTAGAGGGCCTTTTAGGGGACGAAAAGGCGGATATGAAAAATTATATCCAGATCCTGGATGCAGGTTTTGAAGAGATCAAGATCGGTGTCCTTCCTGCAACAGCAGACCAGGTGATGATCGGAGATATTACCCGAAGCCGTCTGGAGTCTGTAAAAGTATTATTTTTCACAGGTGTGAACGAAGGCATTGTTCCTCAGAGAAAGGCGGGAGGAAGCCTGTTAAATGACGGGGACAGAGAAGTGTTTAAGAGCCTTCATATGGAACTTGCACCTACTGCAAGGGAAGAGGGCTGTATCCAGAAATTCTATCTGTATCTCATGCTTTCCAAGCCTTCCAGGCAGCTGGTGATCACCTATGCGGCTATGAATGGTCAGGGCAAAAGCTGCCATCCTTCCAGTCTGATCGGGGAGATCCGCAGACTGTTCCCGGAAATGGTGCCAAGGGAAAAGCGGGAAGAGGAATGGCCGGTATGGACAGCGGAAGATGGTTTAAAAAAGCTGATGGCAGGACTGCGGGAAGCAGGAGATAAAAATCTGGAACAGTTAAAAGAAGCCCAGGGAACCTTTCTGGAATTGTTCCGTCGTTTTTATGGACAGGAAGAGTACAGGAAACTGGTAGAAAAACTGACAGATGCAGCCTTTTTTGTTTATGAAGATAAGGGAATCGGCCGTGCGGCAGCCAGAGCCCTTTACGGACAGAAACTTCAGGGAAGTGTTACCAGGTTAGAGCAGTTTGCTGCCTGCGCCTATGCTCATTTCTTGAAATACGGTCTGGAATTAATGGAACGTCAGGAGTACCAGTTAGAGGCAGTGGATATGGGAAATCTGTTCCACCAGTCCTTAGACCAGTGTTTTGAGGTGATCCATGAAAATGGGATGGACTGGAGCAATATTACAGAAGAAGAACGAAAAGAACTGGTGAAAAAATGTGTGGACCAGGTGACATCCCAGTACGGAAATACCATTATGTCCAGTTCTGCCAGAAATACTTATCTGGCAAAGCGTGTGGAGCGGATTACCGACCGTACCATCTGGGCGCTGGCAGAGCAGGTGAAGAAAGGGGATTTTGTGCCCTCCGGTTTTGAAGTGTCCTTTTCTGCTATTGACAATTTAAAGGCAATGAAGATCCGCCTGTCAGAGGATGAAGAACTGCTGTTAAAGGGCCGGATCGACCGTCTGGATCTCTGTGAAGATGAAAAACATGTGTATGTAAAGATCATTGACTATAAATCAGGAAATACCTCCTTTGATCTGGCAGCACTGTACTATGGCCTGCAGCTTCAGCTGGTGGTATATATGGATGCGGCCCTGGAAATGGAAGAACGGAAAAATCCGGAAAAAACCGCAGTTCCGGCAGGAATTTTCTATTACAATATCAAAGACCCCATGATCAAAAAAGAAGGGGAAATGACACCGGAGGAGATCGAAAAACAGATCTTAAAGCAGCTTCGTATGAACGGACTGGTAAACAGCGATCTGGAGGTGATCCATCACCTGGATCGTGAGATCCAGAAGGAGTCAGACGTAATACCCGTTGCTGTAAAAGACGGTTATGTACAGGAAGCAAAATCCAGTGTGGCAGGAGAAGCACGTTTCCAGGCTCTTCGCCGATTTGTGGGAAAACGGTTAAAACAGTCCGGACAGGCTATTTTAAAAGGTGAAAATGGACTGGCACCTTATAAAGACGGAGACAGAACGGCCTGTGATTACTGCCCGTACCATGCAGTCTGCGGTTTTGATACGAAAACGGCGGGCTATGGTTTCAGGCGGCTTCACTCTATGAAGCCGGAGGAAGTATGGCAGGAAATCGAGGAAAAGGGTGGCATGAAGGAAGATAAAAACGGGGAAGGGGATGAATAAAAGATGAAATGGACAGAAAAACAGCAGCAGGTTATAGACAGCAGAAACAGAAACCTGCTGGTATCTGCAGCAGCAGGAAGCGGAAAAACAGCGGTGCTGGTTGAAAGGATCATTTCCATGATCAGTGAAGGAACCCATCCTTTAAATATTGACCAGCTTCTTGTTATGACTTTTACCAATGCGGCAGCTTCTGAGATGCGGGAGCGGATCGGGGCAGCTGTGGAAAAAAAGCTGAAAGAAGATCCTGGAAATGAGCACCTGTGGCTTCAGTCAGCCCTGATCCCCCAGGCAAAGATCATGACCATTGACAGTTTCTGCCTGGATCTGATCCGGAACCATTATAATGCACTGGATATTGACCCGGCTTTCCGCATTGGAGATGAAGGAGAACTGACTCTTTTAAAAGGGGATGTAATGGAGCAGGTCTTAGAAGAATGTTACGAAACTGCAGATGACGGCTTTTTACAGTTTTCGGAGCAGTTTGGAAGTGGAAAATCAGATAAGGCAATGGAAGATGTGATCCTTCAGGCATGGACTTTTTCCCAGAGCCATCCCTGGCCGGACCAGTGGTTAGATCAGTGCAGACAGCAGATGGAAAAAGAAGCAGAGGGGGATCTGGACTCCAGTGAGTGGATGAGATTTCTTTTAAGGGATATCAGCCTTCAGATGGGAGAACTGGCTGCCCAGGCAGAAGAAGCCCTGGAGGTGGCAAGGGAAGAAAATGGTCCTTTTGTCTATGAACCGATGCTGATGAATGATGTGAGCCGGTTAAAAAAGATCAGGGAAGCAGCAGCTTCCGGCTCTTATGAGGCTTTTTATCATGCAGTATCAGAACTGACCTTTGACCGTCTGGCAGCAGCCAGAAGCAAAGAGATCGATCCGGAGAAAAAGGCCTATGTAAGTGATCTGCGCATCAGGGTGAAAAAAGCGGCAGAAAAATGCAGGGATACCTATGGAAGCCAGTCACCGGAAGCAGCAATAGAGGGGATCAGAAATACCAGAATTGTGATCCAGGTTCTTTTAGATATGGTAAAGCGTTTTGACGCAGCCTACACAGAAGCAAAAAGAGAGCGGAATGTGCTGGATTTTAATGACCTGGAACATCTTACGCTGCAGGTGCTTACAGTAGAAGAGGAAGATGGGACCTGGGTTCCTTCACAGGCAGCCGGGGAGTTAAGCGGACAATACGAAGAAATACTGGTAGATGAGTATCAGGACAGCAATCTGGTACAGGAGACATTGATCCAGAGTATTTCCAGGGAACGGCTGGGCCAGCCAAATGTATTTATGGTCGGTGATGTAAAACAGAGTATCTACCGTTTCCGTCTGGCAAGGCCGGAGTTATTTATGGAAAAATATGATACTTACAGCAGGGAAGAAAGCAGTCATCAGATGATCGAGCTGCAGCAGAACTTCCGCAGCCGTGCCAGTGTACTTACCTGTATCAATGATATTTTCTATCAGATCATGACGAAAAATCTGGGAGGCATCCGTTATACAGAAGAAACGGCCCTTTATCCGGGAGCTGCGTTTGAAGAGACAGAGAAAAAAGCGGGGATCCCGGTCCAGTTTCTTGTGGCAGATACGGGAACAGAAGCTTTTAAGCAGCTAGACGAAGAGGCAGCAGATTATACAGCCAGGGAACTGGAAGCAAAAATGATCGCAGAACAGATCAAAAGCTTTACAGATGAAAAAAACGGTCTGTATGTGTGGGATAAGGACGGGCAGAGTTACAGAAAAGCCTGCTATAAGGATATGGTGATCCTGCTGCGCAGTATGAGTGGCTGGTCTGAGGTCTTTGTAAATGTTCTGATGAATGAAGGAATACCGGCAACTGCCCAGACAAGGACCGGATATTTTGCAACAGCGGAAGTGGAAACCGTACTCAGCCTTCTGTCTGTGATCGATAATCCTATGCAGGATATTCCTATGGCAGCTGTTTTGCGCTCCCCTATGGTCGGGATGACGGATGATGAAATGGCATGGATGATCGCTGCCTATAAACGGTATCTCCAGAAAAAACAGGACCGTGGGGTATATGGTGCCTGGAAATTGTGGGAGGAGATCTATCCACAGGCTGTTTCTGATGAAAATCCGGATGAAGATGAAAAGAAAGATCCGGAAACAGAGCAGATCCGGATCGGCCAGGTAGAGATCCCGAAAGCAACCGCTAAATCTATCTGGAAAAAACTGGAATATTTTGCAGCTTTTACAGAAGAACTGCGCCAGGACAGCCGGTATCTGCCTGTCCATGAGCTTCTTTATCAGATCTACCGGAAAACAGGATATTATGATTATGTGTCCTCCATGCCGGCAGGAGAGACAAGAAAGGCCAATCTGGATATGCTGGCAGAAAAAGCGGCAGCCTATGCTTCCACCAGCTACAGAGGCTTATTTCATTTTGTAAGATACATTGAAAAGCTGAAAAAATATGATACAGACTTTGGAGAAGCCTCTTTAGGAGATGAAAGCAATTCTGTGCGGATCATGAGTATCCACAAAAGTAAGGGTCTGGAATTTCCAGTTGTATTTTTAGCCGGAATGGGAAAGAAATTTAACAAGCAGGATGCCTATGGCCAGCTGCTTTTAGATGCAGATCTGGGGGCAGCTGCAGATGAAATGGATCTGAACCTGCGCACCAAGGCGCCTACTCTTAAAAAAATGGCCATCAGACGGCGGATGGAACTGGAGTCTATGGGAGAAGAGTTGAGAGTTCTCTATGTTGCCATGACCCGTGCAAAGGAAGTGCTGGTCATGACAGGAACAGACCGTTCCCTGGAAAATAAACTGGAAAAATGGGATCAGCTCTCCTTAACAGATGGACAGATCCCCTATACAGTCCTGTCCGGGGCAAATTCATTTTTAGACTGGGTGCTTATGGCAAAAGCAGCAGTTCCCGCTGGACATATGGAAGTAAAACAGGTGCAGCTTACCCATCTGATCGGCAGAGAACTGCAGCGGCAGCTGGAAAAGAAAAATGTAAAAGAAGAGTTGTTAAAACTGGATACAAAACAGGTTTACGATGAACAGATGAAAGAGCAGCTGGATCAGGCGCTAAGTTATGAGTATCCTTATCTGGAAGATACAGGCCTGTATACACAGATGTCCGTGTCGGAACTGAAAAAACAGAGTCAGATCGGGCGTGAAGAAGAAAATATCGGAACAGAACGAAAGGACCTGTCCGAAGTCAGACTGGACCACGAACATGAAATGGAACCGGAAAGCAGTGAAGCAGAAGATGGCAAAAAACAGACAGAAACTGGAAAGAAAGGTGCATTCAGAGGAACGGCTTATCACCGTGCCTTAGAATGTCTGGATCTGCTTGCTGTTACAGACCAGAGAAAACTGGAAGGGGATCTGTTAGACCTGTTTCAGCGAGGCTTTCTTACAGAAGAAGCCTATGAGTCCATCTTTCCATGGGATATATGGAAATTTCTGGAAAGTCCTCTGGGTAAGCGGATGAAACAGGCTGAAAAGGAAGGAAAACTTTACAGGGAGCGCCAGTTTATGGTAGGTATCCCTGCCAGTGAAATGGGAAAAGGGCTGCAGTCTGAGGAACTGGTGCTGATCCAGGGAGTGATCGACGCTTATATAGAAGAAGCCGATGGATTTATCCTCATTGACTACAAAACAGATTATGTACCCAAAGAAGATACACAAAAAGGAGAAGAACTGTTAAAAGAACGGTATCAGGTGCAGTTAGATTACTATGGAAGAGCCCTGACCCAGCTCACAGGAAAGAAAGTAAAAGAAAAATGGATCTATTCCTTTGGATTAAGAAAAGCAATCCAGTTGGGATAGTAAGATGTAATGGTTAAACAGTAACGATAATAGAAAACCAGAAAACCGCCCTGTCATCTGAATGTAAAAGATGGCAGGGCGGTTTTAGACTGTAAGCCTAACGGCGTATTTTTAAATTGCTGATCAGATCGCTACAGGAACTTTATGATCAAACGGATGATACTGGTAATTTTCCAGCTTGAAGCTGTCTGTTGTAAACTGGTAGAAATCTTTTACCTCCGGATCGACCCATAAAGTTGGTCCCGGCAAAGGCTCTTTTTTCAGAAGTTCTTCTACCATAGGAATGTGGCGGTCATAAATATGGGCGTCTGCGATCACATGGACCAGTTCTCCTACTTTTAAGCCGCTTGCCTGAGCGAACATGTGCATCAGGACTGCGTACTGGCATACATTCCAGCTGTTTGCAGTAAGCATATCCTGGGAACGCTGGTTTAAGATACCGTTTAAGGTATCGCCGGATACATTAAAGGTCATGCTGTAGGCACATGGATACAGGTGCATTTCGCTTAAATCATGGTGATTGTAGATATTGGACATAATGCGGCGGCTTAAAGGATTGTGCTTTAAATCATAAAGGATACGGTCTACCTGGTCGAAATCCCCTTCTTTATAATGATGCTTCACGCCCAGCTGGTATCCGTAGGCTTTTCCGATACTGCCGGTCTCATCAGCCCAGGAGTCCCAGATATGGCTCTTTAAGTCATGTACATTGTTGGACTTTTTCTGCCAGATCCACAGCAGCTCATCCACTGCGGATTTAAAATAAGTGCGGCGCAGTGTGATCACCGGAAACTCTTTTCTTAAGTCGTATCGGTTTACAATGCCGAATTTTTTAATGGTGTGAGCCGGAGTGCCGTCTTCCCATACAGGGCGCACTTCATGGTCAGTATCCCAGACTCCGTTTGTAAGAATGTCTTTGCAATTTTGTATAAAAAGCTGATCTGCGTAACTCATGTGGTTTTGTGTCTCCTTTTGCGATGGCATAGAATATAGACTTATGGACACGCGCGGGCGCGCTCTGTTGTCTGCTTACGCAGACGGTCCATTACCTAGTATAGCAAATCTCAGACATGCAGTACAGCAAAACTGTAACAAATTTCAGCAAAAGGTATCTAAAAGGTATTGGTATCTTCCAATTTTAAAAACTACGTGTTATAATTCTTCTGGTAGTTAAAATATAAACAAGGGGTTTGGACATGAATTTGATCGCAGCAGCAGATGAAAACTGGGGAATTGGAAAAAATGGCGGACTTTTAGCCCATATTTCCGGTGACATGAAATATTTCCGTGAGACTACAAAAGGAAAAATAGTAGTCATGGGACGAAAGACTCTGGAAAGTTTTCCAGGGGGAAAGCCATTAAAGAACCGTGTGAACATTGTCCTTACCGGAAATAAGGATTTTGTGCCGGAAGGTGTGGTCATCTGCCACAGCGTAGAAGAGACACTTGAAAAATTAAAGGAATATCCCAAAGAAGATGTTTTCATCATTGGCGGTGGCATGATCTACAAAGCCTTCCTGCCATGGTGTGAAAAAGCGTATATTACCCACGTTTACCATACATTTGAGGCAGATACCTATCTGCCGGATTTAGAAAAGCAGGCAGGCTGGAAGTTAACATCTGTCAGTGACAGATATACCAATGAACCAGAAGGCGAACAGCCTGCAATGGACTATGAATTCAGGATCTACGAAAGGCAGAATGGATGAAATTTCTTGTAACAGCTGATAACAATGGGGCTATTGGCAGAGGAGCACAGCCCTTAGTGACGATTCCGGCTATGCAGCAGAGTTTCTTAAAAGAGACTCAGGGCAAAGTAGTGGTCATGGGACGAAAGACTCTGGAAGGACTTCCCGGTGGACAGCCTCTTGGAAACCGCGTCAATGTGGTACTTTCAGAAAATCCGGCCTATAAGATAAAAGGCGCTGTTGTATGTCACAATATTGATGAAGCACTGGAATATTTAAAACAGTTTTCTTCTGAGGATATATATGTGATCGGCGGAGAAAGCATTTTCCGACAGTTCCTGCCTTATTGCAATACCGTTTATCTGACTCATATTGATTATGAATATGATGCAGATGTAAAGTTTCCTGTAAATTTATGGAAATCCCAGGAATGGGAGATGGTGGAAGAAGGAGAAGAACAGACTTATTTCAGTCTGTGTTATACACCGGAAATTTTTGTAAGAAAGCAGGTCTGATGTAAAAATTTGATATTGGGGGGAGAAAAACATGAAAAGTGACGGCAGCGTGTTTACACTGGAAAACGAAGAACTTCTGATCATGGTTGAGCGTCATGGTTCTCAGCTTTCCAGGATCTATGATAAAAAAGCAGACAGGGAGATCCTGTGGAGCGCAGACCCGGCAGTATGGAACCGTCATTCACCTATCCTTTTTCCATTTATTGCCAAATCTGTAAATGGAAAATACCGCTATGAGGGAAAGGAATACAATATTTCTTCTCATGGATTTGCAAGAGATATGGACTTTGAGCCGGTCCTTTGCGATATGGATGAGTGTACATACGTATTAAAAGACACGCCGGAGACAATGGAAAAATATCCGTTCCATTTTGAACTGGAGATCACACACCGTTTAAAAGGACGTACCATTGAAACGTCCTGGAAAGTGACCAACTTAAATGGAAAAGAAATGCTGTTTATGATCGGTGGTCATCCGGCATTTCAGGTTCCGGA
>ENA-ORRO01002250-ORRO01002250.1-human-gut-metagenome-genome-assembly--contig:-NODE-2250-length-12279-cov-3.713187_pt1 | contig 12279 bp, 8 predicted proteins | sample MGYA00242176_ERZ509136 | MGnify/ENA primary metagenome ERZ509136 (study PRJEB26280, sample SAMEA2338644) | human gut metagenome | biome: human gut; feature: human-associated habitat; material: faeces... | reverse complement strand
ACCAATCATCGTAAATGGAAGAAGCAAATCCATAATCAACATAAAAATCCAAAACCCCATTGTAAACCTCCTTTACTACAACTTCCGATTTTGCGCGCTCCCGGCGGGTCGGCAAGCCGGAGTCTCTACTCCCGGCGCGACCGAACAGGTCACGCCGGGGGCGGTTTCGAGGTTCGGCAAACCGGAAGTTGTCGTTTTTTATTCCACGCGAACATTCACTGGGCTTATTACAAGATTTCCTCCGCCGGCTACCGTGTACCATTTGCCTTTTTCCAGTTTGACTTTTTCTGATACACCAGATGTAATATACCCTACCACATATTTTTCACCCGTTTCCATATCCGTAAAGACCACATCCGTATCACAATCCCCACTTACTTTTACGGTTCCAAATAGCGGCTGTATCTGTTCGGATTTGATCATGCCCTCATCGTTTGCAAGTACAAAAGTATGTTTCTTTTGAAAATTCGCATAAACGAGAATGGCAACTGCGAATATTGCGATTGCACATAGAATTGGCCATCTTTTTCTGTTCATAAATACTCCCTCAAATCCCGATTCTGTGCGCCGGCAAGCGCTCAGTGGTTTGCCGCGCTGAAGGGGCAGCGTTTTCCGATGCACTGATTGTTCTGCGCGGCGTAGCGGCACACGACCTCCGGCTTTTGCAGCGCGATGCCGAAGTGCTCCTTCACAAAATCGATCGCCGTGAGAATGGACAGAAACGAGTCTCGCTTGCAGCAGCGCGGCCCGCCGATCTCGCCGATCCGCCCGAGCGCGGCCGCCGTCATTTTGTGCGACAGCGCAAACGGCTCATTGGTCAGCGGCGTTGACCGGGAGATGATCGAGACGAACATCCCCGTGCTGATCCCCGCGCCGCACGCGCCCCAGAAGCCGCACGCGCCGCCGGGCACGCTTTTGCCGCGGCGCAGCATCTCCATGAGCGCGTCGGAAAGAGCAATGTCTCCGCCGGCGTTGTGATACGCCGTCAGCAGCGCCGCGCCGACCATCACATGGTGCTCCGGCCCGTGCATATGGCAGCTCGGCAGCGCCATCATCCGCTCGACAATGGCGATCGGATCGCACGCGGTCTCCCGCAGGCACAGCTCCACGATGCTGTCAAGCCCCTGCATATGGCAGTCGCTGCACACGTAGTGCCCGTTTACGCAGCGCGTCTTGGCGAGCTCCTTTTTGCGGCAGATCTCGCACTGCATCTGCACATCCGTCTCCAGATATTCCAGCGGCGCGCCGCAGATCAGGCATTCTTCTTTCATTCGCGTTTCTCCTCTCCGACTTCGGGGTGTGTACGCGCATAGCGCGTCTCCCACAGGATCAGCCCGCGGGCGGGCGCCGTGGCGCCGGCGGCGGCGCGGTCGCGCGCGGCGAGAATATCCGCCATCGTGCCGGCATCCCGCTGCCCGAGCCCGACCTCCAGCAGCGTACCGGTGAGGATGCGCACCATGTGGTACAAAAAGCCCTCGCCCGAAAACGTCAGGCGCACCTCATCGCCCAGCCGCTCGACGGTGATGGCATCGACCGTGCGCACGGCAGATTTTTTCATGCGCCGGTTGGCGCAGAACGACGTGTAGTCATGCCGGCCGCACAGCAGCGCCGCCGCGCGCTGCATGGCCGCCGTGTCGAGCGGCTGCGGCAGGGCATAGACATAGCGGCGCTCGAACACGTTCGGCGTGTCGCTGTTCCAGACGCGGTAGACATACGTCTTGCCGCGGCAGGACAGGCGCGCGTGAAAGCGGGGCCCGGCCTCGGTGAGCGTGAGCACGCCGATATCGCCCGGAAGCTGCGCGCGCAGCCGGCGCAGCAGTTCCGGCGCGGGCAGGTCGGTCTTCGCGCGGAATGACGCCGTCTGCATCCGGGCGTGCACGCCCGCATCCGTGCGGCCGGAGCCCGCGACCTCGACCGGCTGCCCGAGCAGTGCGCTGAGCGCGGTCTCGAGCCGTCCCTGCACGGTGTCCGGCGTGTTGCCCTGCCGCTGCCAGCCGTTATAGCGCGTACCGTCGTAGCTGAGCGTCATGCAGAAATTCGGCATGGTATCCCTCCTGTGTCCAAAGGTTTATAAAAGCACGGCCGCGCAGAGCTTGCGCGGCCGTGCCCGGCTTGTCAAAAACCTCGTAGCCTTTCGCCGCCGCTGCGGCGAAAGAAAGTCCGATCATTTTCTCCGGCGACATGTGCGGCGAAGAAAATACTTCTCAGGCTGCAAGTGTGGAATTTGTGCGCCGTAGACGCACAAATTATGCGCGCAGCAGACTGCAGCCCCTTTGTCAAAAAGGAATACTTTTTGACAGTTTCAGGCGTGGTGCTCCTTCTTGGCAGCCTTGCCGAAGTGGAGCTCCTTGAGACCCTCGACCTCGTCGCACACGGGCTTGAAGCTGCAGCTCGCGCAGTCGAGATCCTCGGGCATACCCTCGAGGATGGTGTTCATGGTCTTGGTCACGTCCTCGATCTTCTTGGCCGTGGCGTGCAGGGCCTTGAAGTCGACGTCCTTGGTGACGAAGATCACACGCACGTTGGTGATGTTCGGGTTTTTCTTATACTGCTTGATGAAGTCGCAGCCGACCTTGTAGAACGAGATGCCCTTCTTGACGGCCTTCTTGCTCACGCGGATCTGCTCACGGCTGCTCTCGGGCGAGACGCGCATCATGTACCCGTCCGGGAAGACGTGATACTTCACAAACTCGATGTTGCGGATGGCGGCGTAGGCCGCGTCCTTCTGCTCGACGTCGATGTCCTTGACGCCGAGGATGACGATGCGCGCAAAGGGCACGTCGCCCTTGATCTCCTTCATGTCCGGACCGTAGAGCAGCACCTCGTCGCTCGGGACAAGCGCGGCATCGGACGTGACGCAGGTGAAGTTCACGGCCTCGTTCGCGCCGCCGCCGAGCTCATACGCCGCGTCGCGCAGCAGCACCAGCTCGCTCTCGCCGTTGTCCTTCCACGCGTCGCGCTCTTTATATGCCCACTTCTGCGTCGGCGCGCCGAGCAGGTCGTTCGTTTCGCGGATAAAGCTATCGTAAAGTTCCATATCTTTCATGTTCGTTCCTCCTCAGATTGTCCCGGCTCAGAAGATGCCCAGGTTGTGCAGCGCCTCGTGGACACCGACCATGATGTTGGAGTCCTCCGGCAGCTCAAACACGCTCTTGCCGCGGATGTCGTTGGCGGCGTGCTGCGGATCGGTGGGGATGTAGGCGAGCACCGGCACCCCGTCGAGCTTGACGAGGTCGTTCATGCTCGGGTCAACGACGCGGTTGACGATCATGCCGATGCGCTCGTAGGTGATGAGGTCGTCGGCGGCCTCCTTGATCTCGCGGCAGACGTTCACGCCCTTGGCGCTCTGGTCGGTGACCAGCACGAGGTGCGAGACCTGCTCCATGACGCGGCGGCTGATCTGCTCGATGCCGGCCTCACCGTCGATGACCACGTAGTCAAAGTCGTTGGCGAGCATGCTGATGACTTCCTTGAGGTAGGAGTTGACCGAGCAGTAGCACCCGGCGGCCTCCGGACGGCCGATGGCGAGAAAGGCAAAGCCGTCGCACTCGACCATGGTGTCGAAGATGCGGAAGCGCGCCTCGTTGAGCACCTCGATGGCCTGCCGGTACTCGCCGCGCTCCGAGGTCTGGATGACCTCATTGCGGATGTCGTCGATCGTGTGCTCGACGTGCACGCCCAGCGCCGTGGACAGGCCGACGGCCGGGTCTGCGTCGATGGCGAGGATGCGCTTGCCGGGAAAGGCCTCCACCAGCTCGCGCACGATCGCCGAGCACAGAGAGGTCTTGCCAACGCCGCCCTTCCCCGCGACGGCGATGATCTTGGCTTTCGTTTTGTTTTCTTCCATAGTGCGTTCCCTCCTGCGGCTAAAATAACGGTCAAGCCTGTGGCTTTGCTTGCATCCATCCTACCACAGGCCGGCCGGTTTTTCTGTGTCCACGTCACAGTCCGCCGCAGCCGGCGGGCCGAAAACGCGGACATTTGCGCCGCTCTTGTATAATTTTCGACAAAGTTTGGGCTGCGCGTTCTTTTTTTGTCAGGATTTCAAAAAAAGAATTGCGAAATTTATCACGTATCAGTATAATGTTTTACACAAGCTCTCGTCAAGTGCTTGTTGCAAAATTCACGAATCCAGACAAGTTTTTCTATCAAAAGGAGTGCAATATGCGCGGCATTGAAACCGGAAAGGTACGTATCCGTCACGAAGTGTTCACGGAGATCGCACGTCTCGCCTACGAGGGCGGCGATTATGCCAAGCGGCTCGAAGAGCTGCCGTTCAAGATCATCCCCGGTGAGATCGGTACATACCGGGACAGTCTGTTTCTCGAGCGCGCCGTCGTCGGCGAACGGCTGCGGTTGGCTATGGGACTGCCGCTGCGCAAGTTTTCGGAGTTTTCGCTGCTGTCGGACGGTGTGGAAAAAGCGCTCGATCCGGAAGTCTACTACGAAAAGCCGCTCATCAATGTCATCAAATTCGCCTGCAACAAATGCCCCGACAACGTCGTGAAGATCACGAACGTGTGCCAGGGCTGTCTGGAGCATCCGTGCATGGCGGTCTGCCCGCGGCAGGCCATCACGCGGCAAAACGGTCAGGCACACATCGACACCGATAAGTGCATCCGCTGCGGACGCTGCCTCAAGGAGTGCAAGTTCAACGCCATCGTGCGCCTTGAGCGCCCGTGCCGCAAGGCCTGCGGCATGGACTGCATCCATTCCGACGGGCTCGGCCGCGCCGACATCGACTACTCCAAGTGCACGTCCTGCGGCCAGTGTATGGTAAGCTGCCCGTTCGGCGCGATCTCGGACAAGAGCCAGATCTTCCAGACCATTCAGGCCGTCAAGAGCAACACCCCCGTGTACGTCGCGCTCGCGCCGGCATTCGTGGGGCAGTTCGGCCCCGAGGGCGTGCCGGAGCGGATGCGCAGGGCGTTCCAGCGTCTCGGCTTTGCCGACGTGTATGAGGTCGCCATCGGCGCGGATCTGTGCGTGATTGAGGAGGCGGCGGACTTTCTCGAGGAAGTGCCCGAAAAGCACAAGTTCATGGTCACGTCCTGCTGCCCGTCGTGGAGCGACATGGTCAAAAAGCTCTTCCCCCAGTTTGAAAAGAACATCTCCGTGGCCTTCACGCCGATGGTGCTCACCGCGCGCATGATCAAGCGCGACCACCCGGACTGCAAGGTCGTGTTCATCGGTCCATGCGATTCGAAAAAGCTCGAGGCGCGCCGCCAGAGCGTGCGCAGCGACGTGGACTTCGTGCTCACGTTTGAGGAGGCGCTCGGCATCTTCGCGGCCAAGGGCATGGACAAGGCGTTCCTGCCCGAGGACGAGGAGGAGCTGCCCGCCTACTCCAGCCGCGACGCGCGCCGCTTTGCCTATTCCGGCGGCGTGGCGCAGGCCGTCGTCAACGCCATCCATGATATGCAGCCCGAGCGTGAGGTCAAGGTCGCCGCGGCGGCGGGTCTGGCCGACTGCCGCAAGCTGCTGATGATGGCCAAGGCCGGAAAATACGACGGCTACCTGCTCGAGGGCATGGCCTGCCCGGGCGGCTGCATCGCCGGTGCGGGCACACTGCGCCCCATCGAGCAGTCGCACAAGGAGGTCGAGGCCTTCAGCTCCGAGGCGTGCTTCACCTGCGCCAACGACACGCCGTACATGGAATATCTGCCCCTGATCGAGGAAAAGGACAAGATCCGCAAACCATAATCTATCTGCGCACCGGAGATGCGGTGCGCAGTTTTTATAAAATCCCTAAAAAACGTCCGTTGTACCAATGATTTTTTTCCACGCTGCGGGCTGGACAAGCGCACGCGTTCGCGGTACAATAGCGAAAATATTCTTCGGAGCGGGCCGCCGCTCCGTTTTCCACAGGCGTACAAATACATGAGAATTATAAGGAGGTCTTTCCCATGGCTTACTTCTTCTCCGGTCAGTCGCACACGTTCAACGAGTACCTGCTCGTGCCCGGCTACTCCTCGAGCGAGTGCATCCCGGACAATGTCTCTCTGCGCACCCCGCTGACGCGTTTCCGCGCGGGTGAGGAGCCGGCGCTCTCGCTCAACGTGCCGATGGTCTCGGCCGTGATGCAGTCCGTGTCCGGCGACCGGCTGGCCGTCGCACTGGCACAGGAGGGCGGCGTGTCGTTCCTGTACGGCTCGCAGTCGATCGAGGACGAGGCCGCGATGGTCGCCCGCGTCAAGAGCTACAAGGCGGGCTTTGTCCAGAGCGATTCGAACATCAGCCCCGATGCGACGCTGGCCGACATTCTGGCCCTGCGTGAGCAGACCGGTCACTCCACCGTCGCCGTCACCGAGGACGGCACGGCCGACGGCCGCCTGGTCGGCATCGTCACGAGCCGCGACTACCGCGTGAGCCGCATGGCGCCCGAGACGCCGGTGCGCGCATTCATGACGCCGCGCGAGAAGATGATCACCGCGCCCGACGGCACGGTCTGGACCGGCGCACTGGCCGACTGCAATACCTATACCTATACACAAAACGGAGACTATCAGATCATCGTGACCGCGCGCCACAGCAGTGCGGACAACCCCGGCGACCCCGTGGGCTGGTACGCCTACCGCGCCGGCTACACAATGGCGATGAACCCCAAGGTCACCCTGAGCACCGAGCGCGCGCCGCAGGGCAGCATCGTGGCTGTGCAGCTGTCCGGCATTCTGGACGGCGAGCCGAGCCTGGAGACCGATCTGGGCACCGTCTGGTTCCGCAAGACCGCCAGCGGCTACATGGGCTATATTCCCGTGACCTACAACGCCGAGGGCGGCGACCATACGCTGCACCTGACCTGCGGGAGCCTGGAAAAGGACATCACCCTGACCGTCACCCGCACCATGTATGATACGGTCACCGTCCCCGCCGAGGAGGACACCGGCGGCGGGGAGGAGTTCCGAAACGCTATATGGCCGCTGTACACAACGGGCAGCTCCGCTAAGCTCTGGAATGGCCGCTTTGAGGCCCCCAGCGCGGGCGCTGTCGCCATGGAGTACGGTGTCACCCAGATGGTGGACGGCCAGCGCAGCGGCCAGGCCACCGGCCTGACCTATGCCGCCGCGGACGGCGAGACCGTCACCGCCCCGCAGGCAGGCAACATTGTCTTTGCGGGCACGCTGACCCTGACCGGCGGCACGGTGGTCATCGACCACGGCTGCGGCGTAAAGAGCTACCTGTACGGGCTGGAGACTGTCTGCGTGGAGCGCGGGCAGAGTGTGTCCGCCGGCGACCCGCTGGGCACCGCCGGGACGGCCCACAACCTGATCTACGAGCTGCGCATCGGCAGCAAATCCACTGACCCGCAGACCGCGCTGGACGGAAACAGTGGTCTGCAATTCCGCGAGGCTGAATAAAATAGCTGCACACGGCACACCCGGCCTGCCGTGCCGCTGCCGTTTTGCCGGGCATCCATAAAGGTCCCTAAAAGAGTGAGTGTGAGTATGGAAGAAGATAAGAAATCCACTGCGGTACAGCCGGAGGAGGCCCCCAAGCCGAAGCCCCGGCGCCGCAAGGCAGCCAGCCCCCAGTCTGCCGCCGACACGCCCCCTGCGCCGACGGGAAGCGCCGAGCCGCCCGCCGCAGACGGGCAGACCACGAAAAAGCCTGCCGCGTCCCCCAAGAAGCCGCGGGCCAAAAAAAACACAAAAACAACAAAGACAACAAAAACCGCAAAGCCCAAAACGCCGAAGGCTGCTAAGACGGCGAAAAAAGCCCCGGCTGACGAGACCCCGGAGCGCAAGGCCCCCGCACAGGAGAGCCCCGTTCCCGCCGCGCCGGAGCTTGCCGAGCCCAAATCCGAAAGCAAGCCCGAACCGCCGGAGACCCCCGCCCGGGAGGACGCTGCAGCACCCACCGCACCCACCGTGCCCGACGTCCCGAGTACCCCGGAGCTGCCCGAGCCTGCGGAAAGGGCCGAGCCCGCCGGGACGGAGCCCGAACCGACAGCGGACGCCCCTGCCGCCGACGATACGCCTGCGGCAGAAGCGCCCCCCGAGGCCGCCGCGGCAGACACAGCCGTCACCGACACGCCCGAGCAAACCGGGGACGTCCCCGCGGAGGACGCTGCCGAGCCGTCCGGTCTTGTTTTCAGCGATGACCTTGCCAACGATAAAGCCCTTGCCGCTGAGGCTGCACGCATGGCGAACATCTCCCGCACGGCACAGCTTTCGATTGCGCAGATCATGTCCGGGCTGGAGGAGAACCCCGCGCCGTCTGCCGGGCCTGCCCCGGCGTCCGAGGCACCGCAGCATGACAGCGCCGCCGACGACGAGGACGACGAGCCGCAGGATACGATCCCGCAGGCCCTCGGGCGCGGTGTGTTCGGCATGTTCAAGTGGCTGCTCCTCGTTGTGCTGTTCGTGCTCATCATCGCAGGCGGCGGCGTGGCATGGCTTTACCGCAGCGCCACGCCTGACATGCTGCCAGAAGTCAAGGTCACCTTTGACGGCCAGGAGCTTGCTCCCACAGCCTACAAGTGGCACGTGCCGGTGGTCGGCAGCTTTTTCAGGCGCACCTACGCCGAAACGCTCAATTCCTCTCCCGTTGTGCTCGAAGATGCCATATCCGACGCATCGCCGGATATTATCGTGACGCCGTCCGACTACAGCACCCAGCTGACCATCACCGACGCCGACAAGGAGACCGTGTACGAGGGCAGCGCCACCGGCTTCCGCAGCTATCTGTTTGCGGAGAACGGCACGTTTGACGCCAAACTCGTCGTCACCGCGTCTGACAGCGCCGCCGAGGACAGCTCCAGCGTCACCGGCACCGAGACCTGGCAGTTCCGCTTCACCGTCAGCATCAAACCGTCCGTCACGCTCTGCACACCGACGGTGCAGCAGGGCAGCGTGGCCGCCGTGCGTGTCGGCAGCACCATGAGCCGGACCGAACCGACGCTGACGGGCCCGCTGGAAAGCACAGGCTTCGTCAGGGCCGCCAACGGCTGGATCTGCTACCTGCCCATCCCGTGGAACGCCGAGACCGGAAACACCGAGCTGACCGTGACTGCCGACGGCTATACCGAGACGCTGACGCTGTCGGTCCGCGCGGCCTCCTACTCCTACAAGGATTACAGCGCCAAGTCCCAGCTGATGTCGCCCTACATCGGCGCGGACGACGCCCCCGATGCCGTCCGCAGGCTGCTGACGACTGACAGCGGCGAGATCCAGTGGGCCGTGGGCGGCTTTGTGCAGCCGTTCCTGGACAGCTTTGACACGCCGCTGCTCTACGGCATGACCGAGTACGTGGGCCGTTCCTACAGCGAGCGCAGCACGAACTACGGCTACGGCGGGCGCACCTCGACAAATGTCGTCATCAAGCCGAAGAAGTCGAAGGATTCTATGATCGTTCCCGCCAGCGGCCATGTGCTGCTGGCCGAGGACCTTGGCGGCAGCTACGGCTACACCGTTGTCATCGACCACGGCGCGGGCCTCAGGAGCATCTTCTACGGCCTGACCGCACTGGACGTCGAGGCCGGGGACGATGTCAAGCAGGGCCAGCTGCTGGGCACCAGCGGCAGGACCGTTGTGGCCGAGCTGCGCATCGGCACCGTGCCCATCAACCCGCTCCTCGTCTGGCGCGGCCAGTGCGACGGGCTGAAATATTATTGAGTAAAAAGGCATCCATCTTTTAGGAAAAGGTGGGTGCCTTTTTTGCGTGCCGGGCCGCCTTCCCCCGATGGGGAAGGCAGAAGGCACAGGTACACGCGCCCCGGCATAGTATGGCGCAAATCAAACCGAGGTGAGCGCCTATGCCGAAAACATTTTGCGTGGTCGGGCACGATGCCCGCCAGCAGGCGGCGGCGCGCGTGCTGCGCCGTGCGGGTTACGGCGTGACCGCCGCCGACAATGCCGCCGCAGCCGATTACATTTTGCTGCCCATGTCCCAGGGCCGCGTCAGTGACGAGGTCGCCCGCGCACTGCAGGGTGCGGGGCAGGGGACGCTGATCTTAGCGGGCCGCCCCGGGATGCCGGTGCGGATGGCCGCGCGGGAGGCCGGGCTGCCGCTGATCGATTATTTTCTGCGGCCCGAACTGGAATGCCTTAACGCCGTGCCCACCGCCGAGGGCTGTCTTGAGCTGCTGCTCCGCCTGCGGGAGCGCACGATCTGGGAGAGTGCCTTTCTTGTGCTGGGCTACGGCCGGGTGGGCCGCGCCGTGGCGCGTCGGCTGGCACTGCTGGGCGGGCGGGTCACCGTGGCTGCCCGCAGCCCCGAGCAGCGCGCCAATGCCCGCTGTGCCGGGTGCCGCGCTGCGCCCCTGACGGCCCTGCCCACACTGCTGCCCGGCTTTGACGCCGTCATCAACACGGTCCCCGCGCCGGTGCTGCCCCGGGCCCTTCTGCAGCAGCTGCCGGGCGGGGCGCTTATCATTGACCTGGCCAGTCTGCCCGGCGGCACCGACTTTGCCGCCGCCGAGGAACTGGGTCTGCACGCTGAGCACGCCCTGGCCCTGCCGGGCCGCTGCGCGCCGCAGACAGCCGGGGCGCTGATTGCACAGACCGTGCTGGCGATCCTGGAAGAACGCGATCCCGACGAAAGGAGCACCGCCCCATGACCACCCAATCCAAACGCACCGTCGCCTTTGCGCTGTGCGGCAGCTTTTGCAGCTTTGCTGCGGTGCTGCCCCAGCTGCGTGTCCTGACTGCCCGCGGGTGGGACGTCCTGCCTGTTTTGAGTGCCAGCGCCGCCGGGCTGGATACCCGCTTTGGCACCGCGTCAGCTCTGCGGCAGACCTTATATGAAGTGACCGGCCACAGACCGCTGACGACCCTGCAGGCCGTTGAGCCGCTCGGCCCGCAGCACCTTGCCGAGGCGCTCATCATCGCCCCGGCCACCGGCACCACGATGGCGTTGCTGGCCGCAGGCATCAGCTCGACCCCCGTGACGCTGGCCGCAAAAAGCCTTTTGCGCGGCGGACGGCCCGTTATTATCGCGCCGTCCACGAACGACGGGCTTTCGGGCAGTGCCCCGGCGCTGGGCCAGCTTTTGCAGCGGCGCAGCTACTATTTTGTGCCCTTCGGCCAGGACGACAGCTACAAAAAGCCCTGCAGCCTGAAAAGCGATTTCACGCTCCTGCCCGACACATTAGAGGCCGCGCTGCGCGGCGTGCAGATCCAGCCGCTGCTGCTGTAATAAGCGGGAGGGAACGCGGCATATAACGGGGTAGAGATACCCCTTGCCTTCCCCCTTGGGGGGAAGGTCACCCCGCAGGGCCGGATGAGGGGAGAGTATGCGGCGGCCCGTTGACTGACAATACCGCCCGGTAGGGGCCGGGTATGCCCGGCCCGCGCGTGTAAGGCAGCCGGCTGTCTGCCGGAAGGCTGCGGGCCGCCTATATGCGGCCCCTGCCGCGCATCCTCCCGCTTTCTGGCAATATCATAGGTTTAGGAGGCCCCGCTCATGCAGACGATCACCATCCACGGCAGACGCACCCTGCACGGCAGCATCCGGCCTGCCGCCGCCAAAAACAGCACCCTGCCGCTGCTGGCGGCGACGCTGCTCTGCGACGGCCCCTGCCGCCTGCGGGACGTCCCGCGTCTGGCCGACGTGGACACCAGCCTGGCACTGCTGGACGCTGTCGGAGCCCGGGTGCGGCGCTGCGGGGCGGACCTCTGCACCCGTCCCGCGGACCGTCTCTGCGGCGACATCCCGGAGAATCTGGCCGGGGCCATGCGCAGCTCGGTATTTTATCTCGCGCCGCTGCTCTGCCGCGTCGGCTATGTGCGCCTGCCGCTGCCCGGGGGCTGCCGCCTCGGCCCGCGGCCCGTGGACATCCACCTGGCCGGGCTGGCCGCCATGGGGGCCGAGGTCGAATTGGAGGGCATCGCCGTCACGCTGAGGCGCACGGGGCCGCTGCATGGGGTGGATTTTACACTGCGGCTGCCCAGCGTCGGGGCCACAATGACCCTGCTGATGGCCGCCTGCTGCGCCGCGGGGCAGACCGTGCTGCGCGGCGCTGCGCAGGAGCCGGAGATCGGCGACATGATCGCGTTTCTGTCTGCCAGCGGGGCGGATATTCAGGGCGCGGGCACGCCGGTGCTGACCGTGCAGGGCGGCAGACCGCTGGGCGGAGCCTTTCACCGCCCGCTGCCGGACCGCATCGCCGCCGCGACCTACGCCGCCGCACTGGCGTGCGCGGGCGGACAGATCGAAATTGCGGGCTGCGACCCGGCCAGCTATGACTCGTTTCTGCGCTTTCTGGCCGGGACCGGCGTGCAGGTCAGCCGGGTCGGAGACTGCGTGCGGCTGGCCCGTGACCCTGCCGTGCCGCTGCGG
>ENA-ORRO01002243-ORRO01002243.1-human-gut-metagenome-genome-assembly--contig:-NODE-2243-length-12302-cov-6.257614_pt1 | contig 12302 bp, 10 predicted proteins | sample MGYA00242176_ERZ509136 | MGnify/ENA primary metagenome ERZ509136 (study PRJEB26280, sample SAMEA2338644) | human gut metagenome | biome: human gut; feature: human-associated habitat; material: faeces... | reverse complement strand
TCATGCGCAGGGTGGTGGACTTGCCGCAGCCAGAGGGGCCGACGAAGATGATGAACTCCTTATCCTGGATCTCCAGGTTGAAGTCGGTAACAGCAGGAGCAGTAGCGCCCGGATAGATCTTGTAGATGTGCTGGCAGCTAATCGAAGCCATAGGTCATTGCCTCCATTAAAATTTTTCTATGTTACGGCACCTTGACGGTGCACGCTCTCGTTGGTATTATAATAACAGATAACTTTGTGATATAAAATAGCATTTTATTGATTTGAGGTGTCAGATATTGCTTTATGATTGGACAAGCACCGCAGCCCTTGGCGTGGTGCGGGATATCCAGCCCAAAGAACCCCTGACCCTGACCGGCGAGGGGCTGTGGGTCTGCCTGATCTCCAGCGGCAGATGCACTGCCAGCCTGACCGATGCCTCGCCCTCCCCGGCGGGCAGCGCACTGATCCTGCCGCCCCAGAGCGCGGCGGCGGGCCATCTGGTGCTGAGCCGCGCCCCGTTGACCCTGACCCCGGAAGGGGAGAGCCACCTGCTCTGCATCCAGCTGACCGGGCAGGCGGCAGTGCAGTTCCTTGCCGGGCTGACGGAGCTGCCGTTCCTGGCCCGGGGCGAGACCTGCCCCGCCGCCGCAGAGCTGCTGGGCCGCCTTGCCGCCGAGGCCGATACACCCCGCAGCCGGGCTGCCAGCCAGCTGGCCTTTGCCCTGCTCTGTGAGCTTGCGGGGGCCGACAGTGCCGCCCCGCCCCTGCCGCCGCTGGTGGAGGCCGCCATTGAGGATATCCGCCAGAACTACGCTGGTCTGTACGGCGTGGAGGAGCTCAGTGAGCGGCTGGGAGTTTCCAAGAGCCACCTTGTCCGCACCTTTACCGCCGCTGTGGGGGTGCCCCCGGGGCGCTACCTGACCACTGTGCGGGTGGAAGCTGCCATGCGGCTGCTCCTGCACCGGGAATACACGCTGGATGTCATTGCCAGCCTGTGCGGCTTTTCAGGGGCCAACTACCTGTGCCGGGTGTTCAAAAAAGAGACCGGCCAATCCCCCGCACAGTGGCGGGCCTTGGCCGGTCAGACAGCGCGGCCCCTCAGCCCGGCGGAAAGCCAGCGGGAGCAGGCACTGTATATTTAAAATGTTCAGGAGCCGGGGCAGCACCCGGCTCTTTTCCGTGGAGGCGCTCAGCCGCACACAGAATGCGGGCGCTTGAGCAGGAACACCGTCAGGGCCAGGGTGATGGCCTCGGCGGCGGGGAAGGCCGACCACACGCCGTTCATGCCAAACAGGGCGCTCAGGATCAGCGAGCAGGTGACGATGGCGGCCACGCCCCGGCTGACCGAGGTGATGGTGGCCTCGGTGGGGCGGTTGACCGCACCCAGATAGCCCGCCGCAACAATATTGCAGCCTGCAAAGAAGTAGCCCAGGAAGTAGATGCGCATACCGCTGTGGGCATATTCGGCCATCAAAGCGGAGCTCTCGCTGTTGAAGAGGGCAACAAAGGTATCGGTAAAGCCAAACACGGCACCGTACAACACCGCCGCCAGCGCCAGCGCAGTGCCGCAGCCCAGCAGAAGCAGTTTTTTTGCCCCGGCCATCTCATTTTTGCCGTAGCACTGGCTGATCAGCGGCTGGGCACCCTGGGCCACGCCGTTGAAGATGGCTGTTGCCACCAGCGCAAAGTTTGCCACCACGCCGTAAGCGGCCACGCCCACGTTGCCCGCCAGCCGGAGCAGCAGGAAGTTGAACACGGTGGTGGTCACGGCAGAGGAGAGCTCCCCGACAAAACCGGAGATGCCCAGCTGGCAGCTCTGCACCAGCAGCCGGGCCGAGGGGGCCTGCCGGACAAAGGTGAGCGTGTTGCTCTTTTGAAAGAAGTGGCGGCTGCAGATGGCGATGCTGAGCACCGGCGAGATGGCCGTTGCCAGCGCCGCGCCGGGCAGGCCCAGCCCCATGGGGAAGATGAAGATGTAATCGAACACCACATTGAACAGGCTGCCGCTCAGGGTGGCCACCATGGCAAGGGATGGGTCGCCGTCGTTGCGGACAAAGGCCGAGAAGATGTAGTTGCACATGAAGAAGGGTGTGAACAGCAGGAAGATGCGGGTGTAGTTCAGGCCCAGCGCCACGATGTCCGCATCGCCGCCCATGAGCTGCAGAAGCGTGCCCGGGCAGAACGCGCCTGCCAGCATGAACGGGATGGCGATCAGGCAGGCACAGAGGATGGCGTTGGAAAAATACCGCTGCGCCCGCGCCTCGCCCTGCGCCTGCAGGATGGCGTACCGGGTGGCCGCACCCAGACCGATCATCGAGCCGAAGGCAAAGATCAGGTTGTACATGGGCAGGCAGAGGTTCAGCAGGGTCACGCCGTCGGTGCCCGCCGCCTGGGCGATGAAATAGGTGTCGGCCAGAATATAGCACGATGTGCCGATCAGACCAAAAATATTCTGCGACACATACTTGAAGAACTGCTTTGTCAGGTTCATGGATGCTTCCTTTCCGCAGGGAGAATAGGGGAGTGAAACGTAAAAACGACTACTACTATATCATAAAACTTGGCATATTTCAACGAAAAAGCGAGGAAACACGCCATCATTTCCCAAACGGAACATTTTCCCCGGGGCGATGCCGCTATCCGAAAATGCCATAGATACACGCCCGCTTTTGTGCAACTCGCCAAAGATGATTTTGGGTTATTGACAAAAAAAAAAAAAAAGTTTTATGATTTTTGTGTAAGATGCCACATTGAAACAGAAGAATCGGCAAACCAGTCGAAAGGCTGCGACGCAAAGCTAAAGGGCCTGTAATATGGCAGCCAGCCGCACTTCTCAGAAGTTTTCTCAGAGCGTCACACCAGCCTTTCAGCCGGTGCGGCGCTTTTCTGTTTGCGGTGGGTGCAGAGAAGAGTAATTGGGGACAATACGAAAAGGAGGATTTTTATGAAAAAACGATTGCTCAGCATGATACTGGCCTTCAGTATGATGCTGACCATTCTGCCGGTAAATGCCATAACGGCGTGGGCGGCGGATGGTAAGAGTGGTGCATGCGGAGGCGGGCTTACTTATACCATGATTCAAAATGATGGTACAGATACCTATACGCTGGCTATTACAAAAAGTGGTACTGGTACAGGGGTGATGACGGATTATGGTTATGGCTCTACGCCATGGTATGCTGACTGCGGCAAAATTACAAAGTTGACAATTGACGGGGCGACCTCAATTGGAAAAAATGCTTTCGATGGCTGCCGTAATCTGACTGATGTCGTGATTTCGAGTGGTGTGACCTCGATTGGTGAAGATGCGTTTGAATTTTGCGAAAAACTTACCAATACGAGTATTTCGAATATTTTGAAAGAAGCAACCTCAATTGGAGAGGGTGCTTTTCGTGGTTGTACTCGTTTGACGAGTGTTGAAATTCCGGAGAGTGTGACTTCGATTGACGTAGCTGCCTTTGGCCAATGCAGTAATCTGACTAGTGTCAAAATTTTGGGCACGATAACTTCAATTGCCAAAAGTACTTTTATTGAATGTGGGAAACTGAGAGACATTGAAATTCCAGTGAGTGTGACCTCAATTGGAGACTGGGCCTTTCAGGGATGCAGTGATCTTGCTGATATCAAGATTCCAGAGAAAGTGACCTCAATTGGAAATTGTGCGTTTAAGAACTGCACTTCCCTTACTACTATCAAAATTCCAGATAGTGTAACCTCAATTGGTGAAAGTGCCTTTAATGGTTGTAGCAGTCTACATCATGTGGATTTGCCTTATGTTATCCCGACAATTTCACAAGCCGCATTTAATAATGTTAACACACATTATTATTATCCTGGGTATAGAGGCGATTTTGTTTCTCAAGCCCAAAAAAAGATTGCCACAGGAATTATTGGTATGGAGAGTCCGACTTACTCTCTCGTACATTGCTATAGCGATGTATCTTTTGATGCGAACGGTGGTTCTTTTGCAGATGGTGGTACCCAAAAGAAAGTCGAGAAAATTTGGAGTGCGACAAAACTAACACAGGAGCAAGTTGATAGTATTGGTATGCCAAAACGGGCTGGAAAAATTTTTCTTGGCTGGAATACTACGAGCAATGCTACTACAACAATAAATCCGATATCCGATTATGTGGTTGATGGTAAGATTTACTATGCAGTGTACAGAGATGTCGTTCCTGCCACTATTGCCATTAACGATTCCAACAAAACCTTTAAGGCAGGTACGGAAAGTAATACCTTTACCATTACCGCAACCAAAGGCGACACAGAAGCAGCCAAGGTGAAGTTTAAGTTCACAAATGGTACAGTACAGTACAAAAATAACAGCACCGATTGGACTGATCTGACTGGCAATGAGATAAGCATTGACGAGCTGAACAGTGTGCTGTTCCGGATTGCAACCAATAAGAATGCCACTGTTGGTACCTCTACCCTGACCGTGGAGCTTGTAACGGATCAGGGCACTGAGATTGGCGTACAAAATACGGCAGACTTTACTGTGACGGCCCGTACCCCTGCAGCTGTTACCATTACCGGCCCCACCAACAATGCTGTGAAGGCCGGTGAACCCAGCCAGACCTTTACAATGAGCATTACCAACCACGATGATGCAGTTGGCAAGGTGACATTTGACTTTGACGGCGAAGTGCAGTATGCGGATAATACATACAGCCCCAACTGGACAACGGTTGATAAGGACAATGGTGTGACCCGTGCAATTGCAACCGGTAAATATTTCCGTGTTGTACCCAAGGCAGATGCTGCTACTGGTGATATGACCCTGACTGCAAAGCTGGTTGATACCGATGGCAACGAAATTACTGGTGCAACCGCAAGCACGACCTTTGCTGTAACGGCCCGGAAGCCTGCCGAGGTTACTATTACCGGCCTTGACAATACCACGGTGAAAGCCGGTGAAGCAAAAGAATTTACCGTAAGTGTTACCCCCAATGACGATTCAAACACTGGTGCAAAAGCAACGATTACAGTAAGCGGTGCAAATGCAAATGCTGTTGAGAAGATTCAGTACAAGGACGGCGAGACTTGGAAGGATGTGCCGGACGAAGGTCTGAGCATTGATGAAATCAACAACACTGAGTTCAAGCTCATTACCAAGGCTGACGCAAATAACGGTGATGTAACGATTACCGTTACTGCAAAGAAGGCTGATGGTCCTGAGATTGACAAGAAGGCCGCAGCTGTTACCGTAAAGAAGCATGAAAATGCTGCCGTTACCATTGACGGCCTTGATGGTACTACTGTGAAAGCCGGTGAAGCAAAAGAATTTACCGTAAATGTTACCCCCAATGACGATACCATTGACAAGGTGACCTTTGGCACGACCAGCGGCGAGGTGCAGTGGAGCAATGATGGCGGCAAAACTTGGACAACTGTGTCTGGTGATGTGGATTACAGCGACCTGACCGGAAAGCAGTTCCGTGTTGTGCCTGCCGCCGATGCAGCAAATGGCACTGTAACTGTGACCGTTATTGCAAAGGCAGATGGCACGGAAGCCGCCAAGAAAGATGCAAGCTTTACTGTGACCAAGAAGGAAGAGCCTGTTACTCCCGGCGGCGGCAGCACTGGCGGCAGTGAGAATCCGGGCGAGAATCCCGGCAGCGGCAGCACTGGCGGCGGCGAGAACCCGGGCGAGAATCCCGGCGGAAACCCCGGTAGCGGCAGCACTGGCGGCGGTGAGAACCCGGGCGAGAATCCCGGTGGCGGCAGTGAGAACCCGGGCGAGAATCCCGGTGGAAACCCCGGTAGCGGCAGCACGACACCGAAGCGTAAGCTGGAGATTGCCGATGGTACCCTGACCAGTGTGATGGTGAAGGATGAGAACGGCAATCTGAAGGATATTACCGATACCATTACCAAGGATCTGGATGGAAAGTATGAGATCCCTGTAGGTGCCAAGGTGACCATTACCGCAAAGGATGCCCCCGAGGGCATGAAGTTTGGTGAATGGAGCATCAGTGATAAGACACTTCTGAGCGACCCCGATGTTCCTTACACAGAAAAAGACCTGATCTTTACCATGCCGGACAATCCGGATGGAGTGAAGCTCAGCGTGGTCTATCTGGAAGAAAGCATCGGCGAGGAGCCGAATCTGGTGGAAAAGGGCGCTCTTGCCGGCACGGTAGTTGTTGGCAGTGCAGCGCTGTTGTACCAGGGCCACATGCTGGGTACTGAGTTGTACCTGCGGTATCTGCTGCCCCACGGGGCCATTATCCCGCAGAACCGTGCGGAACTGGCAGTGCTGCTGTGGCAGGATGCCGAAAATCCGGAACCTGTCAGCACCACTCTCTACAGCGATATAAGCGATGAGGACAGCGCGATTCAACAGGCTGCCCGCTGGGCTGTGGAGAATGACCTGATGGAGCAGCTGGATGCGGAGGAACATCCCGACCACTTTGATCCATTTGTACCTGTGACTTTCTCTGATTCTATCCGTGCATGGAAAAAAGCGCAGGAACTGAAAAAAAGCGTTCACTGATTTTTCCATGGCACTGCAAAGCTTTCCGCCATGCCAAGGGCCCCCCTATTAGCGGGGGCTGTCGCTGAAAGCGACTGGGGGGTTGCCCCCATAACCGAACCATTCTCTATTCCCAAATAACCTGTGGAAGCGCCCTGCCGGGGAACCGGTGGGGCGCTTCTGCATAGGGGCGGGAGCCGAAACCGCCGCTTTTTCCGCTCTAGCGCCGTGGTTTTTATTGACAAGCTCCCGGCTTGCTATTATAATAGAACAGTCATAATAGCATTCGTGCGCGGCTTTGCGGCTGCGTCAATCCAATAGACAAGGAGAAGATCCAAAATGGCACAAGAAATCAAGATGTCCGCTTCCGGCCTGAAGGCGATGCAGGACGAACTGGAATACCTCAAGACGGTCCGCCGCAAGGAGCTGGCCGAGGAGATCAAGGAAGCCCGCAGCCACGGCGACCTTTCTGAGAACAGCGAGTACGATGAAGCCAAGAACACCCAGGGTCTGGTGGAGAACCGCATCACCGAGCTGGAGCAGATGGTCAAGAACGCTGTGATCATCGACGAGAGCGAGCTGAGCGTGGACAGCGTTGCTGTTGGCACCCACGTTTCCATCAAGATGATCGGCGATGATGAGGCCGAGGAGTACGATATCGTTGGCCGCACCGAGGCTGACCCCATCAACGGCAAGATCAGCGACGAGAGCCCTGTGGGCCACGCTCTGCTGGGCAAGGCCGTGGGCGAGAAGGCTGAGGTCCTGCTGCCCTCCGGCCAGACCGTCGAGTACGAAGTGCTGGCCATTACCCACGCCGCAAACTGAGCCTGAACGGGAGGAAACCATGGAAGAGCAAAAGAGAAACCCCGCTCAGGGCCTGTCTGAGAGCGAGCAGGTGCAGGTGCGCCGCCAGAAGCTGGCCGACCTGCAGGCTGCCGGAAACGACCCCTTCACCCTGACCAAGTTCCCGCAGGACGCATACTCTGCCGACCTGAAGGAAGAGTTCAAGGATCTGCCCAACGAGACCGACAGCGGCAAGCAGGTCGCGCTGGCTGGCCGTATGATGTCCAAGCGCGTGATGGGCAAGGCAAGCTTTGCCCACCTGCGCGATGACAAGGGCGATATCCAGCTGTACGTCCGCCGCGACGAGCTGGGCGAGGAGGCCTATGCCGCCTTCAAGAAGCTGGACGTGGGCGATATCATCGGTGTCAAGGGCGAGGTGTTCCGCACCAAGACCGGCGAGCTGAGTGTTCGTGCCACCGAGCTGACCCTGCTGGCCAAGAGCCTGCGCCCCCTGCCCGAGAAGTTCCACGGCCTGACCGATACCGAGATGCGTTACCGTCAGCGCTATGTGGACCTGATCGCCAACCCCGAGGTGAAGGATACCTTCGTCAAGCGCAGCCAGATCCTGAAGGAGATCCGCGCCTATCTGGACGAGAAGGGCTTCCTGGAGGTGGACACCCCCATCCTGACCCCCTTCGAGATCGGCGCATCCGCACGCCCCTTCTACACCCATCACAACAGCCTGAACATGGACATGGTGCTGCGCATTGAGACCGAGCTGTACCTCAAGCGCCTGATCGTGGGCGGCATGGACCGCGTGTACGAGGTTGGCCGCATCTTCCGCAACGAGGGCATGGACCCCAAGCACAACCCCGAGTTCACCAGCATTGAGCTGTATCAGGCCTTCACCGATTTCCACGGCATGATGGATCTGGTGGAGGAGCTGTACAAGCGCCTTGCCCTCAAGATCTGCGGCAGCATGGTCATTCCCTATCAGGGCAAGCAGATCGATATGGGCCACTGGGAGCGCCTGACCATGGTGGAGGCTGTCAAGAAGTATTCCGGTGTGGACTTCAACGACTGGAAGTCCGACGAGGATGCCATTGCCTCTGCCAAGGAGCATCATGTGGAGCTGCCCGAGGTTCCCACCAAGGGTGCCATTCTGGCCGAGTTCTTTGATGCCTTTGTTGAGGACAAGCTGATCCAGCCCACCTTCATCTATGATTACCCTGTCGAGATCAGCCCGCTGGCCAAGCGCAAGCCGGATGATCCCGCCTTTACCGAGCGTTTTGAGTACTTTATCGACTGCACCGAGTACGGCAACGCCTTCAGCGAGCTGAACGACCCCATCGACCAGAAGGGCCGCTTTGAGCGTCAGGTCGCCGAGCGCAAGGCCATCGAGCCCGACTGCAAGGCTCAGGTGGATTACGACTACGTCAACGCACTGGAGTACGGCCTGCCCCCCACGGGCGGCCTGGGCTTCGGCGTGGACCGCCTGGTCATGCTGCTCACCGACAGCGCCTCCATCCGCGATGTTCTGCTGTTCCCCACGATGAAGCCGATTGAGCAGTAAAATGCGAAATTGAAACGTAGATGCGATGAAATTTTGAGCTTATTTCAAGCAACATCTGCGGTACTACACCCGGGCTACACCAATTTTGGGATGTTTTCCCGAAAAGGAGCCTTACAAAGCGGTGTGGTGTAAGAAGTGAATAGACGGATTGGTGTAGTAGGTACACCGAACCCGTAAGGACGAAAAAGGCAGGTACACTGTGGAAACATGGTGTACCTGCCTTTTTTATCTGGGATACAGAGAATCAATAAGTCTTTCAAACGATTCTCGAAGTTCATAACGTGCCAATTTTATTTTGAAGCTGTTTTCATAACATTTGTCATCTGCATGCTCCATGGCATTCCATATTTCGATTTGAAGTTCAGGCAATTTGGGTGCATTGGGGTCGTGTTTATAATCAATCTCGTCAGATTGGAGACGACGAACTTCATCTAATGCTTTTTTTCCATAGCACAGTTCCAGTTTTTTAAACACAAGTGCGTCTTCACTATATGATTCATCCAGTTGCCTTAAATCATAGATGAATTCAGAAAATCGCTCTGATCTGAAAAAAGCATCAATAATGCGTTTGTAATTGTCAGATTGATAGCCATATTCAATACAGTCGTGAGTGGAGCCTGTTATTTTTTTAAGAACTTTTCCGGTTTTTTCGGAGACTCCGAAATATTTGCATGCACGCTCCATTTCAAATGTTTCGTAGTCAGTTTCACCAGTAAGGTAACCGACTGTAACATGAAAAAAATCAGCAATCCGTTTCATCGTATCATACGAAGGTAAGCCGATTCTCTTTCCGCTTGATCCGGACATATTTCCAACATTGAGCCAACGGTAAACATCTGCTTGATTTCCCGTACCATACTGCTTTTTATAAGCTTTCGCAAAAGTTTCCTGCGTATAACCGTTATTCTTAAGGCAAAGTTTTAGGTTTTGATTCCAATAATTGCCGACCCTGTCCATGATATCATGACATTTTGCACCGCGCTTAATTGTATGCATACTATATTTTCCTCCGAGATATCAAAAATAATACTTGCTTCATAACGGATATATACTATTGACTGCCACAAGAATAGCAGATACAATTGTAGCTGTCAAGAGAAACCACTTGGGAAATGATACAAGGAGAGTGTGTATGGAAGGCGACAACATTTATGACAGCAGGGTCAGCCAAATAAAAAAACAGCTAAAGGGTCTTGGCACGAGTCCTTACCGGCTCTACACCAATCAAGAGGTGATCGACCGCCTGAAAGAGCTGCAAGCTGCAATGGCAAGAGGCGTTTTTGAAAAGACTCATGCCGAAAATCTCCGGGACAAGGACATCATGCTGCACTTCAAAACGCTGGCTGAAGAGTATGAGCTTTCGCAGACCGATACATATTGCCGCTTTGAAACCAATATGCGGGAGCTCAGCTATACCATCGGCACCTACATCAAAGGAATGTGCGGTGAACGAATGGCACGGAAATCGCTGAAGCTGCTTTCTCTGGATAAGAATACCCGAATCCTCTATAACGTCCAGTTGGAGGACGAGGATGTTCAGGCTGAGTACGATGCTATTGTTATTACGCCGTATGGACTGTTTGTTGTAGAGGTCAAAAACTGGGACGGTGATATAACAATCACTCCGAGCGGATTGCTGACAAAAGATGAAGGCAGGATCACTTATAGTCTTGCTGACAAAATGAGTATCAAGGAAGCTCTCCTGCGGGAATACCTGCAAGATCAGTTTCCGGCAAGCTTTCATACGATGCTCCTGCTTCCAACCGAGGAAGCCCATGTCCAAGATGACTATCAGAAAATCTTCGTGTGTTGTGGCGGCGCACTCTCCTATGAAATCCAGTCTTTTGAATCACCCGAAAACGCTATGACTGCCGAACAAGTTGCAGCTATTGCGGAAACAATTTGTGCTCACCATAAAGAGCAACGCACCCTTTGCCCGGTAAACTGCGATGAAATCATTGAGGACTATGCGATTCTGATGGCGCGTATCGAGGAGCTTGCGGCAAACTCTGAATCCCTTGGCGAAGATCGTCCGGAAGATGTTGAACACTCCGAAACGCAGAAGGAAACACCTGCTGAAACAGACCACAAGGAGCCGACCGCACAGGAAGCATCTGCCAAACGGTGGTATGAATCCGTCAACTGGGGAAGCCCTGCAGCTCAGGCTGCAGTCGTTGTTATTCCCGCTGTAGCTACGGCAATTTTCTCTCATAGGAGGAATATTAAATTATTTTGAGGAGGTTCTTTTTTATGAAGCAGCGAATGAAAAATTTCAGGCAATGGGTCAAGGAACACAAAGGGCTTTTGGCTGTTGCCGGTATCTCTGTTACGGTGCTGGTTGCTTTGGTTCTCTGTGCAAGGAACAAGGATGAGATTGACCACATTCTTTCCTTGTTAAAAAAGGCTGTGAAAGATGCTCCGGCCGAGAATGTGGTCGGGAGCGTGAGCATCAATCTAAGCGATGTGACACAGCCCGTGTTGGAAGTGTACGATTCCAAAACACATACTGTTACCCAACAGATTCCCCTTTTTATCAGAAGGCTGCCCGATAATTGGCACCACTCGGCTGCGAAGGCAGAAGAAGCAGAACGCCTTGGTATCCAGTTGGCAATCAATGAAACGTTAGTTGATCCGCACCAGCGAATCAGAACTGTTGCATAAAGTAGGAGGAAAAAACAATGCACGAACTTTTAGCAAAATCCGACCGTCAGCTGGGCATGTGCCTGCGAATGTTGTATGACGAGGGAATGCCCGGTCCGCTGGACGTCCACTCGGAGATCAACGGCAAGGGCAAGATGGAGTTTCATGTGCTCCTTCCCGTGGACGACGAAACATTTGAACGGCTGCAAAAGCGGTTTGAAACTATGGTGCGATAACCAATATTGTACATCGTCAATCCGAGGTTTTGAGCGTTTCCAATCGCAGGATGTCAGACGCGAAAAATTCATCCTCTATTATGAGAGGCCGAACAATGATATGTCAGGAGGTTTATACTATGAGATTGACGAAAGACGTCCGACAGAAACTGTTGGAGCAAAACGAAGGGTTTCAGCGAACGACTTACTATGAGTCCAATAACTCGTATAATACGAACACCTACACGATCTCCAACGGACAGTTGACTGTTCGCTCAAAGGGGGATACCAGCTGGTCGGATAGCAAGTATGACGAGACACGCATTTGTGACGATGCTCAGACGCACCGCTTTTTAAGAAAGAACCTGTCCGAACTTAACACAGACGGCATTGACTAAAGATATCCGATAAAATAATTTCTGTCTCTCAGGGGTGCGTGCTACAAAACAGTAACACGCACCTCTTTTTGTCTGTAATCCTTGTCAAGAGGGCTGGCACCGTCCAGCCCTCTCTCTTTTTGCCAAAGTTTCCATTTCTTTTTCTTGCAAGCTGCCGAAAGTGGCGTGTTTTCAAAAGTTTTTGTTGACACGGCTCGATTTTTGTGGTAATCTATCCCAACAATTGAATATAA